>Ga0207070_1048_pt1 | contig 27726 bp, 28 predicted proteins | sample Alteio_BWMinHeat_92_FD_153591 | JGI IMG/M metagenome (GOLD analysis project Ga0207070, IMG submission 153591) | Enriched cells from forest soil in Barre Woods Harvard Forest LTER site, Petersham, Massachusetts, United States -... | ecosystem: Environmental > Terrestrial > Soil > Temperate forest >...
CATTTTGAGGACGACGCCTTCGAATTGGTCGGGAATCGACAACTGATACTTCTTGGGTTTTTCTGGCTCCGCCTGACGAATCTTGCGAACGGTATCGGTGAGTGAATCGCCGACGAAGGGCGGCCGGCCGGTGAGCAGTGCATAGACCGTGGCCCCGAGACTATAGATGTCCGATCGGCCGTCCACTTCGGCGACGGACCCCTTGGTCCGCTCGGGGGACATGTAGCTCACGTCGCCCACGATTTCGCCGGGCCGCGTGATGGTCTCGGCCAGGGTTCCTTCGAGCGCCTTGGCCAGCATCAGGTCGCCGAGCTTGGTCAGCTTGTCGCTCGAGCGGACCAGGATGTTATTGGGCGTGATGTTGCGGTGAATGATCTGTTGCTCCTGGGCATATTCCAAAGCCCGGGCGATGTGAATGGCGACGCGGGCGGCGTTTCGCCAATCGAGCAGCCCGGCCACGCCGATCCGCTGAATCACCTGGGTCAAACTTTCGCCGTCGACGTACTCCATGGCCATCCAGCAATAGGCTCCGGTCTTGCCGGCCCCATAAATGGCGATCAGGTTCGGATGACGCAAGGGCAGCATCGTCTTCATGGCCCGGACGAAGCGCTGCATTTCTTCATCCACTTGGGAAATCTCCGGCCACAGGACCTTGAGAGCGACCTCCTTGTTCTCCTTGGTATCTTTCGCCTTGAACACCACTCCGGCACGGCCCTTGGCCAGGATCGGACCGACTTCGAAATGAGAAACCGTTTTGCCGGAAAGATCGCTGAGCTTGTCCCCGGGGCCGGGCGATGGTTTGGGAGTTGGGGGCACGGGCGGCGCCATGGTGCTGGCCTCGGCCACGTCGTCGTCCTGGTAGCGGAGCTGCGTCTCGCCGATTCGAATCGTGTCACCGGGTTTGATTTCTTGCTGATGAATCTTGCGATTGTTGACGAACGTGCCGCCGGCGCTTTCAAAATCGTTGAGGATCACCTTGTCCTCTTCGACCTGCATTTGGCAGTGAACCCGGGATACGTGCGGATCGCTCAAGCGGGTCTCGGTGGCTTTGCTCCGCCCGATGAGCACGGTCTCTCCGGCGGGCAAGACCCAGGCTTTGCCTTTATCGGGGCCGGCGATGACCACAAGTCGCTTTGGCATAAGGACCTCTTCTTTGAGGAACTATGAACGAGGAATGATGAACGATGAACGGCGAACCGAAGTCCTCTTGATTCATCATTCATCGTTCATCATTCTCCTAGAGTTTGTGCGATTGGACCTATCATGTCAAGAAGGTATAATACGCGGCGATGATTAGGCGCGTTGAAGCACAGGAACGATGATGATGAAAGTTAAGAAATAAGGAAGGCAGGAAAGCAGGAATTGAATCCTATGACTCTTTCCTGCCTTCCTGCTTTCCTTATTACTCGCTTTCAGCATTCATCGTTCAGCATTCATCGTTTCAGAAAGGCAAGCAAATGGCTTCGAAACCTTCGGAGTCCGGGACCTCCTCGGCTCCCCGGATCTTGATTGCCGATGACGACGCGCAAGGTGTGGAGCTTCTCGAAGCCTACTTGGCGGACACCGGCTACGAGATTCGCCGGGCAACTGACGGAGAGCAGACTTTACGCCAGGTCCAAGAATGGCGGCCGGACGTGATTCTCCTCGACGTCATGATGCCGAAGATCAGCGGATTCGAGGTGTGCAAGCGGATTCGCGCCGATTCGACGTCTCGCAACATCGGCATCTTGATGGTCACCGCTCTCGATCAAGCCAGTGACGTGGAGCGCGCGGTGGACGCCGGCACGAATGATTTCCTCACCAAGCCGATCAACAAGGCCGAGTTACTCCTGCGCATTCGATCCATGCTCGAAAGCCGGCGAAACCAGAACCCCTTGAGCCGGGCTTTGGACTACATTGGAGCGGTCGAAAGCGGACCGAAGTAGTGAGCAGTGATTAGTCATCAGTGATCAGTCGTCAATGGTCGCTTGCTAGGCGTCAGATGTCAGGGACGATGATTGACCAACTCTTAACTCATGACTGATGACCGATCACTTATAACTTATCACTTATCTCTGATTACCCTTACTCAGATCGGCTCCGATGTCAGCGCAAGTCATTTTGCTGCCGCGGCGGGCGCGACCGTTTTACGGGCGTCATCCGTGGGTCTATGCCGGCGCCATCGCCTCGGTCGTCGGTGAACCTGCCGATGGCGATGAAGTGGATTTGATTTCTCACGCCGGTCATTTCATTGCCCGCGGACTGTACAACTCACAAAGTAAGATTCGTGTGCGGCTGTATTCCTGGTCGCCGGATCAACCCCTCGACGTCAATTTCTTTCGTGACCGATTAGAAGAATCCATTCGGTTGCGCGACATGTTGGGACTCCACGGGCCAGGCAGAGCTTGCCGGCTCGTCTTCAGCGAAGGCGACGGACTTTCGGGGCTGACGGTGGATCGTTATGACCGTTGGCTGGTCGTGCAGTTCACTTCTTTAGGAATGGCTCGTCGCAGCGACATGTGGCGTCAATTGCTCTCGGAAAGGCTCGGGCCGCTCGGCATCTACCTGAGGACGGAACGAGGCATCGGCAAGCTTGAGGGACTCGAGCTTCAAGACGGTCCGCTCGCCTGTGAACCGCCTACCGAGCCCATTGAAATTGAAGAAAACGGCTTGCGTTTCAGGATTAACTTGGCGGAAGGTCAGAAGACGGGATTCTACTTGGACCAGCGTGAGAATCGCCAGATGGTGGCGCGTCTGGCCGGGGGCCGGCGAGTCCTCGATGCCTTTTGCTACACCGGGGGTTTCGGTCTCCATGCCGCTCGCGCCGGCGCGCCCGAGGTGCTGGGCATCGACGCCTCCGAGCCGGCGTTGGACCTGGCCCGCGTCAATGCGCGGATCAATGACCTCGCCAATATATCCTTCGTCCGAGGGGATGTGTTTGACCAACTCGACCAGTTGTGCCAGTCCCAAGAGCGCTTTGGGCTGGTCATCCTCGATCCTCCGAAATTCGCGCGATCGCGGAATGCGGTGGAGGAAGCGCTTCGAGGCTACCGCCGGCTCCAGACCTTGGCCCTTCGCCTCTTGGATTCCGACGGTTTTCTGGTCACCTGCTGTTGCTCTGGACTCATCACCATGAGTATGCTGGACGACTTGTTGGCCCAGTTGGCCGCGGAAGAACGCCGCCCAATTCAGACTCTCGAGCGTCGCGGCCAGGCGATTGACCATCCGGTGTCAGCGACATGCCCGGAGTCCAATTATCTGAAATGCCTGCTGAGCCGGGTCTTGTAGGGGAGGGTGGATGATGATGCGACCCTGGGTTCTTTTCGGGTGTATTCTCGCGGCGGGGTCGATTCGAGCGGCCGAGGCGGACAAGCTGCTGCCCAACGACAGCGAGTATGTGGTCACTCTCAACGTTCGGCTGCTGTTGGACTCGGCTCTGACCAAGAAATACGGCCTGCCCAAAATGCGAGAGCTGATCAAATCGGACGAAGAAGTTCAGGACATATTCAAATCTCTGGGCTTGGATCCGCTCGCCGATATTCACAGTCTCACGTTGGCGAGCACGAACATTAGCGATCCATCCAAAGCGCTATTCATCCTGCACGGGAAATTCAATCCGGACAAGTTTCACGCGAAGGCTCAAGAAGTTATTCAAACTTACGGAGAAATACTAAAGATTCACAAGTTGGAGACGATCCAGTATTACGAAGTGAACTTTCCCGGCCAGTCTTCGTTTTTTGTGGCATTGATCAATCCTACGACCATCGTGGCCTCTCCCGGCAAGGACGGCGTGCTCGAGGCTCTGGAAAAAGCGGCCGGCAAGAAAAAATCCGAAGTCAAAAAGGAGCTGCTCGATCTGCTGGAGAAGGTTGATACCGGCCGAACTTTGTGGATGATCGGTCTCAAGAGCGCTCTTGAGCATAGCCCCCTAAGCGCTGATGAAAACGCTCGCCCCATCCTCGGGAAAATCGAGACGGCCGCCGCCGGGGTTACCGTTGCCGCCGACATCCAGGCCGAGTTCACTCTCAGCGCCAAGAGTCCCGAGGCCGCCATGGAGGTGAGTAAGGAGCTGGTCGAAAAGCTCGATAAAGCCAAAGGGATCGTTAGCATCCTGGTGGGCGACGTGAAGGAGCTGCAAATCCTCTTGGAATTAGTGGGCGCGCTCAAAGTTTCAGCCGAAGATCGCACCGTCACCTTGCGCGGTCAAATCGGCGAAGAGACCATCGAGAAATCCTTGAAAAAATAGCCTCCCACATCAAGCGACGACCAACCGCTCGCGCGCGAAACCCCTCTTGCATTGCCAGGGTATAATAGGCAAGGACGATGCTGGTCTTCATGAGAGGCCGTTGTTTCACCGAAAGGAAATACGGATGCATGTTCGCCGACTGAGTTGGATGGGGGGCGTGATTTTCACCTTGGCGTTGGCAACCCCTTCGATCCGCGCCGCGGAATTTGAAAAATATCTGCCCGATGATACGGAGGTTGTTTTCCACGCCAATATCCGGCAGGCGCTCGATTCGGCGCTGGCAAGGAAATATCTTCTTCCTCAGATCCAGGCGAATGTGAAGGGCCACGCGGAAGTGCAGGAAGTCCTCAATGCCCTGGGATTAGATCTCGTCAAAGATCTCCAAAGCTTTACTGTGGCCGGCCCTGGGAATATCAGCGAAAAGAAGTGGACCGCCTTCCTTCGCGGTAGCTTTGACCAGGACAAGATTCAGGCAGCGGCGGATGCTTTTGCCAGTACACAAGCGGATGTCTTGAAGACTTATAAGCAAGATGGAGTCACTGTTTACGAAATCCGTGACCCCAAGGGAGCTCGATCCGCCTTCGCCGCGTTTATGGAAAAAGACCTCTTGTTGATTGCTTCGACGAAAGATCAAGTGACGGAATCCTTGGCCAAGAAAAACGCCGGCAAAGAATCGGCTCTGAACAAAGCACTGTCCGCTCTGATCCAAGAAGGCAACGGCAAGGAAAGTATTTGGGTAGCCGCGACTCCAAATCAACTCATCAACCTTCTTCCCCAGAACAACAAGCTGGTGATGGACTTTGCCAAGAAGATCAAAAGCCTCAAGGCGGGCATTACATTGACCGACGACTTCCGGTTTTCCCTCCGCATCGAGACCCCCGACGCCAAATCGGCCCGCGAAGTGCGCCAAAATCTGGTCGGCTTTCAATCTCTTCTCATTCTCCTAGTCACCAGCAACGACCAATTAAAAGACTTCGGTTCGACATTGACGGACATCCTAAACTCGATCAAGTTCACTCTTGATAAGAGCACGGTGGGAATGGACTTGAGCGTGAGCAACAAGCAAATCGAGGAAGGGTTGAACAAGTAGTTCTTGAAGCGCTTCCGATAGCGCGTCGCGGCTAAACGGGCGCCTTAACCGACGCCCTCGTTGGCCGCTTTTTGTTTTGGCTTGAGCTCGGCCGGAAGAGTGAGCTGCTCGGGCTTGCTGACTTTTTCCAGAATCGCCGAGGCCTTTTGATGGTTGTCTTCGTTTCGCTTGATGGCCTTGGCCACTTCCCGATGAAGATGCGGATATTGGTTCATGAGGTTGAAAGCGGCTTTAAGCATCCCAAAATTCCGAGGCCGTTCGGCAAACACCTCATCGAGAATCTTCATGGACTCCGCCGCTTTGTCTTGAAAGGCAAGAACGACGGCATGTCCGATCCGGCCCAGAAGGACGTACATGGGGACTTTTTGAGAAGTGTCCGACAACTCTTTGAAAAAAAGATCGGCGTCCTCATAGCGCCGCTGATCCAAGAGGAAAACCGCCAGCTCGACCTGATGGCTGATGCCAATGGCGCGATCGTTTCCTGGATTGGCGTAATCTTTGGCCGCTTGCCGGAGTCTCTTCTCCTTCTCTTTTAGAACGAGACTGTCGTCTCTATCGAGATCGGACGCGGTGACCGAGGGTTCCTTGGGAAGCAGGGATGCATTAGCAGCATTGGTCGGCCGGCCGCGAATGATCCCAATAGCTGCTCCGGCCAATAAGGCCATTAGGATCGAGGCCGTCACCGCCCAGGGAAGCCACCGCCGTGATTTTGCCGCTTCGGATGGTTCCGCCTCCAGTGCGACAAGCGGCTCGACTCCCGTTGCGACCAGTGAGATGCTGCCGGATTTTCCCTTCAGCGCCGCCGTCAAGCTATTGCGCAGTCGAAGCACATCTTGCAGCAATTCGCGGGCCGTTTGATAGCGGTCGGCCGGCTGCTTGGACATCATTTTGCCAACGACAGCGCTCAGCTCGGTCGGTAAGTCAGGCCGAACTTCGGTCAGCGGCTTGGCTTGCGACTGAACGTGTTGCAGCGCCACCTCAAACGGCGTCTCTCCCTTGAAGGGCGGCTCACCCGCCAGCATATGATAGCATGTGACGCCAAAAGAGTAGATGTCCGTGCGTGCGTCCAAAGTCTGACCTTGCACCTGTTCCGGACTCATGTACAGAGGTGTGCCCATGGTCACGCCGCTCTGCGTGAGGTTTAGCGTCTGCTGATCCGGCGTAAAGCAACGGGCCAAGCCGAAGTCGGCGACTTTCACCTGCCCCTTGCGAGTCAGCAGAATATTTTCCGGTTTAATGTCTCGATGAACGATGCCGTGCTCGTTGGCCTCGGCCAAAGCGGAGGCGACCTGCCGCATAATGCTTAATGCCAGCGGAACTTGGGGCGGACCCTTCTTGATCAAGTACTCCCGAAGGTTGAACCCCTCCACATATTCCAACGCCATGTAGTGGAGTCCTTCCCATTGGTCGATGGCGTAAACCTGCACGATATTGGCGTGGGTTGCCCGGGCCACATGCTGGGCTTCGCGCTTGAACCTTTCCAATGCAATGTCATTCGCGGCTAAGTCGGGCTTCAGAATCTTAAGGGCGACATTGCGCTTGAGCGAAATTTGCTCGGCGAGGTAGACTTGTCCCATGCCGCCCTGACCTAAACGGCGGGTGATTTTGAAATCGCCCAGAGTCTGACCAGTCAAGTCGGCATTGCCGGAGGCGAGGCCTGCGTTTCCCGAGGACGTGGACAGGGAAGACGTTGACTTGCCCATGACCTCAACTCATCCGGTGGGGGATTCGGCCTCGAGGAGGCGCTGGACTTCCAATTGATAACTGGTGGTGTTGCCGTTGCCGGTGAAGAGATAGCGGCCGTCGGGAGAAAAGCACAGGGCTTTGATCGCGCTGTCCAGGGTATTGACGGCTTCCAGCTCTCCGGAAGCAATGGTCCAGAGGCGGAGGGTGCGATCGTCGCTCCCGGACGCCAAACGGAGGCCATCGGGACTGAAGGCCACCGAGGTCACGGTTTCATGATGGCCGACAAGCTCCCGCGCGAGATCATTCTTTTCCATATCCCAAAGGCAAATGGACTCGCTGAGGCTGGCGGCGGCCAACCATCGGCCCGTGGGGTCAAAGGCAATGCGCGTGGCCCCACGATCGAAAACCGTGCTCGAACGATTTTCCTGAATGTCCCAAATGCAAATCGCGCCGTCCGAGCCTCCGGTCGCCAGCCAATCAATGCCCCCCACGGCCAGGAGTTTGCCCTGCGGGTGAAACGCCAGCGTCTCGACGGTACAGGCGTCGGCCGCCTCGGGAATCACCAGCACCGGCTCGCGCGTTTTCACATTCCAAAGCCAGACCATGCCGTCCACGTCGCTGGCTGTGGCCAATAACTCTCCGTCCGGAGAAAAAGCGGCCGCGGCTACTTTGCCTTTCTGCCCTTCGAGAATGGCTTCCAGTTTCCCGGTCGCGGCATCCCAGATGCGGACGCGATTGTCGTTGCCGCCTCCGGCGAGCAATTTGCCGTCGGGACTCCTCGCCAGAACATGAATCGCCCCGTCCTCTTGCGGACGAATTTCAGGCCCGGCGCCTTGCACATCCCAGATGCGAAGGCCGGCGCCACCACGCGTGCTCGCCAATCGTTGACCATCCGGAGTGATCGTGATCTGGGTTCTTTGAAGGGTATGTTCGCCTCGGGCGGACAATAATTTTCCTTGCCGATCCCACAGATGGATGACCCGGTCGGCCCCGGCCGACGCCAGTTTTTGGCTGTCGCCAGAAAAAGCCAGGCTGCGGATTTCTTCTTCGTGCTCCCGCAGCACATGCAGGCACTTGCCCGCCTCGGCATCCCAAAGATAGATCGCGCAGGCCGAATCAGCGCAAGCCAATAGGCTGCCGTCCGGACTGAAAGCGAGCGCGGTCACCTGATCCGCGTGCCCGTTGAGCAAGATCACCGGCTGCAAGGTTTGCGTGTTCCAGACGCGCGCGGTCGTGTCCCAGCCGCCGGAAACCAGCCGTTCCCGGTTCGGGTGCCAGGCCAGAGCCTGGATGCGATCGGTATGTCCTTTGAGAGTCCCGGCCAGCCGACCTGTATTCGTGTCCCACAAACAAATGACCCGGTCTTCTCCGGCACTAGCGAGTAAATTGGCGGCGGCGTTGAAGGCGACGGCGCTGATCGGCCTCTTCGGTCCGGGGAATTCATGACGAAGTCCCCTCGTCGCCACATCCCAGACGCGCACGACCCCGTCGTCATGGCCGGTGGCTAGCGTCTTACCCGCTGGCCCGAACACGATGGCCGTGACCCAGGAAGGCTGCGGAATCGTGTCGAGAACTTTCCCGGAGGAGATTTCCCAGAGAGTCAGATCATCGGTGGCGGACGCGATGAGATTCGCTTCCGGGCTGACGGCCCAGAGCGTTTCCAAGTCGCTTAGGAACGTCCAGCGCAGTTGTTGGCCCGTGCCCGGGTCCCACGTCCGCAGCACGCCGAGGTCTTCAATGGATAGCAGCTTGGCATCGGGCGCGAAGGCAAGGAGTTGAATGTCGCCGTCCGTATGAAAACACAGGTCCCCGAAGACTCGGATCACCTGCGTCATGGACCCCGACATGGGAAATTGCTGTTCCGCGGGCAATATTTGTTCGGCCATTCGGTACTCGCTAGTGAATGAGCCCTTGAATATTTGATAGGACTACAAGCGATTTTCCCAGCCCATTTGCATTGTACAATATTTTCGGCGGGCGTGAGCGGACCGCGAATCCAATAAAAGGGACGACGATAATGCCTGGGAAAGATGTACGGTCACCCCGCTTACAAACTATGATGAAGGCAGGAAAGCAGGAAAAGTCCAGAACGCATTCTTCCTGCTTTCCTGCATTCCTTATTGCCTCTGTCTTCGTGTCCTGTCCTTTGAATCAAACAGGAGGTAACAGAGCAAACAGAGAAGAGCTGCTGAAAACCACGGATGACACGGATTTCACTGATGAAGGAATTTTGATCCGTGTCATCTGTGTAATCCGTGGTTTCTCATGTGGCCCCACTCTGTTCTCTCTGTTTCCTCCTGTTCGAGTTCTTAACTTATGAAGCCGTACGGCGAGTTTGAATACATCGATTGGCTGCGGCAACAAACTCCGGCGGATCAGCGTGTGCTGCTCGGGCCGGGAGACGACGCGGCGGCTCTGCTCTTACAGCCCAACGTGCCCTGCCTGGTGACCACGGACATGCTGATGGAGGGCGTTTGCTTCAGGCTGGCGGAAGCCGGTCCGCGCGCGGTGGGACGCAAGGCCATGGCCGTCAACTTGAGCGACATCGCCGCCATGGCCGGCAAGCCGGTGGCGGCCGTCGTCAGTGCCGCTTTGCCACGCCAACATGGCCGAGCATTAGCCGAGCAACTTTATCTTGGCCTTCGCGAAATGGCCGATGAGTTTCACACCGCCATCATCGGCGGCGACACCAATTCCTGGGATGGTCCGCTGGTGATTTCCGTCACCGTGCTGGGCGAGGCCACCGCCGCGGGACCCGTGCGTCGTTCGGGAGCGCGGCCGGGAGATTGGTTGCTGGTCACCGGCCCCTTAGGCGGCAGCATTCGCGGAAAGCATTTGACGTTTACGCCACGCGTTCGAGAGGCTTTGCGGCTACACGAAATCGTTCATCTCCATGCCATGATCGACGTCAGCGACGGCTTGGCGGCCGATGTGAATCATCTATGCGTGGAAAGCGGCTGCGGCGCCCTCCTGCGCGCGGAACACATTCCCATCTCGGCCGACGCCCAGGCCATGAACGACGGCAAATCGCCGCTCGATCACGCCTTGACCGACGGCGAGGACTTCGAGCTGATTTTCGCCGTGGCGGAAGACGAGGGTCAGCAATTGATCCGATCCCAGCCGATACCCGGAATCACTCTGGCTCACATCGGCCAGTGCGTCGACAAGGGGCTATGGCTGGAACAAGAAGGAAACCGCGGCCCCCTGGAACCGCGCGGGTATGAGCATGAGTTCCGCTAAGACTGCCTTTACCTTTTCATATCCAACGCCGCGACGTTGTCGGGATAACTTCTTGCCACCCTGGACAGAAATGAGCCCAACTCATTGTGCTCCCGAGTTTCCTTCACCCTTCTCCACCATCTTCCGTCATGCTCTTGTGAGGTTTTTCCCGCCATTTGATTGATTCCATACTGCTCTTATTCGCAAATAACGTCGCCGCGCGCTTCCGGCACACCCCGTGCATTGGACCCACCTTGTGGTTTCAACAGCTTCCAGCCAACAGCTGTTGAAGTGATATCAGACAGATAACGAAGGAGGTGCATCATGCTTCGGAAAATGGTCTCGTTCGCCGGCCTCGCACTCTTAGCGGTGGCGGCCATCGTCGCGACACCGAGACCCAGCCAGGCACAACATGGTGGCGGCCACGGAGGCGGCATCCATGCCGGCGGCGGCGGCTTCCACGCCGGCGGCTACAATGCCGGCCGTGTCGGCGGCAATCACGGCGGCTACTATCACGGCGGTTACGACCACCGCGGCTATGCCCCGAGCTTGGGATACCGTCCGTATCGCAACCATTACTACTACGGTGGCTATTACCCGTACTTCGACTCTTACCCGTACTACAATTACAACCCGTCCCTCTACGGGGATTCATTCGAAAATGTCTATGGCAATGACGCGCTTCTTCAAACGGACGGCGTGGTCGACAACTCCGGTTACCGAGGTCTCTCGCCTGAGGCCGAGCGGGCCTTCGCGCAAGCCGCCGCGGCCAACAATGCGAGCATGCCAGCGCCCCTCGACACGACGGCTCAAGTCACTGTTCGAGTTCCCGCCGAAGCGGAGATCTGGGTCGAGGGAACCAAGACCACTTCGACCGGATCGGTTCGCGAGTTCAAGTCGCCGCCACTCACGCCCGGCAGCCCATACACCTACGACATCAAAGTGACCTGGACGGAGAACGGACATGACGTGACCCAGACGCAACGCTTCGACGTGACCGCCGGCGCTCACATCAATCTTGCTTTCCCGATTCCGCCCAAGACCGAAGCAAGGAAGGGATGAAAGAAGAGAGATGATCGATGAAAGATGAGGGGACCAAGGATAAGGGATGAAAGGTTTCTTCATCCCTCATCCTTTCTCCCTCAGCACATCGTTTTCTTACCGCGTAGCAATTGGAAAGTCGTTAGAGGGTGGCTATGATGGCTTTCAGGGGAAAACCATGAAAGAGCGAATCGCCGTCGATCCACGGATCCATTTCGGCAAACCTTGTGTGGCAGGAACCCGAATAGCCGTGCAAAACGTGCTGGAGCTGGTTCGCGAGGAGATCCCCTTTGCCGAAATTATTCGGGATTACTATCCAGAGCTCAAATCCGAAGACATTCGCGCCTGCATTCAGTACGCCATTGACGTGCTGACTGTGGAGGACATTCACCTGGCTCCGAGTCCATGAAATTTCTCACCGATCAAGATGCCTACGCGATCACCGTGCGCTTCCTGGTTGGCTTGGGACATGATGTAGTGACTGCAGCTCAGGTAGGCTCTGACTCTGACTCCTGACCTGGCCATCAAGCCACCGCATACTCGGTGTGCTCGCGCACGTCGGGCGGGCGAAATGCCAAGACAATCTGCGATTTGGGGATGCCGGCTTGCACCAGTTCGGGGGCGATGCCGTGTTCTGTGTTATCGGCCTGAATCCATAATTTGTCGTCGATGATGTCCACATGCGCAAGCGGGTGATGAACTCGTTCGTCGTCGTCCCAGCCCAGCGTGATCAAAACAAAACGGTTTCTCGATCGATCAAAGATCGCTACGCAGCTCAATTCGCCGTGCGCGTAAGGAATCTTCGTGTAAGCGCCCAAGACCTTTTCGACGATATCGACATAGGCGGTCACGGCAGCCATCGGATGATCTCCTTTTTCTTCGGACGGAAAACCACAACTCTCAGGTCATAGTCCTCCAGCAGCAGTTTGCCCAGCGGCTCCTCGAACTGTTTGGCAATATTGTTAGGAACCGCCAAGAAAAGCTCACGATCCGGTTGACGGCGCTTTAAGATCGAACGGTAGATCATGTATTGCCCCAGTGCTTTTTCCATGTCGTCGACCACCGAAGCGCCCACGAAACTCTTGATCTCAACCGCGATGCGACGGCCCGGAATCTCAGCCGCGATAAGTTCTTCGGCCCCGAGATCCACATAGTAATCCTTTTTGCCCCATCGCAAGCGGAACGGATCGTCGGTGATTGTCCAGCCATCCTTGATGAGGGCGCTGCGAACGTCATCATGATAAATGTCTTTCGCAGCCATAAGAGTTGCAGTGCCCTATTTGTATTGGCAATCTATCGCTTCACGAAGGCATACGCAAGACGCCGGCAGTCAGGGTTGACAAATATCGGCATCCGGAAAAAGGTCTGGACCGGGTATGGAGGGGACATTGAAGTCAACTTTAGGAAGGAAGATGGCAAGGTTGTCGACAAGTTCTTCATGGAGACGGCCCTTTGGCCGAGGCCAACGTGGTTTGATCGGATCAAAGGTCTTTGCCACGATGTCTTTTCTGCCGGTTCGTAAGTCCCTGCGTCATTTTGATCTCTTACTCGCCCGGAACCCTTGCCTTAGAGCACTAGGATGGTCGGCATGTAGGCATTACCTACGTCGTGGCCGGATTTCGTCGAAGGCGTCACCCGTTTCGTAGGCCGGCGCCCCTGGATCGGCAAAGTTCGGAACGACAAAATGCGGAGGAGACATAACTTGCCTTCTAGGAAATGAACGCTAATATGTACACTAAGTACATTTCTAGGGAGAACCAATCATGAACGTCGTGGATATCCGTAGCAAGCTGGCGGACGCCATTAACCGCGTGGCCTATGCGGGGGAGCGCATCATCCTGGAACGTCGGGGCAAGGGAGTGGCGGCGCTCGTTTCTGTCGAGGACCTGGCGCTTTTGGAGGAAATGGAAAACCAGGCCGACGTCCGGGCCGCGAAAAAGGCCCTCAAGGAAAAAGGCCGTGTTCCGCTGGAGAAGGTTAAGCAACGCCTGGGGATGAAATAACATGGCGCGGTACCAGGTAATCTTCAAGCCATCGGCGGAAAAGGCGCTGCACAAGCAGCCGGAAACCGTCCAAAGAAGGATCGTGGCCGCGGTGGAAGGGCTGCAAGATGATCCGCGGCCCCCGGGTTCAGTCAAACTTTCGGGCGAGTTGGACCTTTGGCGAATCCGCGTCGGAGATTACCGCGTTGTGTATACCATCGACGACGATGAATTGATCGTCCTCGTTGTCAGGATAGGCCATCGTAAAGATGCTTATCGAGGGTAAGCGACCATGCGCGTTTTCAAGGGCACGTACAAGGACGCCAGAGGCCCGACGCGGGAAGTCTAAGTGGTATCTCGAATTTAAGGATCATCTCGAATGCGTCCGCCGGCCTCTATCATCAAGGCGGAGGGGGAGGGATTCGAACCCTCGAACGCTTGCGCGTTGCCGGTTTTCAAGACCGGTGCAATCGGCCACTCTGCCACCCCTCCGGCTCTACACAGGACTCGAGTCACGAGGCGCCTTGCCCCCCGATTCGCCATTTTATTCTTCCTATTCGCATTGCCCCTCGGCGTATGTCATATTAGCGGGGACATGAACGAAGAAATAGACGCAATTTATCGGACCTGGGTTCAGGAAAAATCGCTGGCGCATGAGTGCCGTCCGCGCGCCTGGCGGCTTAAGGGGGTTGTTGCGGCAAGTCCTTCAGGCTGCGCAGGCCGAAGACTTGTAAGAATTTCTTGGTGGTGCCGTAGAGGACCGGTCGGCCGAGGGATTCGTGGCGGCCGGCGATGCGGACCAGGCCTTTCTCCATGAGTAAGCGGAGCACGTCGCCGCACTGGACGCCGCGGACGGCCTCGATGTCGGCCCGCATGATCGGCTGGCGGTAAGCAACGATGGCCAGGGTTTCGCGGGCGGCGGGCGAGAGCCGCAAGTCGTGTCCGCTCTGGCGAAGGCGAAGAAGCCAGGGGTGAAACTCGGGGCGGGTGAGCAGTTGGAACCCGCCTGCGATTTCGTGAACTTGAAACGCCGAGCCTTCTTCTTCATAGAAGGTTTGCAACTTAGAGAGGAGCCGGCGGGCGAGGCCAGTGTCTTCCAGGCCTGTGACAATCGCCAGGCGGCGCGCGGTCAGGGGTTCGTCGGTGGCCAGAAGCGCGGCCTCCACCAAAGTAAGTTTTGCGTCCCTGGAAAAGGGTCCAGTCGCGACGGATTCCGAGTGATCGCCGCCGAGAATGCGATAGATGGAAGGTAGCGGGTGATTCGTCGGCGGGAGATCAGTTCGTCGGCGGGCGAGCGAGCCACGCAAGGAGACAGTTTCCAGCATAGTGGTCAGCTCCAATCACTTTGGGGTCAGGGACCAGGGAATTGCAAATTGCAAAATGCAAATTGCCAATTTGAAATTTGCAGTTTGCAATTTGGAATTGGCTCAGGGGCCCCCTGACGTCCTTCATCTATCTGTGATGCTTGCCATCATCGCCATAGGACCATACAGTAACGCCCATTAGGACAAGGAATCAAGCCGATTGATCCGGGGTGGGGGTACGGATGGGATTTTGGTCGTCGCTGACATCTTCCGCGTATTGGCCGTTCATCATCGCGGCCATCGCGGTCTTCCTGCTCATCAATTTCATGCTGGTGGGGGCCATCTTTTCCGTGTGGCTGGAGCGAAAAGTCTCCGCCCGCATCCAGGATCGACTCGGTCCGACGCGCGTGGGCGGCAAGTTCGGCTGGCTGCAAACCATCGCCGACGGCATGAAGCTCCTCTTCAAGGAAGACAGCATCCCCGCCTCGGCCGATCGGCTGCTGTTTCGGTTCGGCCCCTATATCGCGCTGGTCGGATCATTCTTGGCGTTCGTGGCCCTGCCCTTTGGCAACGGGGTGGTCGCTCGGGATATGAACATCGCCGTTTTTTACATGCTCGCGGTGATGTCCACGGAAATCTTCGGGGTAATCCTGGCCGGGTACGCATCCGGCAGCAAATGGTCGCTCTTCGGCGGCATGCGCGAGGCTGCCCAGGTGGTCAGCTATGAAGTGCCCATGGCGATTTGCGTGGTCGTGCCGGTGATTGTGGCCGGCACGATGAACCTGAGCAGCATCAGCCGGCAGCAGACCGGATTCTTTTGGAATTGGTATTTGTTTCACGACCCGTTCACATTCGCGGCCTTTTGGACGTATTTCACCTGCGCGACGGCGAGCTGCAAGCGGGCGCCGTTCGACCTGGCCGAGGCCGAGAGCGAGCTCGTGGCCGGCTTCCACACCGAGTACAGCGGCTTCCGCTGGCTGATTCTTTTCATGGCCGAATATGGCAGCATGTTCGCCGTCAGCGGCATCGCCACCATCCTGTTCCTGGGCGGCTGGCACACGGGCCTTTTGCCTTGGGAGTTGGCCGATCCGGATAACTGGCTTTGGTGGACGGCCGGCAACGTCGTCAACGTCCTGGTGTTCATTTTCAAGGGATTCATGTTGGTGTGTGTGATGATGTGGGTGCGCTGGACCTTGCCGCGATTGCGCATCGATCAGGTGATGATGGCGTGCTTGAAGTACATGTTGCCCATTAGCTGCACACTGCTCTTGGGCGTGAGCCTTTGGCAACTGGCGATCCCCCGCATCCCGGCCGTCATCGTTCAAGGTCTGCTGGTGCTCGGATGCTTGGTGGTTCCCGTGTGGGGCATTATCAAGGCCGCGATATCGCCGACGTCGGGCTTGACGGGATTGTCCAATACGGCGTTGCCGTCGCAGTAAACGAGTAGTCCAATACGGAGCCACAGAGAGCACAGAGTTCACCGAGAAAAAGAGCCCGCATCACTGTTTTCACACTGTGCTCTCGGTGATCTCTGTGGCAAGAGAAAACATTACATACATGGACCTACACGCTTTCTTATTCTGGTCGATTGCCATCGTGAGCGGCGGGTGCGCGATTATGGTCGTGCTGTCGCAGAATATCGTGCGGGCGGCGACATGGCTGTTGTTCGCGTTGGGCGGGACTTCGGGCATCTTTTTCCTTTTGGGCGCGGATTTCGTCGGAGCCACGCAGCTTTTTGTCTATGTCGGCGGCACATTGGTGCTCGTGATATTTGGTGTCATGCTGACCGCCCAGGGGCCTTTCATCACGATGAAGACCAACCCTGCCGAGTGGGCCATCGCGGGAATCGTCGGAATGTTGCTCTTCGGCGTCATCGCCTTCAGCGTCTTGTCCATGCAAGGAGCACCCGAGGGTAAGCCCTGGCCGCCCATGGACAAACCCGAAACCTCGATGAGCAGCGCCGTTCTGGGCGAATCGCTCCTGGGGCTTAAAGAAGCGACGCCCAAGAGCAACCTGACGGGCATTCGCGGCAGTCTTGCGGGCAGGAACCGGTTGCAAGTGAGTTACCTGCTGCCCTTTGAAATTGTGTCTGTGCATTTGTTGGTCGTGTTGCTGGGGGCGGCTTACCTGGCGCGGGCGAAACGGAGAAGGCGAGCGGCCAGGACACAGAGCTGAGTGCTTTTGCTCACTCTGTGCTCACTCTGTGCTCTCTGTGTTCTCTGTGGCAAATTCGTGAGGGAGCGATGACGTCGATCGGACTCAATCATTATCTGTTGCTGGGGGCGGTGCTGTTTGTCTGCGGCGCCTTGTGCATGGCGAATAAACGCAATGCCATCGGCGTGCTTATGGGAGTCGAGTTGGTCTTGAACGGTGCCAACATCAACTTCGTCGCGTTCGCCCGGTTCAACCCGACCTTTGAAGTGGAAGGGCAGATCTTCGCTTTGTTTATTATCGTGCTGGCGGCGGCGGAGGCGGCCGTTGCCCTGGCCATCGTCCTCAACTTTTACAACAACCACATGACCGTGGACGTCGATTCGGCCGAGGAGCTGAAGGGATAAGCGATGTTTCAGGAGCTCGGGGAGCACCCCGGCCTTTGGTTTGTCGCGGCCACTTTGATGCCGGCGGCGTCTTTCGTGATGCTGCTCTTGGCGGGCGGGCTGCATTGGATGCTGCGTCCGGCGCGCGAATCGTCCGCGGGCGAATCTTCCGACGACCGGCCGGGTCTTGAGCGCGGCCGGATCGCCGCTTATGTGGCCACGGGCGCCATGGCCCTGGCGTTTCTTTGTAGCCTTATCGGCGCCATCCAATTCTTCAGCCAGTCGGGTCACGGCGGCGGAGAGCACGCCGAGATGTGGGCCGGCAATTTCGATTGGACACGCATCTCGGTTCCCGCGGGCGATCATTCCTCGATTGGACGAGCCTCCGTGCTGCGGCTTGGCTACCGCATTGATTCACTGACCGTCGTCATGTTCCTCATGGTGACGTTCATCGCCACCCTGATTCATCTATTCTCGATCGGCTACATGAGCGATGAGCTGGCGCCGGTGGTTGAGGATCATCAAGTTCACACGGAAACGGGGCACTTTAAGCGTCGGGGGCGATTCGGCCGATTCTTCATGTTCCTGTCGCTCTTTTGCTTTTCGATGCTCAATTTGGTGTTGGCCGACAATCTCTTCCAAGTATTCCTGAGCTGGGAGCTGGTGGGGATTTGTTCTTACTTGCTGATTAGCTTTTATTACGAACGGCAGAGCGCCTCTAACGCCGCCAACAAGGCGTTCATCGTGAACCGGGTCGGGGATGCCGGATTTATCTTGGGGCTTTTGATCATTTGGAATTTCCTGGGCACGTTCAATTTCCAGGAGATTTTCAATCAGGTTCGCTGCCCGGTTCGTAACGCGGAGGGCCACGTCGTCAATCGCGCCGGCGAGATTGTCCGCGCCAACGTGCTCATGGGAAGTCCGGAGAAGAAGGTTCTTCAGGTGGCCGAGCGCGGCCAAGGCTCGGAGGCGGTGCTCTTTCCCGTGGCTCCAATCATGGACCCGGAACAAGAAAGCCATTTTCACGGGCCCAAGGTCGAAGACGAAATTCCTGCCCGTCTCAACCCGCTGCCCCATCAATACAGTTCCATGCCCTATTGGCTGCTGGTGGCGGCGGGTCTGGGGATATTTCTCGGGTGCGTGGGGAAGTCCGCGCAATTTCCGCTACACGTTTGGCTGCCGGATGCCATGGAGGGACCGACGCCGGTCAGCGCCTTGATTCACGCGGCCACGATGGTCGCGGCCGGGGTTTACCTCGTTGGCCGATGTTATCCGCTTTTCGCCCCCGAGGCTTTGCTGGTCATCGCCTACACCGGGGCAATCACGGTATTCGTTGGAGCCACGATTGCCGTAGTCATGACCGACATCAAAAAGGTCCTGGCGTATTCCACGGTCAGTCAGTTGGGATACATGATGCTGGCCTTGGGCGTGGGCGGCTGGGCGGCCGGGCTTTTTCACCTGGTGACGCATGCCTTTTTCAAAGCGCTTCTCTTCCTCGGCTCCGGCAGCGTCATTTACGGCTGCCATCACGAGCAGGACATGATGCGGATGGGCGGCCTTTATCCCAAAATGAAGATCACCGCGCTCACCATGCTGTTCGGAGTCTTGACCATTTGCGGGATTCCCTTTTTTAGCGGCTGGTATAGCAAGGACGCGATTCTGGCACAGGCCCTGGGTTTCGCCTGGGCACATCCCGAGCATTTATTGTTGTTCTTGCTTCCGATCGCAACAGTGGGCCTTACGGCCTTCTACATGTTCCGCATGTGGTTTCTAACTTTTACCGGTCAGCCGAGAGACGAGCATGTTTATGAACACGCCCACGAATCCCCCTGGGTGATGACCGTGCCGCTCATCGTGCTGGCGTTTTTCAGTGTGGTGGTGGCCTGGGGTTGGCCTCTGCATGATGCGGAAGCCAGCGTGTTACACCACGCGATTTTTCATTCGCAGCATTCTTCGGTCGGGGCGGATTTCGGCGTGTTGCCCGAGGATCCGGAATCGTCCGGCCCGATGGTCGCTCGCCCCGATCTCGCCCCCGTGCGGCATCTGGCCTTGAGCCACCACCATTTGGCTGGCAACTTGGCGCTCTTGGTCGGCATGCTCGGAATTGGTTTCGCGCTTCTTCTTTATTACTATCGCGTCCTGGACCCGGCGGAGGCCAAGGAACAGTTCCCGGCCTTGCACCGGTTCTTGTGGAACAAGTGGTATTTCGACGAGCTTTATAGCGTGCTCTTAGTGCGGCCGGCTTTTGCCGTGGCTGCCTGGTGCCGTGCCTTCGACACCAAAGTCATTGATGGAACCGTGGATGGTCTTGCCAACGTTACCTTGGAAGTCTCGCGCTGGTCCGGAAAGTTCGATCTTGGAATTATCGACGGCTTGGTGAATCTGACGGCCCGGGTGATCTATGGCATTGGCGGGCGACTCCGCGGGGTGCAGACCGGGTTTCTACGAAGTTATGTGTTGTTCTTGGTGTTGGCCGCCATCGCCATCTTCGGCGTGATGTGCTTCGTGGTGGCCCGAGTAATGGCGGGATAGTGTCAAAAAACATTTGAGTGACCGACTATGGAATTCGAATACGATCTGAATTTGATGTCGCTGGTGATCTTCTTGCCAACCCTCTTCGCGTTGGGACTGATGCTCTTCCCCCACGGCAGCGAGAACGGGATGCGCTGGTGGACGCTCACGGGCACAGCCGTCACGCTGGTAGCCAGCATCTGTATGTTCATCAGTTATTACACTATGTTGGACCGTTACCAGCCGGACCGGGGCGAAACATCTTTCCATGGGCCGCAAAGCAATCTCGATTACCGGGCGGAAAAATTAAGACTGGCCGAAAGCGACGTGCCCAAGGGAGAGTCCAAGGCCGGCGAAGATTGGGTCGCGCGACGGCCCTGGATTCCTCAATTCAACATCGAATACTTTCTGGGCGTCGACGGCATCAGCATGCCCCTCCTGCTCCTGACCACGGTCCTGAGCTTTCTGGCCATGCTGGCAAGTTGGAATATCGAACGGCACGTCCGCGGCTACTGCATGCTGTTTTTGCTCTTGGAAACCGGCATGATCGGAACCTTCCTGGCTCTGGACTTTTTCCTCTTTTACATTTTTTGGGAAATCATGCTGTTGCCGATGTATTTTCTCATCGGCGTTTGGGGCGGACCGCGGCGTGAATACGCCGCCATCAAATTCTTTCTTTACACCCTCCTGGGCAGCGTCTTCATTCTGATTGCCATTTTGGCGTTTTACTTTACTGATGTCCGGGACTTCGATCCGGCCGCCGATCCCGGTAAGCCCAAGCATACATTTGATTTGCTCGTACTGCAGCGTGCAGGCTCCGGCGCGAGCCGACTTATCAAGGGCGAAAATCCAGAGAAGGTGCTGGAAGATTCTTTGGTGACCCGCTCGGAGCGCCACATCCTGGAGAAAGATATTGCCGATCTCCCCCCGGAGCAGCGCAAAGCTCAAGAGGGACAGATCAATGGGCTCAAGGAAGAAGTAAAAAAAAGGATCAACGCCCACAAGCCGGGACTCGCCGAACGGCTCCGACAGCCGTTCTTTTCCGAGTCGTTTCAGCGCATTATGTTCCTCCTTTTGTTCATCGGCTTCGCGATCAAGGTTCCTGTCTTTCCGTTCCATACCTGGCTGCCGGACGCCCACGTGGAAGCGCCGACTCCCATCAGCATGATTCTTGCGGGCGTGCTGCTCAAGATGGGCGGATATGGCATCCTCCGCATCGCCTATCCGATCTGTCCTTGGGCGGCCGAGAGCCTGGCCTATTGGGTTTGCCTTTTCGGGATCATTAACATCGTCTACGGCGCCTTCGCGGCCATGGCTCAGACCGACTTCAAGAAGCTGGTCGCCTATAGCTCGATCAGTCACATGGGGTATGTGATCTTGGGGATCGCAGTATGGTCCGCTACAGGAAAACAATACTGGTCATGGGGCATGAATGGGGCGATGTATCAGATGATCGCTCACGGCATCTCATCTGCCGGCATGTTCTTCCTGGTGGGGGTCATTTATGATCGCGCTCACCACCGGAATCTCGACAACTTCCGAGGTCTCTATGAGCCGATGCCGCTCTATGGCGGGATCAGCGCAATCATTTTCTTCGCGGCTATGGGACTGCCCGGGCTGTGCGGTTTCGTGGGCGAATTCATGGTCGTGCTCAGCACTTGGAATTTCGCGCCCGAGGGATTCCCGTATTTTGGCAAGCTGCTGGCCGTCTTGGCCGCTCTGACCGTGGTGCTCACGGCCGCGTATATTCTCTGGACTTTGCAGCGCGTCTATCTCGGACAAAACCCGGCTTACAAAGATTTGCCGGATATCACCTTCCGAGAGTTGCTTTGCATCGTCCCGCTGGTCGTCTTGGCCGTGGCTTTGGGCGTGATGCCGACGCTTTTGATGTCGTGGACGGAAACGAGTTTAACCGGATTAGTAGATACTTTGGCAAGATTGGGACCGTGAGTCATCCCCTGATAGCCCGACGCGCTAGCAAGGTCGGCCCTTGCTAGCGCGTCGGGGCTAGCCAAGCCGTCAGCTTGTTCATATAGGACCGTAGGTCATGCTCGGATTGGGTAATCTTCAAGCCAGTTTGTGGGATGATCTTCTGGCGTTTACGCCGGAGTTGATCCTGTGCGGCGGCATTGTTTTGCTGTTGCTTCTGCGCATGTTCCGAGGGCTTGATCGCGTACACTTGGGCAGCTTGGCTCTCGTCGTGTCGCTCGCGGCCTTTGCATTTAGCTGCAGCCAATGGCAGGCCCAGCCCAACAGCCCCATGTTCAGCGATCTGTTGGCGTTTGATACCTTCACAGTTTTTCTGAGACTGTTTCTTTTTGGCTTTGCCGCACTCTTTATCTGGCTGACGATGCTGACCGGCATTCCCGATCACGAGGACTCGGGCGATTTTTATTGTTTGCTTTTGGGCGCAACCGTTGGCATGTCCTTGATGGCGTCCGCCCAGCACCTCTTGATGATCTACATCGGCGTGGAGATGGCCAGCTTGCCCAGTTATGCTTTGGCGGGTTTCCTTAAGGGGAAACGACAAAGCAGCGAAGCATCCTTGAAGTATGTCGTTTACGGTGGAGGCGCTTCCGGCGTCATGCTCTACGGCATCAGCCTGCTCGCGGGCAAATTCGGCACCGCCTATTTGCCGGACTTGGCGTACGCTTATGCGGGATCACTGCATCAAGGATCAACGGCGGGAGTGGCGGGCGTGGATCCCTATTTGGTTTTGGGTACGCTGTTCGTCTTGATTGGGATAGGATTCAAGCTGGCGGCCGTGCCGTTTCATTTTTGGTGTCCGGATGTCTTTGAAGGGGCCTCGGCGGAGGTGGCCGCGTTTCTTTCCGTGGCCTCCAAAGGCGCCGCGGTCGCTTTGCTCGCTCGATTTACGCTCATCTTGGCGAACCCCAGCCCCGGCCGATTTGAGGATTGGTTGACCGTTGCCCAATACCTCGTTCCCGGACTGGCCTTTTTCGCGGCGTTGACGACTACCTTCGGCAACCTAGCCGCCTATTTGCAAACGAATCTCAAACGACTATTGGCGTATTCTACTATCGCTCACGCTGGATACATGATGATGGGCTTGGGCGTACTGAGCAAGGAAGGCGTCTCGGCGGTTTTGTTCTATCTCGTGGCTTATCTCTTCATGAATCTGGGCGCTTTCGCGGTTGTTGCCATCATCCGCAATCAAACCGGATCGGAGGATTTGTCGAGCTACCGTGGGCTGGCATACCGTTCGCCGCTGATGGCGGTCCTGCTATCGATTTTTTTGCTGAGTCTCTTGGGGATGCCGCCCCTGGCCGGGTTCGCGGCAAAATTTCAGATTCTCGGCGCCTTAATCGACGCGGGCAAAGCTTATGGCTCCTTAGGACAAGCCGCTCTCGCTTATACGATGTACTTTCTTGTCGGCGCGCTCGTGATCAACACGGTGTTGAGCGCGGTGTATTACATCAAAGTCATGAAGGTCATGATTCTGGATAAGACGGTCGAAGAGGTGGAAGGTCGGCCGTCGCCGCCCGTGCCGGTATCAATCGGCGCCGCCTTTTACGGCACGATCCTGGCTGCCATGATTTTTGTTGTGGGCATTGCCTGGGACCCGTTGGCCAAGGCCAGCAACGCCGGGGTTCAGGGTTTTCATGTAGCGGCCAGGGCGAAATCTCCCGCAATCGCGGTCCGCGGAGATGGAGACAATTCTCCGTGATGGATCCTCAAACCTATTCGTTGATTGCCGACATTATCCGGCGGGAAAGCCGATCGCTGCTTCAGTATGTCGGCGAATCTTATCCGCGCATCACCCCCGACCAGCAAACCACGTGGTCCCAGATTCGGAAGATGATCGGCGAGGAATTGCAAGGCATGGCAAACTTGATGCGCTTGCTGCAGCGCCGGCACGAGCCGCCACCCTATGTCGGCTCTTATCCCTCCAGCTTCACGAGTCTTAGCTTCGTATCGCTCGATCATTTGATTCCACTTCTGGCCGCCCATGAGCGAGAAGATCTCGAGCGCCTGGAGCGCGAAATTGGCGTCATCGCCGACCCCGAAGTCGATGAATTAGTGCAAACCATCATCGAGACCAAACGCCGGCATCTCGAAGCACTGCAATCATTAGCGGCCAAAAATCCTCAGCCCGCGGTAGCTTGACGTGGCAGTGACACTTTTTGACACTCACGCCCATTTGGACGACGATCAATTCGCCGGGGATCTAGCGGCCGTCCTGGAACGGGCAAACGCCGCCGGCGTTTCCCGAGTGGTAACGATCGCGACGACGGCGCCCTCGAGCGCGGCCTGCGTTGCCTTGGCCGCGAAATATCCTTCGCTATCGGCCACCATCGGCATCCAGCCCAACCACGTAGCCGAGGCCGCGCCCGATGCTTGGGATCAGGTGCTCCGTTTGCAAGATAGCGAAAAAGTGGTCGCCGTCGGTGAGACGGGCCTGGATCGGCACTGGGACTACACGCCGTTTCCGCTTCAAGAGGAGTTCTTCGCTCGACATTTGGCGCTTGCGCGAAAACGAGATTTAGCGGTCGTGATTCACTGCCGGGAGGCGGAGGCGGACGTCGTGCGGATGCTTCGCGAAGATTTCGATCGTCATGGTCCGGTGCGTGGCGTCATGCACTCCTTTACCGGGGATTGGACCACGGCTGAGGCATGCTTGGACATGGGACTTCACGTTTCCTTTGCCGGCATGCTGACTTACAAAAATGCCCAGGGCCTTCGGGAAGTCGCCCGCCAAGTACCGCTACATCGACTGCTGGTGGAAACCGACAGTCCATACTTATCCCCCGTGCCCTTGCGAGGTAAGCGAAACGAGCCGGCTCACGTCGTGCATACGGCCGGCTCCTTGGCGGTGTTGCATGGCGTCGGGGTGGAAATTCTGGCAAAGCACACAACCCAGAACGCCATGGAGTTATTCAAAATCACTTAACTGGTTCTGACTCTGGTAAGTGGTCGCGAAACGTAAAAGACAAGTCGGTTGATTTCGGAACAAATCTCCTTGATAATCAAAAGGAGAATGGATCTTCGGCGAATAATCTATTTGGTTGAATGCATCCCTTGCGTCATTGGAACATTTGTCTACGTTTCGCGAGATTGAGAGGGGAGATTCGCAAATGCATTTTGGCTGCTGTCCCGGTCGGACCATTGGCAAGATTGGCTATTTTGCCTTGATCGGCCTTTTGGCCATTCTGCTGGCGGGCCCCGCCCTCGGACTTCTATCGATTTTGCTTTCTATCGTGCTGACTGTCTTTTCCGTGGCTCTAGCGGTATTCGTGGTGATTCTTCCATTTGCCATTCTGGGATTCGTGATCGTAGCCCCCATCCAGGCGGTCAGGTCGGGAAAACCCATCGAATGGAACCGATTGGGCGTCATGTGCAAGAATCTCTGGCGAGGAAGCCTGGGGGCGGCCTTATGGTGCTGGCGGAAGCTTGTGCAATTTGTTCATTTCCTGCGGCGAAAGGTGGCCGCCTTATCGATTTATGTTCGGGTGGTTTTCTGGGAAGTCGTGTGCGGCGCGTTCGTGGGCGGCTTTATGGGTGGGATGGTTGCATTTCATGATCATCAGAAGCCGGAGATTCTTATTGGCGCCGCTCTGGGCGCTATCCTGGGGGCTCTAGTCGGCGCTTCCCGAATGGAAGTGAAAGAACCGACATACAATTCCCCCGCCGAGCCGGCCCAGTGATATTCTTTGATATTTTACCGAAGCAGACTTCATTCCCAAAGCGCCGCCGGCCCTTTCGTGACTGACTGATGAAAAAAGTCACGACCCCTTCCGCCAATGGCATGCTTCGACCGGCAAGAATTGTATTATTTCTCGAGATTCCGACCCCACTCCGCCAATTCAATTGGCGGGCGGAGGGGGGTGGGGCGCCACACAAAAAAAGAGACTTCCGCGCGCTTTTCGTCGTCGTCCATTCGATATTTCTAAAAGAGAGTTCATTTTCTTTGCTTTGACTACTTAGCAGCAGGATATATCCTCAACAAGACTCCCGTTCCCCCTTTGAATAGATTGTCGATCACCCAAGCGTCCCGCAAGAGAACATAAAGACTGCCGTCCGGCGCGAAGCGCAGATCCACCGGCCTTCGAAGTCCGGTGACGAACCCTTTGACTTCGCTCGGATGAGCCGGGTCGATGGTCTTAATCCAACCGTGATTGAAGTCGCCGAAAAAGTATTGGCCCCGGTACTCCTTCGGCCAGGGTAGGTCGACAGGAGCAAAGGCGCCGCCCGCGATGCAGGCCGTGGGATAGTGATGAATGGGTCCGCGAAAGCGTGGGTCCGTGGTCGGACCATGCTCGACGACAGGCCAGCCGTAATTCGCGCCGGCGAAACCTTCATTGATTTCTTCCGCGATTCCGCCAACGTCGTTGATAAGGATGCGGCCGGTTCCCGCCTGAACCGCGAAGGTGAAGGGATTTCGTAGTCCCAGCGCCCAAATCGCCCGATATTTTCCAGTTGTTCTTGGAAAAAAGGGACTGTCCTCGGGGATCGAGCCATCGGGATTGATGCGGAGCAGCTTTCCCTGGAAGGACTTCAAGTCTTGCGCCGGTTTGCCGGCGGTCTGATCGCCGATGGCGATATACAATTTTCCGTCCCTGCCAAAATGGATGGCGCCGCCCTGGTGCCCTGCCGGGACGTCCCCGCCGAGTTTGCGCTGATCGTCGCCTTCGAGCAGAATTTTCTCGCTCCCCTGCCTTGCCACGTCACCCGCCGCCTCCAGCCGACTGACGACATGATGCGGATATGGTTTTGCCGCGACGTAGCAGACAAAAATATAAGGAGACTTCGGGAAGTCCGGCGAAACCGTCACGCCAATCAAGCCGCGCTCCCAGGTCGAATCGACGGCAAGCTTGACGAACGGCTCGGCCAGCAGCTTGCCGTCCTTGAGGAGGCGCAAGGTTCCCGTCTGTTCGCATACGAAAATTCGGCCGTCGGGAGCGACCTCGAGAGCCGTCGCGCCGGTGAAGCCGGACGCGATCACATGGGCGTGGAAGCCGGAAGGAAGCACGAGCGTAGCGGCGGCATTTTCCCCGGGCGTCGGCTGGGGACCGGTTCGCAATGTTTGAAGATAGGCGATTAGATCCGTGAATTCCCCCGGATTCATCCCGTCGGAAAGATTGGCCGGCATCAGGGACACATTGCTTGCGCCGCGCGATTCCATGTCGTGAATCGAGACGGTGGTCCGCCTTCCCTCGGAATCCGTGAGCACGACGGCCGTCGCAGATTCCGACTTGACGATGCCCGTCAACAGACGGCCCGATTTGGTCTCAATGACCGTAGTCTGGTAACCCTGCAGAATCTCCGCCGATGGATCGAGAATGGATTCAATGAGATGCGTGCGATCAAACTTGCCCCCCAATTTGCGACAGATCGGGGGCCGACCTCGCCGCCCTTCCCATGGACTTTATGACAGATCGCACATTGGGCCTTGGCGGACTCAAAAATGACTTTGCCGCGCTTGGCATCGCCGCCGCTGTTCATGGCGGCTTGACGCAGCTTGTCCGCACGGGAGTTGCCCATGGTGCCTTCCAAGGCTTCGCCACGCGTTATGGCGAGACTATTCACGGCTAACGTGAAGACGGCCGGGACCACGAAAAAAGACTCGATCACTTCCTCGCCTTCCAATATCCAGGCTTTTTTCTGTAATGCGCTACTGCAATCACTTGCAATCGATCCGCTCGAATTCGATAAATCACGAAGAATGGAAAACGCCGAAGAAGGCGATAATGAGTTCCATACAAATAGGCGGGCCAGCGATCCGGCGACTCGCTGATTTGGGCAAGGGCGGCCTCCAGGGCCTTCTGAAACCGGTCGGCGGCACGAGCGCTGCGGCGAAGATACCACCGATAAGCTTGGCGAGCTTCTCGAATAGCGGCGGAGTGAAAGTCAAGTTCGGGCGAGATCATCCGAATCACCGAAAATCATCCGCCGCGCCTTGGACCAGGGAATCGGCTTGACTTTGCCTTGATCCAGCTCAGCGATTCGTCGTTCAATTTCCGCTTGCCAGGCAGTCTCCGCATCTTGATCGTCAGGTTCCAAACTATCGAAAAGCCGACCGGCCATCGCCTCACGGATTCCGAGGGAAGGCGGACCACCGTCTCGATTCACGACATGGAATCGCGCGGCGCAAGCAATGTGTCCCTGATGC
>Ga0207070_1052_pt1 | contig 27665 bp, 26 predicted proteins | sample Alteio_BWMinHeat_92_FD_153591 | JGI IMG/M metagenome (GOLD analysis project Ga0207070, IMG submission 153591) | Enriched cells from forest soil in Barre Woods Harvard Forest LTER site, Petersham, Massachusetts, United States -... | ecosystem: Environmental > Terrestrial > Soil > Temperate forest >...
GGATTTCGGATTTCGGATTTCGAATTTCGCCATCTGGTGGCCCGATGGGAAAGTCAGCGATCTGAAAGGCCATCTGTGGTGGAGCGTCTATGCGCTCGCGAGCGAGATCAGCAAGGGCTTCTTCTATGTCGCATGGATTCCGGCGATCATCGGTTTGTGGATGCTCCGTCCCCGCCTGAAAATCTGGTCCGGAGAGACGCTAATTTTGGTTTTGTGCCTTCTTCAGTGTCTCGCTCTTTTGCGCGTGGCGATGGTCGCGGGCTATGTCGCGGATCGGCACGTGCTCGTTATCGTGATGTGCGGTTTGTATTGGGCGGCGGCTTGCGTCCTTTCATTGCCTGATTTGTCGGGTGCCTGCTTTCTGTCCGGCAGACTTTGTTTGCCTCCATTCATCGTATTCGTGGTTTTGATGGGAGCGGCTCTGCCGAAAACTCTGGAGCCGCTGCACACCAATCGAGCGGGGCATCGCGCGATTGGTCTATGGCTGGCGAAGCACCTAACGCCGGGCGACGAAGTTGACGACGATTTCTGTTGGGCCGCCCATTACGCCGGCCTGACTTTTCGCGACGATTCCTCCGCCTCAGCGCCTGCCGTTGGGCCTCGATATCGTTATATCGTCCACGACTGCAGGCCGGATCATCGCGATCGGTTCCGCAAACCGTCGGCTCCCATCGACAATCTGGCGGCCGTCGGTGGAAAAGCAGTATTCTACTGGCCGCAAGGCACGTCATTGGAAGATGCCAAGATTGTTCTCTTCGCCGTCCCTATTCCGACGGGGAAGAGGCAAACATCAAAGGATCTCGTCACCGAAGCAGGGACAACCTTTGTGCGATGAAGGGACTAGTAGTAGAATATGGGTGATATCAAAGCGACGTTTCTTTTGCCGGTTCGCGACAACGACGGGAGAGACTTAGCGGACGAAATCCAAAACGTACGGCTGCAGCTTTGGCTTCGGTTTTTCGCATATACTTCTGAGGGACAGGTCCAGGGTGTTTTTCAAATGGCAGACGGATCCCAAGCCTCTGATTTCAGCGAAAAAATTTGGGTGATTATCGAGGAATCGCGCGTGCCTGATTTGGAGGGAATGCTGAGAGATTTTAAGAGCCGAACGCTCCAAGGAAAGATATTCCTAGAAATCGCGCATCACGTCGAGATTCGGTTAATCTAATCGAGGCTTTTCATGCGTACTATCGAAGCGCGGGTCAAGGAACTTCTAGCAATGGACTTGCCTGCCCACGTACTAAGTAATGCCCTCTTCGGTCCGACTGGCTTGTTTAATCAGATAGCCCACACGGAGAAAGAACGCAGACAATTCTCCCAAACCGCCCTGTTTCAGCAAGCAAACTCACGAATCACGGAACTGCAAAGGGTGGAAATTTCCGAAGCCCGGGCTGAACTCGAACGAAAGGCAAAGCAAAGGAGAAAAGTCGCCGGGAAAAGTCGGAGAAAAACTCACATTCCGGACCCGGCAACACCGGCCATGTCGGCACGTAAAGTCGGGATTTCCAATACCTCAAAGAAGTACCGCAAATCCGGTTAAGCCACCCGGCATCGATCATTGAACTAACCATCGCATTAAGTCTTCGACTCGTTTCAGTTTTTCCAACTCCCAGCAAGCGGCGAGAATGATGCGGTGCCAAGGCAAGTCCGGACTGCCATTCAGTTTTTCAATCCGGTGCAATCAGATTGTTTGCATCCATACCATCTTGTGTTTTCGGATGTACATGGACCGCCTAAGTTGCTCTTCGTGAAAGAGCATTCGACGAAAGTGCATTCAATGAATAGGCAGTCGGCAAATGTGACGCCGGCAAACGTACAATTCTCGAATTTGCACTCAGAGAACAAGGCAACGTTGAACAAGCTCCAATAGAAATCGCATTTACTAAAGACGCAGCTGAGGAAAGTTGCATCAACTTGCCTCGTAACGGAGTCCTCCAACTTTTCGAACCTGCAATACCTAAAGACATGGTCGCTGGCTAAGTCAGGAAGCGTATTGGGCGGTGTGTATTCAACGCCTTGAATAAACATGGGAGTCTGCCAAAGCATGATTGTCACTCGATCATTGAACCAGCAGTCGCATTAGCTCTTCGACTCGTCTCAATCTCTCCAGTCCCCAAAAAGCGGCGAGAATTTTGTCGGACCTTTCTTTTCCATAGCGCAGTTCAGCCAGGGTTCGGAATTTACTTTCCACTTCCGCGTCGGTCATGGGATTGTGCGCGTGGCCGCGAGGGAACTCGACTTCTTTCATCAACTGCCGGCCATTCGTCATCGTCACCGTCAAGCGGTTCGGGATGCCGTTCGGATAGCGGGCCGTCAATGCCGGGTCGCGGTGGACTTTAATCTTCGCCACCAGCTCCAAGAGGGCCGGGTCGGTAAATCGTTTGGGATCGAATTGAGCCAGGGTGACATCGCCGTCGGCCAGGGCCACGGCCGTGCAATAAGGCAAACTATGATCTGCGGTCTCTCGGGTCGAGGGCCGCCATTTCTCCGGATCATTGGCGATGATGTCCACGGCCGCATCAAACGTGTGAATGTCGATGGCGGAAATGTTGCGGATGTCTCCAATTTCCGGGCGGAGCTGCAAGGCGGCATCAATGGCGCTTTGAGAATGATACTCGGCCGGCCAGAACTTGATGTAGGTCTTCGTGATCATGAAGTCTGGTGAGTGGTGAGTGGTGAGTGGTGAGTGGTGAGTGGTGGATTCGCCGCCAAGTTGGGGCAACTCGAATGGACCGGTGAGCAATTTCATGAATCCCAGGCTGCCTTCGAAGATAGGAGCGGGGCCGGTCATTCCCTCGGCCGCGAGGAGCGCGGCGAAAACCCCGTTGCGAGCGGCATTGGCGAAAGCGCACCCTTTCCACATGCTCAGCTCACCCGCGCGGGTTTGGCGGAGCGCGGTGTTGGCCACGCCCGCCATTCCGATGGCGTGCGTGGTCTTGACGGCGTCGAGTCTGAGCAGTTTGCACGCGGCGATGGTTGAGGAAATCGCCCCATAGGTGACGTGGTCCCAGCCGTGCTTGCGGAGGCTGGCGGCATCGCAGAGCCGGCATTGGATTTCGTAGGCCAACACCGCCGCGGTGATCAAATCCTGACCCGTCGCTCCAGCCATTTCGCCGACTGCCAACACGGCCGACAAGTTATCGCTGGGATGAGCCGGCTCCAGTGAAAGATAGGTGTCATTGTAATCGAGATAGCGAATGAGCAGGCCGTTGACAAAAGTAGCCCACTCCGGCGAGCTGCGCCCGCCTCCTATAAGACTTGCTCCCGATACTGACTGAACGCGAAGAGCACATCGCTTGGCGATAGCGTAAGCCTCGGCGTCCATGGCGCCGACGGCCGTGGCGAAGGAGTCGATAAAACGCCGTTTAGCTTCATGCACGACCTGTTCAGGCAAGTCTTCAAAGCGAAGACTGCATGCGTATTCTGCCAATCGATTGGCGAGCGGTTCATTCATCGATGTCTCCGATAGAAACCGGCCACGGATGGAACACGGAACAAACACGGATTTCTCTCATTCTAGTTTTCTTTCCATCCGTGGTTTTCCGTGTTTATCCGTGGCTAATACTATCGAAGTGAATCAAACCGCCAATTTCTCTGGTTTTCGGGCGGCGATGATGCCACCCAGGATGTGAAGGGCTTTTTCAACTTGTTCGGCGCTGATGCATAGTGGGGGGCAAAAACGAATGGCGCTGTCGCCGCAGCCCAAGAGCAAAAGCCCTTGGTTGAAGGCAGTTTGCACTAGGGCGTCTCGCGCGGCGGGGTCCGGCCCGGCATTTTCCTTCACCATGTCCATCGCTATCATCAGGCCCAAGCCCCGAACGTCGCCGACTTGAGAATGTTGTCGCTGGAGCTTCATGAGTCCTTGGCGAAGTTGTTCGCCGCGCTCTCGAGCGTTGGCAATGTAGCCCTGCTCCAACAATTCCAAAGTTGCCAAAGCGGCTCGGCAGCTCACGGGATTGCCGCCGAAGGTGCTCGCATGGCTGCCGCTGGGCCAGGTCATGACGGCATCGCGGGCGATCATCGCTCCCAAGGGCATGCCGCTGGCAAATCCCTTGGCCAGGCAAATGATATCCGGTTCGACATTCCAGTGCTCGACGGCGAAAAGCTTACCCGTGCGTCCCATGCCGGTCTGGACCTCGTCGGCGACCAAGAGGATGCCATGGCGGTCGCAGAGATCTCGGAGGGCTGGGAGAAAGTCGCTTGGCGGAACGTGATAGCCGCCTTCACCCTGGATCGGCTCGACGAAGATCGCGGCCACTTCGTCGGGAGGCGCAGTTCTTCGGAAGAGAGTTTCTTCGATTTGTTCCACGCATCGCCGGCCATAATCCGGCACGGTTCGCGCCTCGGGGCCTTTGGGATAAGGCACGTGATGAATGTCAGGCACGAGCGGCGAGAAACCCCGACGATGGACAAGCTTCGAACCCGACAGCGACATGGCTCCGTAAGTGCGGCCGTGAAAGGCGCCGAGGAACGCGATGGCGCGCGATCGGCCCGTGTGCCATCGGGCGAGCTTCAACCCTGCTTCGAGAGCCTCCGCCCCACTGTTCGTGAAGAAAACGCGCTTCGGGGAATCGCCGGGCGCTGATTCGGCCAGGCGCTGGGCCAAATCCGTTTGCGGCTCATAATAGAAATCCGTTCCCGACATGTGAATAAGCTTGGCCGCCTGATCTTGAATCGCGGCGACGACATGCGGATGACAATGGCCGGTTGAGGTCACGGCAATGCCGGCGGTGAAGTCGAGAAACAAGTTGCCGTCGACATCCTCAATCACGGCCCCGCTGCCCCGCGCCGCCACCAGCGGATAAATGCGGGTATACGATGGCGACACGAAACGCTGATCCCGGTCCAGAAGCGCCTGGGCGCGCGGTCCGGGCAGTGAAGTCTTGATATTCGGCACTTGGCAATTATCGAATTTCCACATGGGTCCTTCCTTATTTCTTCCTACTTACAGCATCTCCAAGAATTCACCTGTGCTCAATCCGGCATCGTTCAAAATACTTTTCAACACCTTGGGATGAAGTATTCGTCCAAAATGAACGGGAACCGTCACTCGTTTGCCTTCCGCATTTTTGTAAATAGCGTGGCTGCCCTTCTGCCGTACCAACCGAAAGGTCAGTTTTTCTAAGACTCGGACCACTTGTCTTGCCGTGACCCGCGGCATCCGCGCTTTCAAATCCGAATCTCCACGGTAGTAAAGCTGATTTCCTCGCTGACTGGAATAGCCTCCCCATTCTCCATTCGATCTTCCACGTGAAGTGAAATAGCTTCCTCGATATTATCCAGCGCTTCTTCGTAGGTGCTTCCTTGCGTATAGCATCCTTGCAAAACGGGACAAGCTGCAAAATATCCACTTCGATCTTTTTCAATAATTACAGGGAATCGGAAGCTCCCGTGTTGCACCCTGTTGGCTTTGCGTTTTTTGGAACTTGAAGTCGGTGAAGGCATTGGACAACCCTCTCCTCAGATAATTTTCTGCTCAATCAATTTCCGTCTTCAGTCCTTGAGCCATTTTGACTTCGAGGGCGTGGTTTACAGTCCAGGCGGTCTTATGGGTAACGGTTTCGATCAGCCCGGCAGCGCTCGGATGGCCGTTGCCGCTCTTCTTCACGCCGCCGAAGGGCAAATGAACCTCGGCCCCGATGCATGGCAAGTTCACGTAACCCATCCCATATTCGCATTCATCGCGGAAGAGGCGCATGGCCCGGTAGTCTTCGGTAATTACCGCCATCGACAAGCCGTATTCGGTGTCGTTGTAAATGCGGGCCGCTTCTTCGTTGGTCTTGAACGGGATTAACGCCAGATGCGGACCAAAGACCTCTTCGCGAATGGAGCGCACGCCGGGACGATAGTCCATGCGATAGACAAAAGGAGAAAGGTAACAACCCTTGGCGTGGTCGCTCGAGGTCATGCGTCCGCCTTCCAAGAGCACTTTCGCTCCTTCTTTTCGTGCCAGCTCATTATAGCGCTCGATTTTGGCGGCTGCGTCCTGGTGAATGACGGGACCGGTGAAATTGCCGCTATCGAGCGGCTCGCCCACCCGCAAGCGTCGAGCCATGCCCACGAACCGATCGGCGAACTCGTCGATGATTTTTTCGTGAACGATAATCCTGCCGGCGGAAACGCAGCGTTGACCGCTGGTCTTGAAGGCGCTCAGAATGCCACAGGTCACCGCCAGGTCCATCCGGGCATCGGCGCAAACAATGACCGCACTCTTACTGCCCATCTCGCATGCGACGATGCGGTCATAATGCTCGGCCGATAGTTGCTGAATGCGATGACCGACGTCGTAGCTGCCGGTGAAAAGAACAACGTTAACGCCAGGGTTTCGGACCAAAGCCTCTCCCGCTTCGGCCGCGCCTTGAAGGAGATTCACTGTGCCCGGCGGAAAGCCGGCCTCCTCAAACAATTCCATCAAGCGTTGACCGATCGCCGGCGTGTCTTCCGACGGTTTGAAAACGACCGTGTTTCCTTCGAGCAGACTGGGGCCCAGCATCCAAAGGGGCACGGCAAAGGGAAAATTCCAAGGAGTGATGACGGCGACCACGCCCCAGGGTTTGCGGCGCATAAAGGCATCTTTTTCAGGGATCTCCGAAGACAAGACCTCGCCCATCGGCATGCGGCCGGTGCCGAAGACATACTGGATCATGTGCAGGCCTTCGATGACCTCGGCTTTGCATTCGCTGATGACTTTGCCGCATTCGCGTGCCATCAGCTCGGCCAAGCGATCTTGTTCGCGTTTGACGGTCTGAGCAAGGTTGTCGAAAAGCTCCGCTCTCCGGATTCGGCTCATCCTCCGCCAGGCGGGGTAAGCATCGCGGGCTGCCGCCACTGCTAGATCAACCTCCGCTCCTCCCGCATTGGGGAAAACTCCGATCACTTCGTCCCAGTGGGCGGGATTATGGCTTTCGAATAGATTCCCGTTGGCAGGCAGCCAACGCCCGGCTACCAGGTGTCTACCCGTCAAAGGACGAACCGCGCTGGTGCTTGTCATGAGTCAACCTCTCTGCGAGTCGACGCTGTTGCCAACCCGTTGGCGCGGGAGCCGCTGAGTTGGATCCCTTCAGAAATGGACATTCCTCTGATGTTGTGGCCATTATAAAGCGAGCTTGCTTTTGCCACAATGCGAAGGATCGTTTAGCCCCGACGCGGCTAAACGAAAGGGTTATATAATTATGGCGGAGGCGACATGCGGGTGGGAATTCACTATGGGCTAGAGCGGGCCGAATACGAGGTGGCCGACGCCAATCTCGTCGTTCCTCGGCGCCAGCCAAGATCTGCTCCTGTACCAGACATTGGCCAGGCGGTCACGAATGCCCTCGAGATGCCGCATGGTTTTCCGGCCCTTCGCAAAGCACTGACGCCGGATGATCACGTGGTCATAGTCGTGGATAACCGGCTGCCGTATCTCAACGAGATGTTGACGGCTGTGGTGGAATACCTAATTCAGGCAAGAATTCCCCCCACCGCCATCACACTGCTTTATGCCTCCTCGCCGAGTACCGGAGTCAACGGGCAGCTTCCCGGCCACCCGGAAATTGCCGTTGAAATCCACGACGCATCCCATCGCAAGAAATTGAGTTACCTGGCCACCACAAGAAAAGGAAGACGACTGTATTTGAATCGAACGGCGGTGGACGCCGACCAGCTTATCGTATTATCAGGCCGGGGTTACGATCCGCTGCTCGGCTACTCCGGCGCGGTGGGTGAACTGTTTCCCGCGCTCTGCGATGAAGAAACCAAGCAACATTTCTCCACCGAGTTAAGTAACGAGGTTCCCTCCACCGAGCCGTGGCAGATAAGGCGAGAGGCCGACGAAGCAGCCTGGCTTCTGGGTGCTCCTTTTATGATCCAGGTGATCGAAGGCTTGGGGAAGGAAATCGTCCATGTGCTTGGCGGTTTGGCCGACACGGCAGGCGAAAGCGAGCGGTTGCTGAACGCCGAGTGGCGAGTGACGGTGGATCGCCCGGTAGATGTGGTGGTGGCAGGATTGTCGGGAGATCTCAGCCGGCATGGCTTCGCGGAACTGGCTCGCGCTCTCGCTTGCGCCGCTCGTGTGGTCAAGCCTCGGGGCCATATAGTTCTTCTGAGCCGGGCTGAACCCGCTCTTGGGCCTGGGGCACAGATCCTGCGTCAGTCCGATGAGCCTAGCATTGCCTTAAAGGATTTGCGGCTGCAAAAGCCGCCGGACATCGGTCCGTGTTTTCAGTGGGCATCCGCGGCCGATCACGCGGAGATCTATATGCTGAGCCGCTTGGAGCCGGAAATCGCCGAGGAGCTCTTTACGACGCCCTTGTCCACCGCTTCCCAGACGCAACGCCTGTTGGAAGCCGGGGAGGTGCTCTTTCTTGAGGATGCTCATAAATCTCTCGCCGTGATAGACGACCGCAAATGAGGGGTATGGATGGACGTCATGACGGAATATCAACAGATTCAGGAAGGAGCCGGGCTTTTCGACGCCTCCGCGCGAGGCAAGATCGAGATCGTGGGTCCGGACTCGGCCTCCTTTCTGCACAATTTGTGCACAAACGATGTTTGCAATCTCCCGGCGGGCGCTGGTTGCGAAATCTTTCTCACCAATGCCAAAGCCAAAGTCGTGGCTTTTGGCTCCCTCTACCATCTACCGAGCCAAGATCAATCTGATACTTTCTGGCTCGACCTCGATCCCGGCGCGGGCGAGAACGCCATCCAACACCTGAGTAAGTTTCTCATCAGCGAACAGGTTGAGATCGTGGACAGGACGACCGAATTGTCACAATTCTACCTGGTCGGGCCAAAATCACGACCGATTGCCGCGAAGGTCTTGGGCGCTAAATTGAAAGACTTGGCCGACTGGGGTTGTTGCATGATATTGGGTCCAGGTGCGCTCACTTGCCAAGTCCGGTTTCATCGTCGATTGGCGATCGACTGCTTCGAAATCATTTTCCCAGCCGCCGGGGCTGCGACCTTACAGAGCCAATTGATGGAATCGGGCGCCGTGCCGGCCGGATCAGAGTCTTGGGAAACCCTTCGGGTGGAAGCCGGTTTTCCCGTCTATGGAATCGACATCGACGAAAACGTACTCGCGCCGGAAGTCGGTCGGCCGGCCATCAGCTACGCCAAAGGATGCTATCTCGGTCAAGAAACCATCGTCCGCATTCGCGACTTGGGTCATGTCAATCGAATGCTCCGGGGACTCAAGCTGTCGGGTGGAAATGTTCTTGTAAGAGGCGCTAAGATCTTCAGGGACGGGAAAGAAATGGGTCAAGTCACATCGTCAGTAAAATCCCCACGGATAGGCGTCATTGCCCTAGCCTATCTGCATCGAAGCTGCCAGGAGCCGGGTACTCGGTTGGAAGTGGCGGTCGGGATCGATCGCGTTGACGCCGAAGTTTCATCGCTTCCCTTTGGCCAATCCGTCAACATTTGAGGGAGTACCAGACTCAAACACGCCACGGCATTGAAGAAGAAGTGGACAAGAATCGGGCCCAGCAAGTTCTGCGTCCGATAGGCCAAGAATCCCAAGCCCAACCCCAAGACAAACAGCGGAATCGGCGTCGGCCAAGCAAACGAATGCACCATGCCGAACAAGAGCGCCGTGCCATAAATAGCTTGAAACGCCTTTCGATGTGGAATCCACCTTCTTAGAACTTGATCCAGGAACAGATATCCTGGAACCATTGCGATGACGAAAAGGATCGGACTGAGTTTGGAGGCAATAGCTTTGAAGGTGAAATCGTCGAAGCCCGGAGAACTGGAAAATAATGTGCCGATTCCAATGATGGCGGCCAAGCCCATAGCCAGGTGGCCGCCCCAATCTCTCTGCGCCAGCCAATATTGAACAACTCCCCGGAACATCAGCTCTTCCCAAATGGGCGCTATGACCAACGCAGAGACGGCAATCAGAACGGCGCCCATCAAGGAGGGAGATTGCTCGGCCAGTTGTTGCAAAGGATGAGATTCCGGCTTAGTGCCCGTGAGCTCAAAATAGCCCCAGGCGGCCAGGTAGTTGATACCGAAAACCGCTGGCGTCACTGCCAGCCACGTAAGACTGGCTAATCCAAGATTCTCCCTTGGCCGATCGGCGGTGAATCCTAACTCATAGGCTCGAGTTCCACTGTCTAAACGGAACAGCAGAAAGACGGTCGCCAAGTTAATCGGAAAGAGAATGACAGTTAGCCAAAGATTGACACGGGCCTTTTCCAATTCATCCCATGAGTCTGGATTGGCGGAGATGTCCCCACCATAAAGCCAGGAAAAAAATCCTAAACCAAAAAGGCACGAGCTGACGACGATAGGCCAGGTTAACCGGGTCAGAAAGAAGGCGGCCCCAATTTCCAAGCCTGTCCAATGAACTTGGCGAGCCTGCTGAGGAGGAAGTAACTTAAGACCGCGCCGTTTTGCCCATAGCCAAATCGTCAGGGCGAGAAGGGCGCAAAACACGGCTACCATCAGCCAGGCCAGGAATTCGAAAAAAACCTCGCGAAGAGCCGGCACGTTAACTCCTAAAGCCACGACGATGAAGTCAGTTGAACGTGGAAGTATCCTACCTTCGTGAAGCAAGCTCGGATAGACTTGAGAAACTGAACCAATCGGGACGATTTGAATGGCAACGATTCTGGACAAGATTGTGGCGAGTAAGCGGCAGGAGGTTGAAGCCGCTCGGCAAAAAATACCGGCCCGGGAGTTGGAGGCTCGATTAGGCAACGCGCCAGCGGTTCGGGATTTTCGCGCTGCGCTGGAACGGCCGGGCGACATTCAAATTATTGCCGAGGTGAAGAAAGCCTCTCCCTCCGCCGGAGTCTTGCGAGCGGATTTTGATCCGATAGCTATTGCTCGCACTTATGAAAAACATGGAGCCGCCTGCATCAGCGTCCTTACGGACGCGCGCTACTTTCAGGGCAGCCTGGAAAATCTGTCCGCGATCCGAACGGCCGTGCAGACGCCTCTCTTGCGGAAGGATTTCATCCTCGACCGTCATCAACTCTTGGAAGCTCGCCTGGCGGGGGCCGATGCGGTTTTGCTCATTGCCGAGATTTTGGATGACGAAAAGCTGAACGAATTATTGAAAGAAGCCGGCGAATTGGGTCTCCAAGCCTTGGTTGAGCTGTATGATGCGAGAAACTTAAGTCGCGTCGTTGATAGCGGCGCTCGGTTGATCGGCATCAACAATCGTGACCTGCGAACTTTCGTGACAAGGTTGGAGCATACGTTGGAGCTGGTGGCTCGCGTGCCATCCGATTGCTGCCTCGTCAGCGAAAGCGGTATCCGCGACCGGCGAGATATCCTTCGCTTGAAAGAGGCCGGCGTCCGAGCGGTGCTGATCGGCGAAACGTTGATGCGGGCACCCGATATTGGCAAGAAATTAGACGAGCTCCTCGGGAAGAACGAGTAGGGTGGGTCGAGTCTTCGAGACCTACCTCAACGGAGTATGATCTCATATATCATGGTGGGTCTCGAAGACTCGACCCACCCTACTCGTTCTTGCATCGCCCCGCATCCAAATCCAACCGCTTACGATCCACAAACCCAGCAAACAATAAGTTTCCGTCGCCGGTTCTCCCCATCCCAATGCGGGAATCGCCGGCGCGAGAAAAAGAATCATTGTCAAGACATGGCAAATCCAAGGCGGCCGGCGGGCGTCTTGATATAGGAGAAAAACCGGCAAAGCGGCTAGGAGCACATCATAGTACATGAAATGAACGCAACTCAGCCAGGCGCCTAAGAACAAGAACGCAGGCCCATAACCCAAGTAACCGCGGCATCGACGATAAACTGCTATCCGAGTCGTGATCTCGATGACGATCAGCAATAGACCCCAACCGATCAGGTTAGCCATCATATTGTTTTGCAAGTCCGCGGCTGGAGCATCGAGGTCCAACCAGCGCCGCGGCAGGGCGACGAGGTCTCTTCCACGAAAAATCCAAACCGGGTCGTAGAGCGACACGCGGGCCGCTTCCCGACCCACTTTCAACCAATCGATCCAACCGTGAATCCCCACCACTGGGAGAGTGAGAGCAGCCTGAAGAGCGCTCGACGCCAGCATGGCCGTGCAAGTGCGCCAGCGCCCGCTCCATAGAGGAACCAAAAAGAAGGCCGCCAACCAGACGGGCTTGAAAATCAATAGTCCCCAAACAATTCCTCCCCATCCGGGACGTCCTCGGGAAATCAACACCCAACCCCAAACCAAGATCAACAAAGAAAAAACGGAATTCTGTCCCAGTCCCAATGATCCGGCAAATCCAGGGAAGACAATCACTCCGGTGGTGGCGACTGGCCACCAGACACGGCCGTTAGACAATATGGTCAGGCCAAGTCCGGCCGCAAAGGCGCCCAGAACGATTATCACTTGGACGATCCGGTAAGCGACTTGTGGAGTCAAGAACGCCAACGTGCAAAACCAAAATGCCTGGATGGGGGGATATAAGGGACCACTCACTTCGTGGTCGGCCGAATCGTTCGTCTCGACAAACCAATCAAGAAGCTGGTCCGCGTCACTTGTCTCCTGGTCAGGAGGTTCATTCCCACGGGGATAACACTCCATGAGCACTTCGCGTTGAGCCGAGCGTGAAAACAGATGATGACCTTCGCCGCGAACCAGCATCCGGCCCAACAAATATTGGCCGCCGAAGTCCATATAGGTATGGCCGCGATTCCCGTCACCTCGTTCAGGATCGTCGAAATGATGCCAGGAAAAATACAGGTAGATGCCGGCCGTCATTAGCGCCAAGACCCAGGCGGCCGAATACCGGATGCCGGGAGATATTTTCAAAAGTGAATGTCCGGGAATTGTCATCGCACAAAATCGTTTCGGATAAAATAAAGGGCCGGGCTTTTTTTGCCTCGAGTCTGGTTTCATGCTTTCTAATCGAATGGCCGATTCTATCAAGTCAATGGCGAACGATTCATCCATGAAAGCGGACGTGCTTGTCGCAAAAGTGGAGGAATTCTGCCGGCATCATGGAGTCGGCTCAGGGCCTGTGGTGGTGGCGGTTTCGGGGGGACCGGATAGTGTTGCCTTGACTCGGGCTTTGCTCGATTTGCAATCCATCCTTCGGCTCCAGCCTTTGATCCTGGCTCACTTGAATCATCAGTTGCGCGGAGCTGAAAGTGACGCGGATGAGTCCTTTGTTGAAGTAATGTCGCGAGGTCTGCTTGAGGAAGGCATCGGAGACGTACGGTTTATTTCTCAGAGAGAAGACGTGAGGAAACAGGCGCTCGATGCCAAGGACAACTTGGAAAAGGTGGCCCGTGAGGCGCGTTATGCTTGGTTGGCGCAGGTCGCTCGGAATGCAGGCGCTCGCTGGGTTGCCGCCGGCCACACCGCCAACGATCAAGCGGAGACGATCCTGCATCGGTTGCTGCGTGGCGCGGGACTCAAGGGATTGCGAGGGATCGCAGAGCGACGACCGCTCGAAGATGGCGTGACGGTGATTCGGCCCATGTTGGCTGTGACGCGGGCAGAGGTAATGGATTACCTGCAAGTCAAAGGGCAGGCGTTTCGCCAAGACTCCTCCAATTTCGATCGCCGCCTGACGCGCAATCGCATTCGCCACGAACTGTTGCCATCCCTCGAAAAGGAATACAATCCGGCCATTATCTCGGTTCTCTGTCATTTGGCCCAGCAAGCGGAAACCGCTTATGGGCGCGTCCAAGCGAGAGCCGAGAAACTCCTTGCCGGTATCGAACGGCCGAGAGCAGGCTCGCTGCTGATTTTCGACCGGGAACAACTGTCTCAAGCGCCGCGAAGCTTGATTCGAGAGACATTTCGCTTGGTCTGGACCAGGGAGGGATGGCCGGCGGGAGGAATGGGGTTTAAGGAATGGGATCGACTAGCCGGGGTGGTATTGGGGGAGATTCGAGCGGCCGATTTTCCGGGAGGCGTTCGCGCATCCGCGTATGAGCGAGTAGTCCAAATCGGGCCGTCTCGATAGATAAGGGAATAGAAAATTATGGATGACGATTTGATCGCTTGGCAAGATGTTCGTGACGAGGCATTGGGTTTGATTGAAGGATGTAAAAACCGGGGAACTATGGACCTCCGCAAGATTCACCGAGCGCTTCTCAGCGTCAGCGATAAGTCCGGCTTGGTTGATCTAGCTCGGACCTTGGCGGGCTTGCAAATCGAATTGATTTCGACCGGGGGCACTCGCAAAACTTTGGCCGAGGCCGGGCTGCCGGTGAAGGACATCTCCGAAGTTACCGGCTTCCCCGAAATTCTCGATGGCCGCGTGAAGACCCTTCATCCGCGCGTTCACGGCGGAATCCTCGCTGTCCGCGACAACCCCGAGCACCAGGCGACGCTCAAAACTCAGGGCATCGTTCCCATTGATCTCGTCGTGTGCAATTTGTATCCGTTCGAAGCCACGCTAGCTCGGCCCGGCACCAGTCATGAAGACATCATCGAGAATATCGACATCGGCGGCCCGTCGATGGTCCGATCGGCCGCCAAGAACTATCACGATGTGGCCATCGTCACCGATCCAATTTATTACCCTGCCATCATGAAGGAGTTGCATGATAACAATGGCGCTTTAAGCCTACACACTCGTGAGCGTTTGGCGGCTATAGCCTTTATGCGGACGTCCTCTTACGACCACGCCATCTCGACTTACTTTGTTTCGCGAGTCCCCTCGCAGACTGAAAAGAGCGACGGACCAATGGACTCAGACCTATTTCCCTCAGTTCTAAACTTGAAGCTGAAGAAGCGTCAGGAATTGCGCTATGGCGAAAACCCACATCAGCAGGCCGCATTTTACGTTGAGCCGACCACTCACCACTCACCACTCACCTCTGTCTCCACTGCGGAGATGCTGCACGGCAAGGAACTCTCCTTCAACAATATTCTCGATCTGGACAGCGCCTTGAATCTGGTCAGAGAGTTCACCGAACCCGCGGCCGTGGTCATCAAGCACAATAATCCGTGTGGAGCTGCCATCGGGAACTCATTGGAACACGCTTTTCGCAAAGCTTACGAAGGCGATCCGCTTAGCGCCTATGGAGGAATCTTAGGATTCAACGGCGAGATCGATGAAGCTACCGCTCAGGAGATTACCGAGCCGAACCGATTCGTCGAGTGCGTGATCGCCCCTGGATTTAGCGAAGCTGCTCTCCATCTCTTGACTACAAGGCCAACATGGAAGAAAAGCGTCCGCCTGCTCAAGACCGGACCGTTAGCCCGCAGCGCTGGCAAGAAAGATGTGAACCCAATGGACTGGCGTCGCGTCGATTCCGGACTGTTGGTCCAAACGAAAGACATAGACTCGAACGACTTCGACGACATGAAAGTCGTAACGAAGCGTCAGGCGTCCCCAGCGGAGCTCAACGATCTCCGCTTCGCGTGGCTAGTCTGCAAGCACGTCAAAAGCAACGCAATTGTGCTGGCAAAGGATCAGATGGTCGTGGGCGTCGGCGCGGGCCAAATGAGCCGAGTCGATTCGGTTCACCTGGCGGTCCGAAAGGCCGGCGGTCGATCAGTCGGTAGCGTGATGGCCTCGGACGCCTTCTTTCCTTTTCGCGACAACATCGATGAGGCGGCCAAGGCGGGAATCCGAGCCATCATCCAGCCCGGCGGTTCCATGCGCGATCAGGATTCCATCCAGGCCTGCGACGGGCATGACATGGCGATGATCTTCACCGGCATCCGGCATTTCCGGCATTGATCGGCGATTTTGATTTAGCCGCGGAGCTTGCTCCGCGCGAACAGGGACGAAGACCGCGGCATATTATCCGCGCGGGGCAAGCCCCGCGGCTAAATGATAATTGTTAATGTTTCCTTTCCTCGCCTGACGGTTTCTTTTCGTCCTTGGCGGGCGCTTTGTCGTTTTCAGGTTTGGTTAACTTGAGGCCTCGGCTCAGATTGCTGATATGAACCGCGTCCGGTGGAAGACTAGCGTTGGGCGCGAACAGCAGGCCGTAGTCCCTTAAGACTAAACTAAGACGATCGGGATTCGGGGATACATTCCAAGGAGGATTGTGAAGGCGCAAAATGTTGCACGTGTCGACCAATAATTCCAAGGCAGTCCGCACAGGGACCTGACCGTCGATTTGAATTTTGATTGGCGTGTTATCCATATCAGAAAGATCATGGATCGACAGGCCGGGCACTTTCTTCTTCAAATCCTCGAGGATGTCATGCACGGTTTTTTGCTTGTAGTCCACGGTTACCTGCGTTTCCAGAGCCTTGCGAACCTTATCGGCGATGCTGCCGGTTTCCTGGGCCGGTTTGGCGAGGTTTACGTCATGGGCATTTATCCAATTAACGTACGGTTGTTGATCGAAGGCCAGGACTGGCGTTTGCCATGACGTGTTGTTGGCATTTGAAGGATCGGCAATCTGCATACCCGTGGCCGCATCCAAGAATCTGACTGTTCCGTCAGCGGATGCTGAATAAAGCGTCTTGCCATCGGGAGTGAAGGTCAATGATGTGGCTGTCAGCCGTTGTTGCTGCCCGAGTAAGTAGGGCATCTCGGCTTCGATTTCCGCGAGTTTTGCTTTGGAGGCGCTCAATCGCTGCTGGGCTTGCTTTACCTCTTCCGCGGAGACGGCTTTGTTAGCTTCCAGTTTTTGGATTCGCTGCAAATCTTCTTCCGCGACTTTGATGATGGCCTTTTGCGATTCGCGGGAATGATGGAAAGCCAGGACTTTCTGAGTGACTTGAAGGCGTGTGCGGTTCAACTCGGCATCCGCCTCGCGAACCTTGGCCTCGGCCACGCGAATGTCGGGGTTGTCTTTCAGTGCCTTGTTGAGCATTTCCTCCAAAGTCGGCTCGGCCTGCTTAGAGGCCGGCTGGCCACCAGGTCTCATCGAATCTTGCATTCGCTGCATCATTCCCTTCATGCCAGCTCCGACTCCGGCGTCGCTGCCCTTAGGAGACTTTTCCTGAGCGGCAGGTTTGCTGTCCTGGGCCGGCGCGGACGATTGTTGTCCGGAGCTTGTCCCGATAACGACTAAGCATCCGAATGCAGCTCCGGCTACAACGGTGGACTTGGCGATAGCGGACCACGGACTACGGACGATCAAGCTTTGCATAACGGTTCTCCTCTAATTTGGCCTCTTTGAGGCTCATGAGTAGCCAAGTGTCCTTCGCGGTAATGAGCAAATCGTGTTCGCTGGCGCCTTCCAAGGCGCCGCGATAACAGCGCATGGCCGACTTCAGATCGTTGGCTTGCAAGTATTTATCGCCGGCAAGGAGGAAAAGATCGGGCCGTTTTTGCTCGCTATCCAGCGCCTGCCATTCCAAGGCCAAGGCGCTTTCCGGCGGCGGGACACGTTCGGGCTTTTCCTTTTCCGTGGTGACTTGATCAGGTGAGGACTTCGCGGCCAGTTCGGTTTCCGGGGCCGCGGAAACGGTGGACGGGGACGCTGGCGACCGAAGAAAGGCCATCGTCAGGATTCCCGCGGCATAACAACCGGTCAGCCCGGCAGCCCAAAATGAACGTCGCAGCCAGCGCCGCCGCCGCAGGACCGTCAGAGTTTTTCTTTGAATGGCTTGGCGCAATTCTTCCGAAGCCTGGCCAAGAGCTCCAGTTAACAAGCCCTCGATTTCATTCCATTCCGGGTTGTGGGAATCCATTGGGCACTCCTGGGATAAATCGAATCGACGTATGTCATTTAGCCGCGGGGGCTTGCCCCGCGCGGACAGGAGGATGACGACAACATAACGATCGCGCGGGGCAAGCCCCGCGGCTAAATGGAACTAGCGTTCTCTTCCAATCGGCGATATTCGTCCCGAAACGCCTCGCGGGCGCGAGTCAGGAGCGACTCGATAGCCTTCGGCGTTTCCAGCCAAGCCTCGGCCATCTGAGCCACGCTTTGTCGGTCTAGGTACTTGGCCCGCAAAGCGGCCTCGTAGCGCTCGGGTAATTTGCTCAAGGCCAGGGCGATTTGTTCCGACCGATCACGGCTATGAACTTCATTGCGGCCCGGCGAGGACAGGCTCGCGACCTCCGGGGGCATGCCGTTGAGCGACGGCGTTGGGCGGTGCTTTCGTAATTGATTGCGCAGCAAATTGGCCGCGATGCCGCGAAGCCAATCGGCGAAGCTGCCACGCTTCGGTTCAAAGGAACGAATGCGGCGCACCGCCACGAGCCAGGTTTCTTGCATGATATCGTCGGCCCAATCCTGCCGACCCGCGCACCGCCAGCGGACAAAAGCGTCCAGCCCGGCAAACGACTCCTCGTACCAGGCTCGCCACGCTTGTTCATCGCCGGCCAACACGGCGCTGCGCAGGCCGCGCTCGCGCCAGACGCGGTCGCCCTCAGGCATGAATAGCGCCTCGCCGGATTTCCATTTTCGTCTGCTAGATATTGTTGCCGCCCGCAGAAATCCTTCGCTCATTCTATCGAAGCGCGTTTAAAGTTCGCGCCGGCGCGGGCAGCGTTTGACGACATTCAGCGGGCGCGAAAAGTAATCATTACGATTTCGATCATGCGGCGGGGCGAATTGCGCTTGACAGCGGCGACTACGCAAGGTGAGATGAAGACCATGGACCCCCGTCCGGTAGGAGTTTCTTCACCTTCTCTACGAGAATCGATACATGGCAGTATCTTCAAGGTTTTGGCCGTCGCGTTGGGCCGTATTCGCTCTCCTTAGCTTCCTGATCTTGATCCTGTCTGTTGAGATCGTCCCTCACTGGCAAGCGGTCTACGCGCAGGATGGAGGCGAAGCCGCCGCGAGCGAGGAAGGGCAGGGCGAGTCCACCAACATCTTCCGTCACATCATCAAATCCGCCTTCGAAATCAAATCGGGGGCGTTTATCTTTGGCATGATGTTGGTGTTCACTTCTATTGGGCTGTTTGCGCTCATCGTGCTGTTGGCCATGGATCTTCGCATGACCACGTGCATCCCTCCGGTCTTTGTGGAGGAGTTCACGGACACGGTGAACAAACGGCGATTCAAGGAAGCATTTGACCTGGCTCGAAACGATACCTCCTTCTTGGGCCGGATTCTCACGGCGGGCATGGGCCGGCTTCAGTATGGTTTGGACGATGCCCGCGAGGCCGCGTTCAATACCGTGGAAAGCGTCAAGTCCAGCAAGGATCAGCTCATCACTTACCTGGCGACCATCGGCACCCTGGGACCCATGATCGGATTGGTCGGGACGGTGTTCGGGATGATCCTAGCCTTTATCGAGCTTGGTCACGGCACCCCGGATGCCGGCAGGCTTTCGAAAGCGATTTCCCATGCGCTGGTGCTGACGTTGGGCGGGGTCGCGCTGGCGCTGCCGGCCATTTTTTGCCATGCGTTTTTTCGCAATCGGCTCATTCGAATCAGCATGGACTCGGCGAATATCGCCGACGACTTGTTGACGCAGATGTATCACAATTCGCGAAAGCCGGCCCCCGCTACGGCGCCGGCGCCGCCGGCTGCGGCCGCTGCCCCGGAAGCTCGGCCCCCCGCGGCGACCGTGCGGCCCGCCCAGTAAGTTGCCCCATCCGGATGACATGAAAACTTCATGAGGTTTGGACAATGATGAGTCACGCTGCCGACACGACCATTAAGGCGGAACCCAATCTGGTTCCCCTTCTCGACTTAGTCTTGCAGATGCTGATGTTCTTTATCATCACCGTCAATTTCGTTTCCAATCAGGTCAACGAGAGCATCAAGCTGCCGGTTGCCCAAATGGCCCAGCCGATGAAAAAGGATATCACCGATGTCCTCTACCTGAATGTGAACGAGAAAGGGCAAATCGAAGTCGTCGGCCGGGAGCAGCCCTTGAGCGACTTTGGCCAAATCAAGAATTTTCTACGGACTGAATACCGGAACCGCGAAATTCTGGCAGGCCCCGGAAAGGTGAATACATCGGTCATCATCCGAGCCGACCGCAACGCGGAGTACCGGCTCGTTTACCAGATCTTGCGACAGTGCAAGGAGCAGGGGTTCCGCAAAATGCAACTGCGGGCCATGACCAAGACGTAGGAGAGGCGCACTTATGGCTCGGGGACTGAAAGCGGGAACGGGCGTGGAAGTGGACATGCCCATCGTACCTTTCTTAGACATGTCGTTTCAGATTTTGTTCTTCTTTATCATGAATTACCACCCTTCCGCCTTGGAGGGCCAGATGGACTTGAGCCTGCCGGCCGCGGGAGAGGCTCGGGCTCAAACCATCGAGCAAATGGATCCGAACAATGTGCCGGACACCGAGATTGAAATGAAATCGGAGCTAACCGTAATGATCGGGACGCCGCATGACAATATCAACGACGGCGCCATTAGCCAGATCAGCGTTAAGGGTGATCAGGGAGAAACGAGCGTCTCCAGCGTGGAAGGCTTGGAGAGATATTTGAAGAGCGTGCAAAAAGAGCTGACGAACAAAACGGACATTAAGATTCAAGCCGACAGCCGGCTCAAGTATTATTTTGTCGTTCAAGTCATGGACGCCTGCGTCAAGGCGGGCTACCCGAATGTTGGATTTGCCCCGCCGCCGGATTTAGGCTCGACTCCGTGATTCAGGAACTTTAGCCAGCATAAGGGCGTCCAAGTCTTGGGAGATTGCCGGAAAATGAATCCTCTCTGCGACAAGATTCGGCAAATGTCTCCTGGCTGGACCAGCGTCTTGCTGCTGATGGGTTGCTGGTTGTGCCTCGAAAAATCATGGGACCGGGCTGACGAGAAGACGGTTATTTCGGAGAAAAATGTCTCGGTCATGGACGACCGCACGCGGGCGGTAGTGGCTGCGAGCAGCGTCGTGGGGTTTTCCGAGCCGGTGACGGCTTACACTTTGGTTCAGGCCGGAAACGGATTCAGCCTGTGGTCGGGTCTGCCGGAGAACCTTGAGCCGGACGTTTCCAAGGCGCCGCCGCTCGTGAATCTAGAGAGCGTAAAAGACGGGGAGCCGATCCGCTCGGGCGAAGAAGGGCTGGCGTATTGCGAAGCCTTGGTGAAGGCTCATCAAACTTCCGATCAGGCATTTGCCCAAAGCGCGACGCGGAACCTGACTTACGCCAACTTGTACAACGAGCCGCAACTACATCGAGGCAAGGTGATTCATTTCGAAGGCAGATTACGGCGACTGGCCCGGTTTGAGCCTCCTGAGGAAACCAAGCTCGACGGAGTCAAGGATCGATATGAAGGCTGGATGTTTGACCCCGAGCGCTATGGCGCCAATCCGGTATGTGTAGTCTTCACGGATTTGCCGGCCGGCCTGGAGACGGGTGACAAACTGGATGTTCGGGTAAGCATCGACGGATATCTCTTTAAGAAATATCGTTATAAGGCCGCGGATGGAACTCGGGACGCCCCGCTCTTGATTGGTCGAACATTAACGCTGAAGCAAGCGCCGTCAAAACCCGATTCGGAAGAAGGCGGGTTTTTCTCCGGTTTCATGGCCGTGACCTTTATGGCGGTTCTGGGTAGTGTCTTTTTGCTCGCGTTGCTCTTGACCTTGTGGTATCGACGAAGTGATCGGCAAGTGCAGCAAAGATTGATGACGGCGCAAACGTCCGCGTTTGCCATGCCGCCGGGCGCGCCCGAAGAATCGGAATCGCGTGGTATGCCCGCGGCAGAATAATGTGAATCACGAACATTTAGCCGCGGAGCTTGCTGCGCGCGGGGCAAGCCCCGCGGCTAAATGAAAATGAAGAAGAGGAGCTCAATCATGGCCACGGTAGAACAACCCACTCCTCCTGCCCCGAAGGCAAACTCCCGGCCCACACGAAAAGACCCGGCCGTGATTCGTTATATCGCCGGCCAGGAGGGAGACGCCGACCGCTGGCGGCGACTCTTGCCGGCTTGGATCATCAGCTTCAGCATCCACATCGTTCTCTTCGGCATTTTTCTCATTCTCAATTTTCGGCTGAACGCCGAGACGGTCATTCCCGAAGATCAAGTGATCGAGACTCAGGTGGAGACCGAGACTAAGCCGCCGAATTTGGAAAATGACGAGATTGGAAACGATCCGGAATTGCCCACCAATTATAACGTCTCGCGAATTGAGGACGTGAGCGTACCCGGAGCGGTGAATCCGAACGAAGCCGTGGGACTCCCGAACGCTCCCGAAGGACCTCCGCAGACCTTGCCGCCCCCGCCAGGATTTGACAGCGGTCAGGGCGGCGGCGTGGATTCCGCCAATTTTGGAAAAGCAAGCCCGTTCGGTAAACCGGGTGGATACAGTGGCCCCAAAATGGTTCCGGGAGGATTCGCAGGACGAAGCGGCTCGACGCGAGAACAGATGCTGCGCGAGGGCGGAGGAAATACGGTTTCCGAAGCGGCCGTCGCCGCCGGGCTGAAATGGTTCGCCCGCCACCAAGCGCCCGATGGCCATTGGTCGCTCGATAACTTCTCTCAACATGGCCGATGCAACTGCACCGGCAGTGGCCAAACCAATAATGACATCGCCGCCACCGCTTTCGGACTCCTGCCCTTCCTGGCCGCGGGCAAGACGCATAAGCGATCATCCGACAATGAGAATTATTACAAGAACGTCGAAAAGGGCCTGAAGTACCTCATGGTCAAGCAAAACGCGCAAGGATATTTCGGCGGCGGCCCCTATTACGCCCAAGGCCTGGCCACGATTGCCGTGTGCGAGGCATTCGGTCTGACGTCCGATGCCGCGCTCAAGCCCTACGCCCAGCGGGCGCTCAATAACATCATGCGCGCTCAGAACGCCAATGGTGGATGGGACTACAGTCCAGGGACCGCGCGAACGGATACGTCCGTGGGCGGCTGGCAGCTCATGGCCCTCAAAAGCGGTCAAATGGCCGGCTTGGATGTCCCCAAGAAAAACCTCGAGGACGCAGCGCGATGGTTGGATCGCGTTCAAAGCAGCTCGGAGGGCAGCGGCTATGGTTACGACGGACCGGGCGACACTTACACGATGACCAGCGTTGGATTATTGTGTCGCGAATATCTCGGCTGGGGGCCGCGCAACCCGGGTTTGATTAAAGGCGTCCAGAAGTTGAGTGCTGATTTCGGTCCCGAAAAGCAGCTCAACAACATGTATTACTACTATTATGCCACTCAGGTCATGCACCACTTTGGCGGCGAGGCTTGGCAAAAATGGAACCCGCGCATGCGAGACATGCTCGTCGCCAAGCAAGACCGCGGCATGGATCGAGCCCACCCGGATCAAAAGGGCAGCTGGTCTCCGGTGGGAGATGTTCACGGCGGCGCGGGCGGCCGCATTATGACAACTTCCTTATCTCTTCTGACCTTGGAAGTCTATTACCGCTACCTGCCCCTCTATCATCGCGATATGGGCGCCAAGGACGAAGCGGCCAAAGGTGGACTCTAATTCACGAGCTTTCTAAATCCAAGGCTGCAAGTTACCCGTCCCCCATCTTCGCCATCTTGACGGTTTTTTCGGCATTTCTTGCATAGTCCGCAAACTCTGACTGATTCATAGCTTCGGCAAGACCGATAAGAATGGACAAGATGCTCTAGGAGCGCTTCATCTGAGTTGGTATTGGGCAATCCAAGGAGTATGGAGTCATGGTTTCGGGAAAATGGAAAGGAAGCTTGGTCGCCATGCTGGCATGGGCCGGGTTGGCTTGGGGGCAAGCCGGCCCCGCTCCTTCTCCTCCGCTCGGAATCGGCCGGGATCTTCTCACCGTGCGCGAAGCGGGTCGGCCGGATCAAAAATGCCGCATCCTCAAAGCTTGGAAACAACCCGATGGCGCCATGGCTCTCGAAGTCCAATGTCTGGAAACCGAAGAACATCTGACCATCGTGGAAATGCCCTCCAGCGAGGCCGGTCCGAAAGATTCGTCGAAGGGTATGAAGTCGCGGATTTACCACTGGGGCCAGAGTTTGACGCCGCCTGCCGGAGTGCCGCAAATGCCGACCGCCCAGGGGCCAAAAACTGAGGTGATCGAAAAACCTGAGTCCGCCTCTCCTTCCCCTGCCACACTACCGCCTGCGGATGGCGCCCCAATGCCGAGTTCTACAAACAAGTCGGAGTCAGGTTATCCGCTTCCTCCGGTTCCCGACGCCAAGCTCCCTCCCATCCAGGTTGAGACGGCCAAGCCTAGCAACTGGCACGAATCTTGGGGGAAAGCGGAGGATCACCACACGGAATTGACCGACGATAAAGTATCGCAACCTCCGCTGCCGAATTCCGAGCCTCAATCTGAACCCAGCAATCCGCCCGCCACGATAATCGAGCAGTCTTCTAATAATGCTTCTCCTGAAACTCCCCCGATGACTGAGAAGATCAGCGTCGCGTCTGAACCGGCCCAGCCGGCCGGCTACAGTCACATTGACGATCGCCCTGGTATTGCTCATGTCACGGACATTCCACCGGCCGGGACAAAAGTGGCAACCGAGTCCAAGAAACCGGTCATGGATTTTCTCCGTGCGTTATGGAAGCCGAGTCTGAAGGAACCGGCGCCCTTGCAGACCATTCAGCTGGCCGAAATGCCGGCCGCGCCGCCGCCCGCGCCCAACGGCCAGCAATTTCAGGCGGTGCTCCGGGATAGCATGATGCCTTCGGAGCGCGAGATGGCGGCCGAGGCGTTGTCCGAATTTCACCAACAACAGGATCCGACCGTTGTGCCGGCTCTTCTGCGCGCCGCGGCCGACGATCCCGCCGGCACGGTGCGCGCCGCCTGCGTCCACGGCCTGGTCAAAATGAACGCCAACTCTTCCGAGGTCGTCGGCGTCCTGATGAATCTTAAGGCCGATCCCGATCACCGTGTCCGGCACGAAGTGCACCAGGCTCTCGTTAGCTTTGGTCTGGTCAAACCGGAGCCGGAGAATGAAATGATTCATCAAATCAGCGCGCCGTAATTGTTAGTGACGAGTGATGAGTAATGGGTGAGATTAGCGCATCTGTGGATATCAAGCCCACGAATGGCGCTTGTGGGTTTTTTCGCGCGCCATACTCCTCTTCTTCTACCTGGCAAATCGCTACTGGTCACGCGTTACTTATCACTTATCACTTATCACTTGTCACTTCACCTTGCCCCTCTTCTCTCAATTTGCTAGACATACGCGGTTGGAAAATGGACGGTGTTCGGCTCTTAAACGAATGCTAGCGAGGGCAGCATGATCCCTCTGGACCTGAGCGGCAAGTTGGCGCTCGTGACCGGCGTCGGCGATAATGTGGGTTTCGCTTGGTACATCGCCAAGGCCTTGCAGGCCGCGGGCGCTCGCCTTGTTTTTGCCTGTCATCCGCGCTTGATCGGCATCGTGGAGAATATTTTGGGGCGGGACGCCGATGCCGACACGCGTGTTCTGCCTTTCGGCGCCGGCAATCTCAAGGTTGAAAAAGTGCTGGCCTGCGACGTCAGCTTCGACACGATGGCCGACGTGGATGAAAAGACTCGCAATGATCGACGCTATCAAAAGCATGGAGACTTTTCGATCCAAGGAATGATGACTGCCCTTGGCAAGGATTTCGGCGCCATCGACGTTTTGATCCACAGCATCGCCTTCAGCCCGGAAATCACCAAGAAAGCGGCCGAGACCAGCCGGCAGGCGTATTTGACAGCCCTCAGCATTAGCAGTTATTCGCTCACGGCGTTATTGCGAGCGGCTCAGCCGCTCATGGAGAATCGTCCCGATGGGGCGGTGGCTTTGGGCCTGACCTATCTGGGCGGCGATCGCGTGGTGCCGCATTACGGCGGCGGCATGTCCACGGCCAAGGCCGCTTTGCAAATGGACGCCAAGCAGTTGGCCAGCAATCTTGGTCCCAAGAAAATTCGCGTGAATCTGATATCGGCGGGACCTTACGCTTCCCGCGCCGCCCGCGCGATCGGCGATATCGACAAAATGATTCAATACGCCGCCGAGCGCGCCCCGTTGCAGCGCGGCATTGAGCCGGAAGAAGTCGCCAACGCCGCCGTCTTTCTGTGCAGTCCCCTCGCCTCCGCTATCACGGGGGAGGTTCTCTACGTCGATTGCGGCTACAACGTCATGGGAGTGTGAGCCAATCCAGAGTTTCAGTCCGGTCTTTCTCTCACGTTGCCGACTTGCCGCCCTGTGGCTTTCCCAGACCGCGCGAGTTCTGGGCGATAACGCCTTGCGCATGTTTGTGGTGCTGCAGGTCGCCTCACTGGGAATGCGGCAGCAAGAGTCCGCGTGGCATCTCGTCAACATTGCTTATTATTTGCCGTTCATCCTGCTGGCGCCGATCAACGGCGCTATCGGTAACGAACTGCCCAAGCGCTGGGTGCTGGTCGGATCGGCCACCTACTGCCTGATTTGGACCGCGGCTTGGTCAATCGGAATCTGGCATCCGCATTCGCCAAGCGGATGGGGAATCGGTTTGAGCCTAACGATGGTGGGGGCGTCCATCTTCAGTCCGGCTCGGTATGCCCTTTTGCCTGCGGCGGCCCATGATTCACGGATGCCTCTCACGCGCGTCAACGGGCTTATAGAAATGGGGGCGAGTGTCGCCGGCGTCGCTGGTCTCATTTTGGCTTTGTACTTGCCTTTTTGGTTGACGGGAAACGAAACCCCGTCAATGGCTTCTCATGAAATTCCCATGGTCTTGTACGCGGTGGTGATGGTGAACTTCGTGAGCGTGCTGTCGGCCCTGCCGGTTCGGTTTGCCTCTGATGTGCGAAGGCCTGAATCCGCCAAGCAGGCGGTGGTTGGGTTCTTTCGCGATTGTCGCCGCATCTGGCAAGTCCATGACGCTCGCGTCAGCTTGCTTCTTTTGGCTTGTTTCTGGGGACTCTTAATGGCCGGCTCCGGGGCCGTGTTCACTTTCACGCATGCTCTCAGTGAATGGGATCGGCAACTCGATATGTTTCAGGCGCTCTTGTTTGTTGCCACGGGCACAGCCGCCGGCGCCTTCCTGGCGGGTCTTCAGGGCCACCCGCGCCGCGCCCTGGGCTTGGTTCCTCTTGGCGGCTTGGGGATGCTCTTGGCGCTTGCTTGGGCGGCCTTCAATCCGGCTTCGGTGAAGGGGCCTGCTCTCGCTCTTGGATTCTCGGCCGGGCTAGTTCTCGTTCCCTTGCGGGCTTCTTTTCAAGGTGCCGTACCTGCCGACGCTCGCGGCAACGCTTTAGCCGTCTCCAACACCGCCAACTATTTCATGGTGATCGTTCTCGCTTTAGTCATTTATGCTTTTACGCAAACGCAGTTGATCACTGGCCTGGGTCAGATCTGGCTCATCGCCATATTGGCGGCAGTCACGGCCTTGATTTCCGTCTGGTTGTTCTTTCGCGATATCTTGGAGCTTGTTATCGAGTTCATGATCTGGCCCTTCTATCGCATCCAAGGTCACGGCCCCGGGCTGAACGATTTTCCGGCGCCAGGACCGCTTGTCGTGCTCGTGAATCATAGCTCTTGGTTCGATCCTGTCTGGTTGGCTAAGGTGCTCCCGCGCCGCTTAACTCCGATGATGACCAGCGTTTTCTACGACAAGCCGATCATGCGGTGGCTCATGGTGCGCGTGATCCATGCCATCCGCGTCGAGGCATCCGAGTTTCGACGGGAGGCGCCGGAGCTCCAAGAGGCGGTGGCCGCTTTGGATCGAGGCGAATGCGTCGTGGTGTTTCCCGAGGGACGCATGCGCCGTCGCGACGAGCAGATGTTGCATCGCTTCGGCCAGGGGATCTGGCACATTCTCCGCGAGCGCCCCATCACTCCTGTCATTGCTTGCTGGATCGAGGGCGGCTGGGGGAGTTATTTTTCTTATCGCGATGGTCCGCCCGCGACCAACAAGCGATTGGATCGCTGGCGCAAAATCGACGTGGCCGTGAGTGAGCCTGAAATCATATCGTCGGCCATTCTCGCCAACC
>Ga0207070_1041_pt2 | contig 27626 bp, 19 predicted proteins | sample Alteio_BWMinHeat_92_FD_153591 | JGI IMG/M metagenome (GOLD analysis project Ga0207070, IMG submission 153591) | Enriched cells from forest soil in Barre Woods Harvard Forest LTER site, Petersham, Massachusetts, United States -... | ecosystem: Environmental > Terrestrial > Soil > Temperate forest >...
GAGTCTCGTTGTCGAATTCTGACTTTCGACTGCCTAAATCCCGTCTAGGTATTTTGCCGGCCTCCTTGCTACAATAGGGGACCGCATCAGGCAGAGATGGGCGGAATATGAAAAATAGAAATTCATAGGAGAGAGGATATTGCTATGCCCGCCAACTCGCGCAAAATGCCCTATCGCTTTACGTTTGGCCCCTGGAACATCAGCACTGGAGCGGACCCTTTCGGTCCTCCGGTGCGGAAAGAAGTCGCCTTCGCCGCCAAGATTCGAGAGTATAAGAAACTTGGCTTCGACGGCGTACAATTTCATGACGATGACGTAGTGGAAGCCGACCTTGATCCGCAGGCCACCGAGCGCGGCGCCGTCAAAGTCAGCAAGATATTGGAGAGCGAGGGTCTCTTCTGCGAGTTCATTGCCCCGCGATTATGGGAACATCCGAAAACCATTGACGGCGCCTATACCTCTAACAATCCCGCCGAGCGCCGCTATGCCATCGAGCGATCCAAACGCGCCATCGACATCGCCAGAACCCTCAATTGCCGCGACATGGTTCTTTGGCTGGCCCGTGAAGGCACGTACATTCGCGAAGCCAAGGACCCGATCGCGTCCGTCGGCCGCATAGTCGATGCGGTGAATGCTCTCCTGGACTATGATCGGCACATCCGCATTCTGGGTGAGATGAAGCCGAATGAGCCGATGGACCAGGCCTATCTGCCCACGCCGGGGCATTTCCTCGGCTTGTCTTATCGCACAGCCGAGCCGTCGCGGGTGGGAGTCCTGATCGAGTCCGCCCATTCGATTCTCGCCGGCCTGGACCCAAGCGACGACATGGCCTACGCCTTGTGGCACGGCAAGCTCTGGAGCGTGCATTTGAACGATCAAAATGGGCTGAAGTACGACCAGGACAAGACCTTCGGCTCGGTGGATTTGCGCCGGGCGTTTAACACCGTCTGGGTGTTGGAGCGCGGCGGTTACGACGGCTGCATCGGGTTGGACGTCAAGGCCATGCGGACGACCAAGCCCAACGATCAGACGCGACATCTGGCCAACAGCCGCGAGATGTTCTTGCGCATCTTGGATGTGGTGCGGAGCGTGGACACCGACAAGGTGGAGGCTTTCCGTTCCGAACGAGATTATGAGGGACTGGAAATGTATATTCTCGGTAAGCTGCTGGGGAAGTAAGGTGAATAGGTGAGTGGTGAGTAGGTGAGTGGTCGCAAGCGATTTATTACCACTCACCTACTCACCACTCAGCAACTGGCGCGTTTTCGCTTTCTCCAGTAATAAAAGAGCACGCCGCCCAGGATAACGGCCACCAGAGCAATCATGCCGCTTCGGCCTATCCACTTGGCCACGGTGGGAAAGTATTCTCCGGAGTAGAAGCCAACCAAACTAATGACCGTGGCCCACAGGGCAGCGCCCGCGACGTTGGCAATAAAGAATCGTGTCCAGGGCATCCCCGCAGTGCCGGCCGCCATGGCGCCGACCACTCGCAGACCGGTGATGAAGCGGGCAAAGAAGATCGTCCACGAACCGTAACGGAGAAAATAGCCTTCTGCCTTTTCGAGGATCTGGGGAGTCAGGAACAGAAAGCGTTGGGACGATTGGAGCCGCGGGCGAGCAAAGCGTCTTCCTAGCCAATAACCCAGATTGTCCCCCAGCACGGCGGCAATGATGGTGATCGGAATCACCCACGTCAAACTAAACGCATGCTTGCTGACATCAAGTCCCAGGAAATCCTTGCCGGCATCACTGCAAAGGAAGCCGGCGACGAGAACCGCGGTTTCTCCCGGAACCGGAATACCGGCGTTCTCCAGCATGACTCCAAAGAAAAGTACTGAATAGCCATACTCCTGGTACCATTCGGCAAGACGTTTGACAAATTCCTCCACGTTCCGTCACCGGTTCCTTATCTCCCGGTCTCCTTGTTTTCCTATTTCAAGATATCAGTCGCATGCCCCAATAACAAAGAGCAGCCACCAACACGGTCGAAATACCGCTTGGTCCATACTTGTACTTTGGAAATAGTCGGGGCTAATGTACAGTGATGAAGGTAAGACGGGCAGGACTCCCGATGCTATAGAAACCATGGATTGAGGATGAACGACCGATGTTTCGATTGACCGACCTCCGCGAAATCCTCCGATACGTGCCGCAGTTCCGGGACAAGGTTTTTGTCATCGCCCTGGATGGAGCGGTGGTCGAAGACGATAATTTCGGCAATCTGCTCTTGGACATTGCCCTATTGCGAAGTCTGAGAATCGGCGTAGCCTTGGTGCACGGGGCGAGCCATCAAATCCGGCGATTGGCCGAGCAAGGAAAACTGTCCCCCTCCAACATGGACGGAACGGGTGTCACCGATCAAGCGACCTTGCAACTTGCCCTGACCGCGGCCAACCGTGTCACTCACGAAATTCTGGAGGGTCTGGCGACCACGGATCTCCGGGCAGCTTACAGCAACGCCTTGGTAGCGCACCCGGCCGGCATCCTCCAGGGGATCGATTATCAATGGACGGGCCGAATCGAGCGTGTCGATACCGCTTTATTGCAATCCTTGCTGGAACACGGCATCGTGCCCGTAATCCCGCCTCTGGGCTGCGATGGAGAGGGACACACGTATCGCCTAAACTCCGACGCGGTAGCTGTCGAGGTTGCCAAGGCCCTTCGAGCCGTCAAGTTGATTTATTTGTCCACGACGCCGGGAATTCATTGTGGCGGGGAACTTCTCCGACACTTGGCCACCGAAGAAGCCGAGAGCATTTTGAAGAAGCAGCGGGCCGAAATTCCGCCGACCATGGTCTCCAAACTCGAGCATGCGGTTCGTGCCTCCCGCGGAGGCGTGCCGCGAGTCCACATTATCGATGGCCGGGTTGAAGAAGGCCTGTTGGCTGAAGTTTTTTCCAACGAAGGCATCGGAACGCTGGTCCATGCCAACGAGTACCAAGCCATCCGGCGCGCGCACAAGAAAGACGCCCGAGCGATTTTCTCCCTCATTAAACCAGGTATGGAAAGCGACGAGCTTTTGCGACGGACGCGCGCCGACATCGAACGACAGATCGAGCACTTTTACGTTTTTGAGGTCGACCGAAATCCGGCTGCGTGCGCCTCCCTGCACTTTTATCAGCCGGAGGGGAAGGCGGAGTTGGCCTGTGTGTGCGTGGACCCCAAGTATGAAAACCAGGGAATCGGCGCCAAGCTGATGCAATTCGCCGAAAATCAGGCGCGCTTGTTGGGGGCCGCTGAGCTCTTTTGCCTGTCCACTCAAACCTTCAATTACTTTATGCAAAAGGGTGGTTTTCATCCCGGTGCCGTGGAGGATCTTCCGTTGGAACGAAGGGATCGCTATGAAAAAAGCGGCCGCCGTTCGCAGATTCTGATCAAAAGACTCGTCTAATTTCAGCGAAAAACACCTAAGGAAGACTTAGGAGGCAAGCCTGCAAGGGGCGCTAAGCCTCCAGGTTTATCGGTCGGCGGGGTATTTCCGCGCTTTTGTCAGAGCAAATGCTTGCAAAATGCCCGCCGCCTCAGTAATTTCTTCTCCGCGGGGACCGTGCGGCCACGGTTCCGCCTGGCGGCCGGTGGGGCCTTTCCCCAACGCCTCCGCCGGCACTCAAAGCGCTACACCTATGGAGGTGGCCAGGATGTTGCGTGTCGGTCCCTACGTCTTCAAGCGCGCCGAGACTCGCCAAGAATTCGAGCAGATTCACGGCCTGAATTATCGCACTTTCGTCAGCGAGATCCCTCAATATTCCGATCCGGGCACTGGCCGCCTGGTCGACAAGTTCCATGAGAAGAGCGCCTATTTCATAGTCGTGCGCGAAGGGCGCGTCGTGGGTATGCTTAGCACTCACGATCAGCCGCCGTTTTCCGTGGCCGATCGGCTCCGCGACACCGAGATCCTGAGTCGGCCGGGAACAAGGCCCATGGAAGTAAGGTTGCTGGCTCTTGAGCCGGATACTCGCAACAGCACTGTTTCTTTTGGTTTGATGTGGTGCGTTTACGAGCATGCTCGCGCGAATGGCTATACCCATATTTTCATCTCGGGATTGTTGGAACGAGAGATGATGTACAAGCGGCTGGGATTCGAGGCTCTGGGCGCCCCGGTCGCTAGCGGTCAGGCTTCCTTTATTCCGATGGTCATGACGATTGGCCAGCTGCCGGAAAAAATGCGCCGCGTAAAACGTTTGTGGGAAACTCATATGGAACGCGTCCTGCCTCTGCGGACCAATTCCCTTTGTCTCTTGCCGGGACCGGTGACCATTGCGCCGGCCGTGAGCCGAGCTTTTCATCAACCTCCTATCTACCACCGAGGCCCGGAATTTATCAGCTTGTTCCAAAAAGTCCGCCGAGCGTTGGGCGATTTAGTGGGCGGCCGAGATGTGGCGTTGTTCAACGGGAGCGGCACGCTTGCGAATGAAGCCGTGGCAGCCGCCTTGGCCGCTGGACCGCGATCCGGACGTGGTATCTTGCTGGTGAATGGTGAGTTCGGAGAACGGCTGGCGCGTCAGGCGACCCGGTTTGGACTCCATCCGCGCGTCCTCGAGTGGCCTTGGGGTCAGCCGTGGGATTTGGAAGAAGTCGAATCCGCGCTGGCCGAGGAGCCGGCCGGAAGTTGGATTTGGGGAGTCCATCTCGAATCCAGCACGGGCGTGCTCAATGATGTGCCGGGACTGATTCATCTTGCGAAAGCCCGGGGAGTTCGAGTCTGTCTCGATTGCATCAGCAGTTTGGGCGCCGTGCCGTTGGATTTACGCGGCACTTATCTGGCGACCGGGGCCACCGGAAAATCTCTCGGCTCATACGCCGGTGTGGCCATTGTGTTTGCGGACGCGGCTCAGTTGGCCGGCTTGGATATGAGTCACGTCCCCAGTTATTTTGACATCCCCGCTGTCTTGACCAGCGAGGGACCGCGTTTCACCTTCCCTTCCCCCAGTTTGCTGGCGCTGGATGCCGCTCTGGCCGCTTATGCGGGCTCTGAAAAAGCTCAGGCTCGCTTCGATCATTACCGGAAACTCGGCGCTTACATCCGGCAAAAGCTCCGCGAAGTTGGCTTGGAACCTTTAGCCGCGGAGGAAGTGGCTTGTCCCGTCGTGACCACGTTCGCGCCGCCCAACGGCGATTCCTCAGAAGACTTTGTGGCCCGCTGCCAATCCTGGGGATTTGACATTGGGGGTCAAAGTAGCTACCTCGCCCAGCGCCGACTGGTGCAAATCGCCACCATGGGCGCGATCCGCCGGGAAGACTGTGCCCTTCTATTCAAGCATCTCACTCAGTGTCTCTCGCGAGAAGCGAGTCTCGCGGTATAACTGGTACGTACATTGCCGTTCATTTCGTCCTAAGTGCTTATGCTGCAAACGATTGAGGACAATCGTCTCACTTCAATTTCTTAGTGAGACGAAATCTTCTAGTCCCAAGTTATTACAAATCAACGATTTGTGGAAATGCTTCTCACGGAGACGCAAACACACCCCTGCTCAATGCTCGCAGGCTTTACATCGACGCCCTTATCGAACGCGACACGCCCACCCAGCGCAGGCAGCTACGTCTCGGCCGGCGGGCAGGACACCCGCGACGACGATTATTTCAACTTGAGCGGCGTGACTTATTCCGTCTCCGCCTATATCGGCACGCAGAACACGAACTACTACAAGACGGTTCACGCTTACGACAGCCGGGGCCGCGACGTTCGAACCTTGACGCCCAATGGCACCATCTATCGCACTGTGTACGACGGCCAAGATCGCGCGGTCAGCACCTGGATCGGCACCAATGACACCCCCGGCAACGGCCAGGAATGGTCCCCGACCCCTGGTATGTGGCTTTTAGCAAAGAATAACCACTCTGAATGGCTTTGTCAGAATGAGATGAACTCCTCAACCTGTTTTGGAGGTTCGTCTCATGGCCACGATTCAACGGCGCGGAAGTTCGGTTCGTCGCAAGACGATGGCATCGGTTGGCAAGCCGCGCGGAGTGCTGCATCCGCGGGTGCAATTGGTCGGCGCCGAGCATTTCGGCATCGTCTGTTTCGACTGCGCTAAAGTCCGGTCCAAGTTTCTGCTCGCCGATTTTTTCGGTCGAGTGCTCATTCCTCCGACCATCGTGGAACATCAGCGGCCCGACCTCGACGCGGCCGTGGCTTTGGTCCGAGAAGCGTTTCAAACGCATCAACTGCATGACGGCGTGGTCGCCATCGAGCGCACCGGTCGTTACCATCGCGTGGTTCAGCGCGCGTTCGCCGGGGCGGGTCTTGAGACGCGCATCATTCATCCGTTCGTGACCAAGCAGTATCGTCAACCGGTTGATCCCGGCAACAAGACTGACGACACCGACCTGGCCGCGATCCATCGCGCGACCGTGACCGGCTGCGCGCTGTTGGAGACGACTCGCGATGAGGCGTGGACCACGTTGCAACTGGTCATCCGCCATCGCCGCGATCTCGTGGTGAAAGGCGCCGCGCTTAACTGTCAGATCCGCGATCATCTCGAAGCGGCGTTGCCCGGCTTCGCCGCTTGCTTCGACAAGTTTTGGGAGAGCCCGGTTCCGTGGCATCTGCTTCGTCACTTTCCGGTCGAGCGGATTCGCGCGACGTCGGTGACGGCTCTCGCACAGTCGCTGCGTGACGCCGGCTTCCAGCAGCGCACGGTGCAGACCGTGTTCGATTGGGCGTTGCAAGCCGCGCCCGGCGACATCGCGGCGAATCAGCACCATCGGATCGCGTTGGTGTTGCACGAGGATCGCCTGCGAAAAACCCTGGAAATCCAGGCACTGGAACGTGAAATCGCCGAACTGCTGGCGCAGACGCCGTACATCCTCTTGCTGTCGTTCCCCGGCGTCAACGTCGTCAGCGCCGCCGATTTCGCCGGTGAGATGGGGCCGATCGAACACTACGCCAACGCCAAGTGCATCACCGGCCGCGCCGGTCTGCGGCCTTCCCGTCATCAAAGCGATCAAGTCGACAAAGCCAACGGTCCGCTCGTGCGGAACTGCAATCGTTCGCTCCGCGCCGCCATTATGCGCATCGCCGACAACCTGATCGTTTGCAATCATCACTTTCAACACCTGGCGCGACAGTGGGCGGGCCAGCGCAAGGACCCGCGCCATACGCGCGTCAAAGTCGGCTTGTGCTTCTGCCGCATCGCCTTTCAAATGGTCGCGGGCCGACAAGTGTTTCGCCATCCCGCCATCCAGGGCCGGCATTTCATCATCGACAAACTGAACGCCTTCCATCGCGACCATGGCACCGGCATGGCCGACGTGCTGCGCGATCTGCAGGCCGCCATCAGGCAAGTGCCGAAGCGCGAACACGCCGCCGAGGCCAAACCCCTGCAAGACGAATTACGAAGAATCCAAGACGGTCGTCGGCGCGGTCCCCAATTGCTCAGGGACATTTTGCCGATCGTGTTGGCGCGCCTGGGGGTCGGCGCGGTACAATCGAAAGCGTCAGGGGAGTAGACCTCCGCCGCACCAGGTTCCCGAGCCGAAAACGCCTATTGACCCCAGGGGGCAAACCCTGAGAAAAGCATGGCGCTCTCTCAGATCACCAACGCCTGATACGGCACCGTGGGGTCGCTCCCCTGATTTACCAGTATGGCGATACGGTGATCACTCAAACGAGAGAGGATGGCCCGTGATTCCCACGGCCGCGCTTTCCGACGCATTGTTTTGAAACCGTCGCGCGACGGCCGCGTACACCGTCCGCACTTCGCCCATCATCTCATTCGGACATGGCACTCTTTTCTTTCCCGTGGCCAGCAACTTACCCGCGATCAAGCTCGCGCGCAGTGCCACGTTCCTCTCCTATAAATGGTGCCAACATGTACGGATTGCCGGACCATACGGACCTGAGTTTTATTAAGGACAAAGCCTTGTTGCAGGTGTGCATTGGCTTTAATGAGGTCATTCTGAATTTTGACGGCAATATCTCAATCACGGCACAAACCGACATCGCTCACACCCTGAATGGAGAGATTACGGCCGTCTACAAAGCATCCATCCCAACTGCACCGATGCTTGTTCGATTCCTGCACGAGTCGGTCACAAGAGTGTCAATCCAGGCACCAGGAACTCTGGTTTTGCAATTCTCAAACAATGAAGGCTTAGCGATCTAAGACACAAGTGCTGAATACGAGTCGTATCAAGTAAATAACAATGGCAAAATCATTGTCGTTTGATGCGCGCTTAAAGCCGGGAGCTTGAGAGGTGTTGATCAGAAGACATCAATGGTCAATAGTGCCCTTCTATTCAAGCATCTCACTCAGTGTCTCTCGCGGGAAGCGAGTCTCGCGGTATAATTTGTACAGCACGCGTTTCGCGCTCCGACCACGCTCGGCGCTTCACTTGCGCCCCGTTTCCGTCTGTAATAAGAGAGGGGGTGGTGAATGCTCAAGAAAGCCGAGGCCGTACCGGCTTCCCGTGTGCTGGGAGAATCCCTCGAGCGGTGTCGGGAATATCTGCACCTGCTAGCCCGACTTCATCTCGACCATCGGCTTCAGGGAAAGCTCGATCCGGCCGATGTGGTGCAACAAACGCTAATGAGAGCGCATGAAAAACGGGACCAGTTTCGCGGGCGAACCGACGCCGAGCTGACGGCCTGGTTGCGACAGATTTTGGTGAATAACCTGGCAGAAGCGGTCCGGCGATTCGCGGCTGAATCCCGGGATGTGGCACGCGAGCGCTCCTTGGAAACGAGCCTGGAAGAATCGTCAGCCCGATTGGAGTCTTGGTTGGCCGCCGACCAGTCGTCTCCCAGTCAGCGCTTCATGCGTCAGGAGCAGGGCATTCGACTGGCCGACGCATTGGCCGAGTTGCCGGATGATCAGCGCCGAGCCGTGGAATTGCACCACCTCAAAGGTTATTCGGTCGCCGAGGTGGGCGTGCTCATGGATCGAAGTCGCCCGGCCGTGGTTGGACTTCTCTTCCGCGGTCTGAAAAAACTACGTCAATTACTTAAGGACCAGGAGTCGGAAGCAGTTTAGTTGAAAACAAACAAGCCACAGAGATCACAGAGAACAGCGAGTATTCTCAGCACTCTGTGACCTCTGTGGCATCGGGTGTTTCATGAACAAACCTCTCCTTTCCGAAGCCGATCGCGAGCAGCGCCTCAACGCCATTTTGCTCGCTTACCTCGAGGCCGTGGAGGCCGGCCATTCTCCCGATCGACAACTGCTTTTGGCCTTGTATCCCGACCTGGCATCGGAATTGTCCGAGTTCTTCGAAGGCCGAGACCAAGTTGAGGATATGTCCGCGCCGCTTCGGGATTTTAGCCGGTCGGGGTTCGTGTGCGCGGCCTTACAAATCTCGAAAGCTCCGCCGCCACGTTCTTCACCACTCAGTCACCACTCACCACTCACCGGTTCCATCCCGTCCTCGGAATTAGGACAACTCGGAGATTACCAGCTGATTCGCGAAATCGGCCGGGGAGGCATGGGAATTGTCTATGAAGCGCATCAGATTTCGCTGAATCGTCGAGTGGCCCTCAAAGTCTTGTCGTTCGCCGCAGCCCTCGATCCTAACCAGCTTCAGCGTTTCAAAAACGAAGCCCAGGCCGCCGCTCACCTGCACCACAATTACATTGTTCCTGTTTACGCCATCGGATATGAACGTGGTATCCATTATTATGCCATGCAATATATTGAGGGTCAGAGCCTGGCGACGATGATCCGCGAGCTGCGCCAGCAGGCCAGTCCCCGACAAATCCCGCCCGCTTCCTCTCCGGCGAACGATCTCCCAGGCACCGGTCCCTATGGAGGCGAGGAAACGGCATCTCCTCCTGTCCTCGGGGAGTCTCCCACTCAGGCCGTCACGGTCATGTCTACGGAGCGCTCTGCCCGGAGCGGTCGCTTCTACGGCCGCGTGGCGGAGCTGGGCATCCGCGCGGCCGAAGCTCTGGAACATGCCCACCAGGAAGGCGTCGTCCATCGCGACATTAAGCCGGCGAATTTGCTCGTGGACGTTCGCGGCAACTTATGGATCACCGACTTCGGTCTGGCCCTCTTCCACAGCGACGCCGGCCTGACCATGACCGGTGAGTTGCTGGGAACGCTTCGTTACATGAGTCCCGAGCAGGCCATGGGCAAGCGTATCCTCGTCGATCACCGCACGGACATCTATTCCTTGGGTGTCACGTTGTACGAGTTGTTGACGCTGACGGCGGTTTTCGACGGCCATGATCGGCAGGAGCTTCTCAACCAAATCGCCAACGACGAGCCGCGGCCGCCCCGGGCCTTGGACAATTCGATCCCCGTCGAGTTGGAAACCATTATTCTCAAAGCCATCGCCAAGCAACCGGGGGAGCGCTACGCCTCCGTGAAGGAAATGGGCGATGATTTGCGATGTTTTCTCGATGACAAACCGATTAAAGCCCGGAGACCGACGCTTCGAGAGAAGGCCGTGAAATGGTCGCGCCGTCATCGGCCGGTGGTCGTGTCGGCCGCGTTGTTGCTGGCACTCGCATTCATCGGTTCCGTGGTTTTCAGTGTCATCATCGCCATTGAGCAGAGAATCACACTCCAGGCGGTGAAAGATAAGGACAAGGCATTAAAAGGCGAAAGTGAAAAAACGGCTTTGGCCAAAGAGAGCTTCCGCCAAGCTCGGGACGCCGTCGATTTCATTACCGGCATCAGCGAGGACCGGCTGGGCGAGAAAGCCGATCCTCAACGCGTTCGCCGCGAAATCTTGCAGGTTTCCTTGAAATACTATCAAAGCTTCATCCAGCAACACGGCGACGATCCTTCTTTGCAAGCTGAACTGGCCGCCAGCTATGCCAAGGTCGCCAATCTCCTGAGTGATTTGGGCGCGAATCTTGACGCTCTGGGCGCCTCGGAAAATGCCCGGCGGATGTACGAAAAGCTCATTAGCGAGCATCCCACGGTTCAGGAATTTCAGGATGCTTTAGCTTCGACCCGGCAACACGCCCTGTATATCCAGGGATGCTGGCAACTTTATTGGCTCACCGAGCCAAACGTTCAAGAAGATTTGAAGCTTTCCGAAGATCAAATCCAAAGAATCGCCGCCCTGAATAAGCAAGTTCAAGAACAGCGGGAAGCTTTGCGGCAAAAGACGGACGGGCCGGCTCCCAAAAGAGAAGATCATCGGCAGCTCCTGCGCACTCAAGTCCGAGCCAACACGGATGCCATTGCTTCCATTCTGAATTCGGATCAGAAAAAACGCCTTCGGCAAATTGGTTGGCAAACCGGGCCCGGCACCGAAATGTTCTTCGACCCCGAAGTGATTGCCAAGCTGGAATTAACTGCCGATCAAATTGATCGTTTTCATGAGATTCAAGATCAAGCCTGGAAAGTAACCCACGAGGCGTGGCGCGCCGGCCGGGATCTTCGCACCAATCAGGAACGCGAAGCGCATTGGAAGAAGACGAAAGAAACCTGGCGCACTGCGAAGGATCAGATCATGAACGGTCTAACGCCGGTTCAGAAATCACGATGGCAAGAATTGGTGGGTGAGCCGTTCAAGGGCGAGATCCGCATGCCGCCACCGCCTCCGCGACGTCCGGGGCATCGCAATGCCGAGCGGCCGGAGCAGCATGAGGGTCAAAACAAACCGTGAAGTTGTAAGGAGTCAGATTCGTCACCAAAGAAGCAGCCTTACCTGAAGGGTCCGGGGGAGCTAAAAGGGCATTGGTACCTCCCCCCTCTACCACTCCTCCGGCCCTTCTTCTTCATAATCAATCAATTCTTGGGGAGATGCAAGCGTTTAATGGGAATCGAATCGGAACCCGACGCGCTAGCAAGGGCTTCCTTGCTAGCGCGTCGGGCTATGGTGGCAAAATCAGGCGCAGTCTACTAGAATCACCCCGCCCTTGTGGGGCGGAGCTTGAGCGCGAGAGAGAAGAGCCTACAACTGGAGGTTTTCAAATGCGACGAGTAATGCAAATGGCGTTGGCCGCTGGAGTGTTGATTTTGGCGGCGTCTCCGGTCGCGGCGCAGGGGCCCCGTGGCGGCTTTCGGCCCAGCCCCTTAATGCTGCTCGGACAAAAATCGGTGCAAGAAGAGTTGAAGTTGTCCCCGGATCAGGTTCAAAAAGTTCAGGCGGCCGTCGAGAAGCAAATGGAATCCTTCCAAGGATTTCGCGACCTGAGCGACGAAGAGCGCGGCAAAAAGATGCAAGAAATGGCCAAGGAAAATGAGAAATTCGTGGCCGACAACCTGAAACCGGATCAAGCCAAACGGCTGCAGCAAATTGCTCTACAGCAGCAGGGCGGACGAGCACTGGCGGACGACAAGGTCGCGAAAGAGCTCAATCTGACCGACGACCAAAAAGGCAAGATCAAGGACATTTTGGAAGACACCGGCAATCAGGCCCGAGAGCTTTTCCAAAGTGGATTTTCCGAAGAGACTCGAACCAAGGTGCGAGAATTGAATAATGCGGCGACCGAAAAGGTGCTCGGCCTTCTCACAGCCGATCAGAAAACTAAGTGGAAAGAAATGACCGGCGAGCCGTTCAAAGGCGAGATTCGCTTTGGTCCCCCCGGCGGCGGCGGTGGCAACCGAAAACAAGACAAATGAACCCTGGTCGATTTCTGTTGTCTCCATTCTCTTTCTAATTTCCAGCCTTACCAGACCCCCTCCGCCCGCCAAAACAACAGGCGGAGGGGCTTTGCCACGCAATCGTAGGTCAGCCTTTCTAGACTGACTTCACCTACCTTTGGGCGTCTGCGTCAGGCTGGAAAGCCTGACCTACTAATGCGTTGCAAAGCCGAGAGGGTCAATCTTCACTAAGGTAGGTTTCCAGAGAAAATCCGCCGTCCAGCGCTGTTGGTCCGGTCATATTGCATCCCTCTTCATAGGGGTTCCAGGTACCATTTGCCGTCCTTTCCTTGAAGCTCCGACCCTATCGAAGGCTCAAGTTGGCGAAAGTTTGTGGCCGATACCGAATATGCCGGACTTTCCAGTTCTGCGGTCGGTAAGGCAGAAATGCTTTGGGCATTTGGACCTGAAAACGGAGCCTGGGAAACATGGACAAAGCTGTTCGCCTCATGCTGGTGCTGCTTTTGGCTGGATTGTTCGGCCTGAGTCTGTCGGGCTGCACCCGCCGATTCTATCGTAATCGCGCGGACCTGGAAGTCGCCGATATCCTGACGGATAAAGACCAGTTTCCCGAGTGGCAGATCGACCAGTATCACGTCTATCCCGATCCGCGTGCCCGATTCGCCGACGATACCAATCCCGATCGCCCGCCAATGCCGCCGGATGACCCTGCTTCGGCCGAGATGGCGCCGAACCCGCAAAAACCCGGCCACGCCGGAGTGCGGATAATCGAGGGGTCTGGATATCTCGAGCTCCTCGCTGCATGGGATACAGAAAACAGAGCGGAAGCGGCGGCGGCCAAACTGGCGGATGCGGGTAGCAGTGATTCGCAGACCCGCGCGGACGCTGGGACAGGTGGCGCCGACGCCCAGGAAAAAATCAAAGCAGGAACAAAAGAGAAGCCGGAAGAGCCGCAGGCATTAGGCAGCGGACAAATGGCCGGGACGATTAGCACCGCGCTTTCTCCGCCTCCCAATGCCCCTCGACCCTATCTGCTCAAGCTGGAACAGACGGTCGAGCTTGGCCTGATCAATAGTCGTGAGTACCAGGACGCTCGGGAAAACCTTTATATGGCCGCCCTCCAGGTGTCATTGCAGCGATTTAGCTTTGCCGCCCAGTTCTTCGCATTCGGTCAAGCCGTCCGTCAATGGAGCGGAACCCAAACTCCGAGTGGCCATCAGAATAACTGGGCGTTGGGCTCGAATGTCGGATTTAGCAAGCTGTTTTCTACCGGCGCCCTCTTACTGGCGGATTTTGCCAATCAGACGGTGTTTAACATGGCCGGTTTCGGCCGGTCGCTGACGAGTCAATCGAACATTAACTTGGACCTGATTCAGCCATTGCTCCGAGGAGGCGGTCGCGCTGTGACGCTGGAGCCGCTCACCCAGAACGAGCGCAACTTGCTTTATGAAATTCGCCTCTTTGCCCGTTTTCGCAAAGAGTTCTACGTCTCCATTGCGGGTGGCGGCGCCGGGTTTGGCGGCGGCACCAGCGGCGGGGGCGGCAGCATCACCGGCGGAAGCTTCCAACCAGTCGGTGTCCTCGCCCCTGGCACTTTCTCCCCGGCCGCTGGATTGGGAAGCTCCGGCTTGGTGCCCGGCGTTGTCGCACCGATCCTGATAACCGGTGACAACCCTAACCGAGTCACTCCCGGTGTTTCTGGTCAAATCACTCTCAATACCTCCTTGGCGGCGCCGATCGGCGGCTACCTGAGCACTTTGCTCGAAGCCGAACAACGGCAACTAGATATTTACTACCTCGAGAAGCTGGAGGCGAACCTCAAGTTGGGTAAGGCCATGGCCGAGGGAGGCGATATCTCCGAGCTGCAAGTCGAGCAGTTTGAACAACAGGTTTTAGGCGGTCGCACCAATTTACTGAACGACCAGCTTCAATATCTCCAATCGCTGGATTCCTTCAAGCTCCAGCTGGGCTTGCCCACCGCCTTGCCCATCGAGCTCGAGGACACCCCCTTCCGTCCCCTGAACCAACAATTCCAGAGGTACGAAGACGTCTTCAACCAATACGTGGCCGCCAGCGAGGAACCCAATGGCTTCAATACCCTGGAGGCGAGCCGGGTTCGGAATGAGTTCCGGCGGATTTTCACGACTTCCGCGCTGGTCCGGGGAACGCGTTTCCCTAGTCAGATCGAAAAACGATGGAGCGAATGGGAAAAGCTTACGGCGGACGGACTCCAAAAGCGGATCGAGCAGTTCGGCGAAGAACGCCGGCGGCTGCTTGCCACACGAGACGATTTGCTGGCCAAGGGTCAAGTCCTGCCCCCCGCCGAGCAGCAGCGCTTGAGCGAGCTCAGTTTTGAAATCGATCTGGGCACGTTCGAAAAACAATTGCGGCAATACGAAAGTCAACCTTGGAAAAAGGCGACCAACCCGACGGCCCAACAGCAGCTCGAGTTGCGCTACGCCATCGCCGTGTTCGTCGATGTGCTGATCGAAGCCCGGAACGAACGGCTGGAGCAGCTCCGCGAAAAGTGGCCGGACCTGGCGAAGCTTTGTGTCAACGGCGTCGACTTGTTGAAAGTCGACCTCGACCAGGCGCAGGCCGCCGTTGTCCAGGCCGGTTTGTCCAATCGGCTGGACCTCATGAACATCCGGGCACAGCTGGTCGATGCCTGGCGTCAGGTGGCGATCTTCGCCAACGCCTTGCTTGGCAGCCTCAGCGTCCAGTACCATATGAACACGAGTACGCCGCTAGGGTTGGCCGAGCCGTTAGCTTTCGATGCCCACCGAACCCAGCAGCAATTGATCCTGAACACTCAGTTGCCGCTGGTTCGCATCCAGGAGCGGAACAGCTACCGCGCGAGTCTCATTAACTTTCAACGGGCACGCCGGATATTGATGGGAGCGGAAGACAGGCTGGCGTCCGACACGCGAAACGAAATTCGGTCCTTGCGTCAGCTTGAGGAAAGATATAGGATACAACAACGGCAGGTGGAGTTAGGCTATCTGCAGGCAGAGAATTCGTTGGATACGTTTAAAGCGCCATCCCAACCCGGCGTGGCGGCCTCTGCGGCCAATGCCGCTGCCCTTACCAACCAGCTGATCCAAGCCCAAAACTCGCTCTACCAAGCGCAGCTTTTGATGACGACCATCTGGATCAATTACCTCAACACCCGGCTGCAACTCTATCGTGACATGGAGTTGATGCCCCTGGACAACCGAGGAGTATGGATCGATGACATCGCAACCCGTGAGTGCGCCGGCGGCGCCGCCGGTGGAAATGGCGACCACCCCTGTGAGGGAGGCGTCCCGAATTCCCGTGGGAGCCAACGGCCCCAGCCGGAGCCCCTCCCGCCTCCCCAAAGCACGCCGCTGGAGTAGACGCTCTAAGATCCTGATTGTATTAGGATTCGGTCTCCTGGTCTTGGGAGGCCTGCTCTTGGTATTTGTTACCAAGCCTTTCGCCAAGGATATCCGGACCGATCTGGTCACGCATAAGGTCGGCTATGGGCGATTGGAATTGACCATCGTGGAGCGCGGCGCCCTGGAGTCGGCCAACAACCACGACATCGTTTGTCGCGTCAAGGCCAAGTCGCAGCAATCCCAGACCTCGACCACCATCAAGTGGATCATCGACGACGGCACGCAGGTCTTGCGTAACCGCCCCAAAGAGGAGGCTGCGTCCATTATCTCCTGGGACCCCAATCCCAATAACACTTCCTGGGTCGAGAAGCCAGGAAACCCGAATGGCGCCGTTCGCGTCGTCGAGCAAAAAGATGAGCAAAACGGCCGGATGGTCTACTCCGACCTCCTCGTCGAGCTAGACGACTCCGGATTATTCGAGCAACTCAAAGACCAAAAGATCGTCGTGGACAAGGCCAAGTCCGACTGGATCCAAGCTCGGGAAGTCTACAACGTCAAAGAGGAACAATACACCATCGACAAGAAAACCGCCGAAACCAACTTGGCGTTGGCGAACATCGACTTGGAGAAGTACTTGAAAGGAGACTTTCCTCAAGCCCTCCAGGATGTGGAGGGCCGCGTTCAGATCGCCAAATCTGACCTGGAGCAACAGCGCGACCGAGCCGCCTGGGCACAGCGCATGCTCAAGAAGGGCTATTACACCGTGAGCCAGTCCGAGTCCGAGCAGTCGAAGCTTCATAGCCTCGAACTTGGCCTGGCCAAAGTGGAAACCGAACGGGGGCTTCTCACCGAGCAGAATTATGGCGATAAGAAGCGCAAAACGACTGACTATGAGAACAAGGTCACGGTCGCAAAGGCCGCCCTCAGTCAGGTAGAAGGGCAATGGAAAGCCACCAAGGTCCAATTCGAAACCGACAGGGACACCAAGAAGTCGATCTACGATCAAGGCGTCGACAAGTACAACGACATCGTGAACGAGATCAAGAAGTGCCGGCTGGCTGCTCCGCAAGACGGCTTGGTGGTCTATTACGTGGCCGAACAAACGCGCTGGGGCGTCGGCCGACAGTCACTAGTGGCTCAAGGCGAGTCCGTGGCCGAGAATCAGAAGTTGATGCAAATCCCCGATCTCAAGCACATGTTTGTGAACGCCAAGATTCACGAAGCGCTCGTCGGCCGTGTTCACAAAGGCCAGCCGGCTACCGTCCGCGTCGATGCCACCGGCAATCGGAAGCTCAAAGCACACGTCGAGGCCGTGGCCAATACGCCTTCTCAACAGGATTGGTTCGCCGCCGATGTGAAGGTCTATGCCACGAAAGTGGCCATTGAAGAGGAAGTCGACGGGCTCAAACCGGGAATGAACTCCGAGGTGACGATTACGGTCGCCGATGCGCTCGAGCACGTCTTGACCGTTCCGATCACGGCGATCATTGGATCGGGAGAAATGGGCGCGACTCGCAAATGCTTCATCATGACGGCTCAAGGTCCCGTGGAACGCGAGGTTGTGGTCGGCATGAGCAACGACAAGGGAGACGCCGAAATCCGCTCGGGGCTCACGGAGGGGGAGGAAGTCGTTACCAATCCCAAGGTCCTTGTGCCGGACAACGTTAAGACTCGCGAGGCGGGAGAGTATTCGTCGAAGAAAGACACAAATGGCGGCGAGTCCGGCGGTAAAGACGGCAAGGGCATGAGTAAAGGCGGATCTCCCGGCGCGGCGCCCGGCGGCAAAGGTCCGGGCGGTCCCCAAGCGGGTGGCCCGGGCGGAGCTGGGGGGCAAACGGGCGGTCGCGGTCCAGCCGGCCCCGGCGGTGGCGGAGCACCGGGCGGCGCCGGAAAAGCTGATGGCGCTGGCGCCGGCGGCTTCCAAATGACTGAAGAACAGCGAAAACAAATGCAGAAAGAGCAAAAGGAATTCAAAGATAAGTATGACAAAGCCAAAACCAAGGAAGAAAAGAAAAAACTCGTGAATGAACGATTACAAAAGGTTCCCGAGGCCTATCGAGAAATGGCCAAACAGCGCATGAAGGACCAGGGGCTCGAAGTGGGAGACTAAAAAAATCCAGCCACGGATGAACACGGATTTAACACGGAAGCTCTCCTTCTTATCCGTGTTAAATCCGTGTTCATCCGTGGCTTCTGCATTCTTCTAACGAAATCCTCGCAACTTGATTTTCGAATTCGATCATGCTTCAACTTCTTGAAATCTCATCCATCATTCTGGCGATCTTGTTTGTCATAGCTTTTGTGGCGATGTTGGCCTCGGTCAAAGGGCGACGAAGCTTGCAGCTCGCGCTCCGAAGCCTTTGGTTGCACAAGATGAGATCGTTCCTATCCGTGCTGGGCATCATCATCGGCACCGGCGCCGTCATCGCCTTGATGGCGTTTGGGGAAGGCAGCATGCATGAAGCCCTGGAGGACATTAAACGCCTGGGCGCCACCAACATCATCATCCGGGGGGTCAAGCCTCCGGAAAGCAATACCACGACACAGCAGCGCGTGGCTGTCTTTGGCCTGACCTACCCGGATTACGAACTTTTCGGAACGATTGACGCTGTCACGCGTCGTGTGCCCATGCGCATATTTTCCCAGGAATTTCGGTACCTGGAACGAAAACACAATGGCCGACTCGTGGCCACGCTGCCGGGGTATGCGGAAATCAATCAGCTCGACCTGGCCAGCGGCCGTTTTCTCATCAAGGAAGACGACGAGCAAATGAGCAACGTGGCGGTTCTCGCGGCCAACACCGCCGACAAGCTCTTTCCCTTTGAAGACCCGATCGAGCACTCGGTTCGGGTGGGGACGTATTTTTACCGCGTGGTCGGAGTGTTAAAGCCGCGGATGCCGACTGGCGGCAGCGGCGGTAGCCAAGCCGCCGAGGATTTTAACGACGATGTCTATATTCCCCTCAAGACCTGCCGAGTTCGCTTTGGCGACGTCATCACGATTCGTCGGGCAGGCTCCTTCCAGCGCGAACAAGTGCCCTTGCATCAGGTGACTTTGACCGTTTCCAACATCGATAAGGTTCGGCCGGTGGGCGCCATGATTAGTGATATGCTCGAAGATCGGCACCCGCAGAAAGACTGGCTGGTCACGGTGCCGCTCGACATCTTGAAAGCGGCCCAAGACACGCAGGAGCGTTACATTATGCTCCTGGTGCTCATCGCCGGCATTTCGCTCTTGGTCGGAGGCATCGGCATTATGAACATTATGCTCGCGACCGTCACCGAGCGCACGCGCGAGATCGGGGTCCGCCGGGCGCTGGGCGCCAAGCGGCGGGACATCACCCTCCAGTTCTTAATCGAAGCGATCGTCCAAACCACGGCGGGCGCCTTGCTGGGCGTCATCGCGGGATTGGCCATCGCCTTCCTGGTCCCGTTGGTCGCGTCGCTGTTCAAGACGCATTTGCCGGCCAAGCTCAACGAGTTTTCCTTTTTCCTCTCGCTGGGTGTGGCCATTGCCGTGGGTACGGTGTTCGGCTTGTACCCGGCCTGGCGAGCGGCCCGGCTCGACCCGATTGAGGCTTTACGACACGAATAAGAAAAAAATCCGAAATTCGAAGCACAAGCCACGGATGGAACACCGATCAAACACGGAAAAGAAGCGAAAAGGCCAAGTGGAATGATCTATCCTTCCGTGTTTAATCCGTGTTTAATCCGTGTTTCATCCGTGGCTAGAATTCTCATGATTCGAGGTGCAAAAAATGGCGGCGATGGCCCAAGTGATTGATCTGGTGAAGAATTATTACCTGGAAACCGTGGTCGTGCCGGCTCTTCGCGGCGTGACCCTGACCTTTGAGGAAGGTGACTTTGTTGCCTTGATGGGACCTTCCGGATCGGGCAAGTCGACCTTGCTCAATCTCCTGGGATGCCTGGATCGGCCGACGAGCGGCCAATATTTTCTCGGCGAGGAAGATGTCTCCGAGTTGGACGACGACCAGCTTTCCGAAGCCCGCAGCCGTTATCTCGGCTTCATTTTTCAGTCCTATAACCTGCTGGCTCAATACACGGTTGTTGAAAACATCGAAATCCCGCTGCTCTACCAGGGCACTCGCCTATCCGATGAAACGCGAGAGCGATGCTATGAGCTGGCCGAATTAGTCGGCCTTGGCGATCGGCTGCATCATCGGCCCATGCAATTGTCGGGCGGTCAACAGCAGCGCGTGGCCATCGCCCGCGCTTTGGTCAACGATCCGCATGTGATCTTGGCCGACGAGCCGACCGGCAACTTGGACTCGCGCACCAGCGAAGAAATCATGCAGCTCTTGACCGACCTCAACCGCTCCGGCAAGACCATCATCATGGTCACGCATGAAAACGACATCGCGGCCTGGGCCCGGCGAGTGGTGCGCATGCGCGACGGGCACATTGAATCCGACCAACGCAACGAAGCTCAAGTTTCCATTGCTCCGCCCGCAGCGATCGGCAGGCAAGTCGCCGGGCCGGCGCTCGCTCAGAGCGTTCGTATCTTGGACCGACCTCCCGCGAGCCTGACGGACACCCGGTCGGGACCTTGATGGACAATTGCAATTTTGCGCTTCCAATTTGCCATCTTTCAGCTTCCATTTCAAAGAATTGCAAAATGCAAATTGTGGATCACTTGTTAAATACTCCAAATCCGTCTCGCTTGGCATCGTAGACGGCGATATAATCTGGCATCGAAATTCGTCCCGTTACGGAGGCTTGCGCTCATGTCCCGTTGGAATTTGGCTTGGTTGGTCGGCATTATCGGTGTATCCCTTTTGGGACTTGCGGTCTCGCGGAGCGCTCCTCTCCGGAGCAAGGATAAGGATTACGAGTTGGTCGAGCTCGTCGTTCAGGTGCTCGGCGAAGTGGAACACAATTATGTCCGCGAGCTGGATGACGACGCCAAGCGCAAGCTGGTCGAGGACATGATCAACGGCGGCCTGATGCGCCTGGATGAGCACTCCAACTACATCAACCCGCGGCGTTATAAGCAATTCAATCGCGAGACCAAGGCCAAATTCACGGGGGTCGGTATCCAGATCAGTCCCGACCAAAACGGCTTGCTCACCGTGCACATGCCGCTGGTCGGCTCGCCGGCATACGAGGCCGGCGTTCTGGCCGGCGATATCATCCTCAAAATTGACGGCCGATCCACCGAGACCCTCACCCAAGACGAAGCGGTCGATTTGATCCAAGGCGAAGCCGGCAAAGCCGTCACCTTGAGCGTGCTTCACGAAGGCGCCAAGGAGCCGGTCGATATTGCCATCACTCGCGCCGAGATCAAAGTACAGAGCGTCGTGGGAGATGTGCGGACGCCGGATAAGCAGTGGGACTTCGTGATGGACAAAGAGAACAAGATTGCCTATGTTCGGCTCTTAGGCTTCAACGAGGCCACGGCCAAGGAACTGGGCCGGACCTTGACGGAGCTCAAGAAAGAAGGGATCCACGGCCTGATCCTGGATGTGCGGACGAACGGCGGCGGGCTGCTCCGTTCGGCGGTCGAAATCAGCCGCATGTTTCTCACCGAGGGGCGAATTGTGTCCACCAAAGGACGGGATAAGGAAGAAGAAGTTTACGACGCCGACGGCAAAGGCGCGATCCTCGTGCCGGCCAAAGATTTTCCGATGGCCATCCTGATCAACAAATTCAGCGCCAGCGCCAGCGAGATTGTCGCGGCCGCCTTGCAGGATCATGGCCGCGCTGTGATCATCGGCGAGCGAAGTTACGGCAAGGGCAGCGTTCAGAACGTCATTAGATTAGAGGACGGCAAGAGCGCTCTCAAGCTCACCACCGCCAGCTATTGGCGGCCGAGCGGCAAGAATATTCACCGTTTCTTCGACAGCAAGGAGACGGACGATTGGGGCGTGAAGCCGAATCCCGGCTTTGAGGTGCCCATGAAGCCCGAGGAGCGTCTGGCCTATCTCCAATACCGCCGTAACCGGGACGTGGTCCACGGTAAGGACGGTAGCCCGCAGCCTTCTCCCGTGAAAACGGAAGCCGTAAAGAAGGACAGCGAGAAGGAAAAGAAACCATTTGAAGATCGCGCTCTCGCCAAAGCGTTGGAATACATTCGCAAGGAAATCAAGAAAGTCGAGGGAGGTTAAGGCGAGCGTACGGTTTGTCGTTTCGCGCCCGCCGGACGCCGCCTTTCTTGACGCGGGAAGTCTCAGACTCTCACGGATTCTTTCGTTCCCGTGGATACCATCTTTGCCCGTCTCCGCCCCAAGAAATATTCCACCACCGCGGGAAGAACCGAAAGAATGAGAATCGCCGCAATAATTATCGAAAAATAACCCTTCACCGCTTCGCCCAGCCAAAACCCGCTCAACAAGAAGATCAACACCCAGGCCGCGCCGCCCGTCACATTGAAATAGAAGAATCGTCGATATTGCATGCGGCCGATGCCCGCCACAAAGGGCGCGAAGGTTCGAATGATCGGAATAAATCGAGCCAGGATGATGGTTTTGCCTCCATATCGCACGTAAAAGTTCTGCGTCCTAACCAGGTGTTTCTTGTTGAAAAGCCAAGACTGTTCCGACCTGAAGACCCGAGGCCCCACCCAATAGCCGAGAAAATAGTTGACCGCGTCTCCCAAAACTGCGGCCGAGATGAGAAGAACGATGAGGACCTCCAAGCGCAAGGGTGAGCCATCCGTGGCGGCCAATGCTCCCACGGCGAAGAGCAAAGAATCTCCAGGCAAAATGGGGGTGATCACCAGTCCTGTCTCGCAGAAGATGATGAGGAATAGGATCAAATACAGCCAAGCCCCTAGGAGCTCGGCATAATGGTTCAAGTGTTGATCCAGATGCAAGAACAGGTCAATGATTTGATTCAAATCCATCCGCTTCCTCAGGAGATTTGTCCGAACGAAGCCTACTCATTTGGCCGATTTTCGCCAAGGTCAATGTATGGGTGGGACCGTGGCGCGCGGAGCAAGCTCCGCGGCTAAATGTCGAATTGTTTTATTTCTTCTTGCCGCCGAAGAAGCCCAATACCTTGCTGGCAAAATCGTCGGAGAGTCCGAGTTTGCTTTTCACTTTCGAGTAGCCGGCCAGTAACTTTTTGTCGAGCCAGATGAGACTGGAGCGCAATCGGCCGTCTTCCGGACGAGCCTGATAATTGGTCGAGCGTGGAGAGAAACGAGCGTCCGTTTCCGCGGTGTAATAGTACAGGGCCAAACTCTTGCGCGTCACGCCATCGGGAGGCGAGATCGGCTCGGGATAACCGTGATAAGATTCCTCCGTGGTGTTGAAGATCACGACGTGATTCAAGAGCGGCGGCACCCTGACCGCACATGATTTCATGTCGCGATCCCAAAGCTCGATGGCGCCTTTCCATTCCCCTTGCCAGCCTTCGTTCAAATAGAGAATGAGATTGCAGCGCCGGTGCCAGTTCGCGTGATGGTGATGATGGGTGAAGTCGGCGTGCATGTTGAGAAAGCCGCCACGTTCGGTTTGATGCATGCCGCCGCCTTCCAAACTCGAGTCGGCCATCAAGTCAGGGATGCCGGTCAACTCGGATAGCCAGGCGACGAACTCGGGTGAATTGAGCTCGTCGATGAGCCGGCCGATGAGTGGAGGGAACTCGGCCCGGTTGGTCTTGCCCAGCTTGTTTTCGTTGTAGTGCTTGTATTGAATCCAGGAGGTGTCCGTCGGTTTGGGAAACTCGGCCGCGACTCGGCGGACGACGGACTCCTCCAGAAAATCGGCCAAATGAATATGCGGAAATGGTTTGTTGTTCTTATATTCCCGCGACAAGGCCGGGAGGCGTTCTTGCCAAGATCCCAATCGAATGAGTCGTTCTTCGGTGTGTTGCTGATTTATCGTAGGACATGTAACCATGAGCCTGCTCCGGGGACAATTTCAAAGCTTACTGAGCCTTCTTCAATCCTCTGAAGTTTAGGACGCTCACAGGTTATTGGCAAATTGCCGTTTTCGAAAGACCCGCGGAATTAGGAATCGTCGCCACGGTATTTTCGGACATGATCCAGGCGAGACGGAGCTGAAACGCCGCCAACGCGAGTAACACCAACGTGATGATCTGAACTCCAGTGACACGCGCCAGCGGCTGAGTGATCCAGGAGAGAACGATCACGAGGAATACCAACAACTTAAATGTTGGGAAATATGACGCCGTCCGATTGCGTTGCCGATAGAAAACCTCGGCCGTCCACAAGACCGCTGGGACAATTAAGATCAAGTCATAAATTCCCATGTAGACGTTGATCACCATGGTGGAGGTCACCGTCCCCGCCCACACGAGCCATCGCCTACTTTCGCCGCCTCGCTCCATATTCCACCAGGAAATGCAAAGAAATATCAGCATGGCCGCCGCGATCGCCAGGACCAGAATGCGACCCAAAGGAGTGGGTTCACCGAAAAGATTGCGGAAAAAAAAGTTGAGGTCGATGAACTTCCAATCCTTGCGGACCATGCCGGTTCCGGTCGTGGTGCCCGTGAAGCCTCGTAAGGCATCAATGTAACTCAGACAGAGGTTCTTGCCCACGGCTACCAAGGAAATCAAACTCAGAAACAAGCCGGTGAAAGAGACTCCCAACAGTGTCCGCCATCTTCTCGCCACCACCAGCATGGGCAGGAGAAGAATGACCAAAGTCGGCTTGTAAAGAATTAGCCCCAAGGCGATGCCACTCAATAAGGGCTTGCTTTCTTGTTCCCAGGAAAAGGCCAGCGCCAAGAAAAGGAATGCCAGGCTGGACAACTGACCTCCCAGCCAGCATTCCATCAAGAATGGCTCGAAGGTTAAGGCCAGCAGAATGGCCAGGATTCGGTCGGTACCCGGCATGGACGGCAGGACTCGCCAAGTGACTGCCAACCCGGCTCCGTAAAAACCGGCCGACAAGACAAGCCAAAAGGCATAAGCCGTCGGGTATGGCAGCGATGCCAACGGTCGAAACATCGCGGCTACAAATGGCGGATGAACATAAGGAAGATTCTCTTTGCCTCGGACCGTTGGAAAGATTTCATAATAGGATTCGTCTTGCGTGGTAGTGTCGTAGAGTTTCTCCGGCGTCGGCCCGTTCAGAATTTTTCCGGCGTAATAGAAGCCGGCGAAATCGGCGCCTAAGCTCCCGAAACGATTTTGATGATTCTCGTCTGACGTGACAAACGACATGACCAGCAAGACAAAGCTGACGGCCAACAATCCCCAACAAAAGAACCGAATACGGTCACGACGGAGCCAGGGTTCGATCGTGTTCCAGACGCGATTTGACCAGGCGAGGGCCGGCATCGTTTATCCTTCAAAAAACCCTTCGCCAGGCTTGGCGTATTCCCGAGCCACGGATTCATTCAGCTCTACACCTAGACCGGGACCGTCGGGCACATGGATTCGGCCGTTCTGAATCAAGGGTTTGGGAACGCCCGTCACCAAATCATCCCAGAATGGCACATCGGCGCCGTGAAATTCGAGGACCATGAAATTCGCCAAGGTCGAACATACGTGACACGAGGCAATGGTTCCCAAGGGGCTCGAGATATTGTGCGGCGCCAAGGGAATCTCATGGAGCGCGGCCAAGTCGGCAATCCGCTTGGTTTCCCATAATCCGCCTGTCTTTTGAATGTCGGGCGAAATGATGTTGACGGCGTATTGTTCCAACAAAGGTTTGAATCCCTCACGAAGATAAAGATTCTCGCCCGTGCAAATGGGAACCGATGTACTTTCACGCAGAACGCGAAATCCGTCCACGCTCTCCGGAGGCAAGGGGTCCTCCAGCCAGGCAATATCGAAAGGCGCCAATGCCCGCGCGATCTTGAGAGCATCGCCAAGGCTATAGCGCCAATGACAATCCAGCGCGATTTGCACGTTCTGGCCAACCGCTTGTCGCACTGCTCGGACGACTTCCGTCATTTGCTGGATTTCTTGAGTCGTCAAAAGTCGGGTCAAGATATCCGCAGGCTGAGCATGAATCGCATCCAGATCGAATTTCAAAAAATCGAACCCGCCGGCGACTGTTTCCTTGGCATGGGCGGCGTATGCCTCGGCAGAAAGCAGATCCGATTTTCCTGCGATACCTCGACGAGCTTGTTCCTTGCGAAGCCAAGTCGGCTCGCGGGGCAAGAGCGCTGGACCCCAACTTTCCAATCCCTCCCCCGCATGGCAATCGGCATAGATGCGAATCTGATCGCGAAATTGCCCGCCGAACAACTGCCACACCGGCACACGAAAGTGCTTGCCGATCAAGTCCCAAAGAGCCGCCTCCATGCCGCTGATGGCATTATGCGCGTATCCCGCCACCGCGCCGGCCCCACTGGCCGCCCGGCGCAGCTCGCGAGTGAGTCGCTCAATGTGACGCGGGTCCTTGCCGATAAGAACGGGAGACAGATCTCGAATAATTCCGGTAAGCCCGGGCGAAAAGAAGCATTCCCCGGTTCCAAACTGCCCGTTGTCCGCGAAGACACGGACGTAGGTGTAGTCGTAATTCGCTTCGACCACGGCGGTTTTGACAGCGACAATCCTCATCTCTCTACCGTACATTACCGGGCAAGAAAAAACGCGGTTCTTCGAACCGCCGCTAAACCTTATTTGACGAATGTTTAGGCCGACAAGCAACGGTCTATGGGCGGCGTCAAAATTGCTTTCCGGTTTGATTGTGACCTACAATTAGGTAGACCGTTATAACCCGCCCCTATGGACTACGGCCCCACGAGACAACGCATGGATAACCGCTCCAATGTTCCGCCCGACCGTCAACTCGAAGATTCCAGTGCCAGCCTAAACCAATTCGACGCTCCCCGGGATTCCTGGGTGAGACGTCACGGACCGCTCATCGTGGTCATGACCGCTGCGTTCGCCTATTTCATGACCCAGTTCAATGCCCTCTCGGTGATTCTGGTGGTGCTTGGCATTTCTCTTTTGATTTTTGTCCACGAGCTCGGGCATTTCTTGGTGGCCAAATGGTGTGACGTACATGTGCTCACCTTCAGCATCGGCCTGGGCCCGGCCATTCCCGGCTGCAGCGTGCGATGGGGGGAAACGACCTACAAGCTCGGCATCATTCCCTTGGGCGGATACGTGAAAATGGTCGGCGAAGGAGCCGATGATGGCGACGGCGATGACAATCCCCGGTCATTCAAAAACAAGTCCGTCGGCCAGCGCATGGCCATCATCTCCGCCGGCGTGACGATGAACATCATTTTCGGCTTCGCTAGCTTTGTTTTCGTGTACATGACTCACGGTGAGAAGCGAATTCCAGCAGTGATCGACGGCGTCGAAGTAGGATCCGCAGCATGGCAAAGCGGCGTCCGATCCAGTGAGGTCGTACGACAGATCGGCAGCAAGAAGAATCCCTATTTCGATGACTTCCTGATTCAGGTCATGAATTCGGTGAAAGGAGAAAAGCTGGATTTGGTTGTCGGTTCCCCGGATGTACCGGATGACAAACTTTCCCACTTCAAAATCGAGCCGCAGCGGAGGGATTCAGACCAGAAGCCGATGGTCGGGGTCTTTTTTGCGCCACAAGAGCTAAAGCTGTTTCCGGAGGCTATGAAGAGGCATCGTCCATTTCCATTTCGCAAGGAAAGCGCCGCTGCACAAGCAAGTCCGCCTTTTGAATTCGGGGATGAGATTCTTGGCACCACTGATCCCGGTGAGCCGGACAATTTGAAGAGAATCCTGCCATTGCCTCCGGACCCGCGAACTCCCGAAAATCCCCAACATTTGGACTATTACGATTTTCATAAACGACTTCAATTGTTGGCGGGCAAAACGATAGTTGTTCAGGTTCGGCG
>Ga0207070_1053_pt1 | contig 27298 bp, 21 predicted proteins | sample Alteio_BWMinHeat_92_FD_153591 | JGI IMG/M metagenome (GOLD analysis project Ga0207070, IMG submission 153591) | Enriched cells from forest soil in Barre Woods Harvard Forest LTER site, Petersham, Massachusetts, United States -... | ecosystem: Environmental > Terrestrial > Soil > Temperate forest >...
TCGCCATACCACCACCAAAATCCACCGCCGGACCGTTAATGGTCCCCACTGAAGCGGGGATCATAGTGGTTGGATAGTCGTACCACTGATCCGCCTGGGGAACGAGCGCCCCATCTTCTTCTAAACTTCCAATGAAATACGCCGTGTTTGCCGACAAGGTCACCGGCGACGAGAGCGGGGCGTAAAGAAACGGTCCGGGGTTTCCTGGCGCCGGTAAGACCGTGGCTTGAGCGACCAGGGTCGTTCCATCGGCCTGCGTGATCTTGACGGTGTGCGGGCGCTGGTTGCCCGGCGCCGCAATCCGTCCCACGGAGGTGACCGTGAGCGCATTGGCGCCCACGGTGAAGCGATAGCCGACGAACCCGCCAAACGTATTGCGCAAGGTCTGCAGATTGGCGCCTGTCACGAAGGTCGCCTGAGTGTCGGTGGGATAGATCGTTAGCGCCAACGTTACGGGCGGCGCCGATCCCCCACCCGTTGAAGCGTTTAGACTCACGTTCACCGCACCATTTGTGGCCGAACCGGGGATACCCGAGATGACGCCGTTCTGGGCGTTCAGCGAGAGGCCAGACGGCAGATTCGTGGCGCTGTAGTTTGTCGGGTTATTCGCGGCTTGGATTTGATAACTGAAGGCTTGTCCAACCGTCCCTTGCGCGATGCCGCCCGTGACGACAGCCGTCATGACGGGAGGATTTAAAGTGCCGTTTGCGGAGACGTTTCCCGCGTGGTCATAGGCTCGCATACGCACGTAGTAGAGGGTTCCGGGGCTTAAACCGCTAAGCGGGGTCGTGACAACATTGCCCAAGAGAAAATTATTGTAGGCCGGAAGAATGGAATTAAAGCTTGGATCGGTAGCCACGTCCAGCTGATACCCGGCGACGCCAGTCCCCGTCGGGTCATCGACGGAAGCCGTCCAACTCAACGTTAGTTGGGTTGGAGCAACATTGCTGACCTGAAGGCCGCTGGGCGCGCTCGGCGGCGTGGTGTCCAGAGCCAGGTGAGTTCCCAGAACGACGTTCCCGTTCGCGGAGTCGACCAAAGAAACCGTCAGATAACAAGTCGTCTGATTTGAACAGACGCTGGGACCGATTGTCGAAGGCAGGGAAACGGTGGCGCTCGTGCCGCCCGAGCCAACCACAATCGGAATCGAGCCGGCCTGAAGGACTCCACTCACCCAAACTTGCGCTTGCATCGTAGATGTCAAGTTCGTTCCTGTGAGCTGAACTGTCCAAGGGAGCGGGCCCGAATTCAATTTGCCGGCCGTAATCTGCGGGGCCCCGGGGTTTAAAAGGGACTGGATGACCAGAGCTGATTTGCGGGCGGCAATCCCATCGCCGTACATGATGCCCATACTGTCTTGAATGTTTCCATTCGAATTGGGAAAACACTCCATCGAATCGGGGAAGGATTGATACTCCCATATATTGAACCCTACTCCGATGGCGCCGGAGCGGGAAACAACAGTGCTGTCGCGCCAGGCTTGTTGATCATCGGTATACGCGGGGGGGCAATGTTGAACGCCGGTTTCTCCTATGATGAGCGGCGCATTGGGAAAAAGCGCTCTGAAATTTCCCACCCTAGCATTCACGCCATCGATCACGTCCTGGGGCGTTTGAGCTATTCCCAGATCGTAGTCGACCATGCTGAGGAAATCGAACGTATTGGGCGAGGCGACCGGGGTAACGTTCGGGTAGCCGCTCAGCAAATAGTCGTGGTACCCGATCGAATATTGAGAGCGTAACGCCGGTGGCATTCGGCTAGGCAAACTTCCTAATGTCGACTGCAAAAGAGGGACGAGGTGCGGGTCTAGAGGACTACTGGTGTAGCCGGATTCCGCGCCTTCAGTAAAAACCAAAAGATGGATCATGCCGCTGTAGTTTTGCATGCGTTGCATAAATTCTGCGGCGTAGGCTTCAAAGGCTTGGTACATAGCTGGATTTTTCGTCCATTGAGTCTGATCGATCCCTTCGGGTTCTCCGTAGGTCCAGACATAGCTCAGCCCGATGATGGCATCCATATTGTTGGCTTTGAGCAGATCTAGGATCTTTTGAAGATTGGCAAAGGCTTGGTCGCTATAAACAGCAGGCCCCGGCAACGCGTGCGGCTCAAAAGTGACCCAAGCGTTCACCATCCAAAGGGTGTTGATCCCCATCGCTTTCATATAAGGAATTTGATTGACGAGGTCTGGATAAGCCTGATCGTTGTTTTTTGGATAAGGGTACCACGTGGCGGAATGGACTTGGCTGTAGGGTCTGCGAGCTAGCGCTGTTTGAGAAAAAACTCCCAAACAAAGCATCGCACTGGCGAAAAGCCGCGCGTATTTTTTCATCGCTTTAAGTCTACCGGGATGATGTTACAGTCGGATGACGCGAATGTTAACAGGAGGTTACTAGAACACTATCGAATTATGGCTATTTTACCTCGTGTTTTTTGATTCTGCTCATTCGTAATCAAGTAGAGGTATAAGCCGGAGGCGACTTTTTCGCCTCCGTCATTAGTCAGGTCCCACATGATCGTTTCATGACCTACTCCAAGGTCCTTGACCAGATGGCCTGAGAGCGAGAAAATTTTAATCGACGCATTGGCCGGAAGCTGATCAAACTTCATTTGTTTTCCTTCATGTTTATCCTTTCTCCACGGATTGGGATAAACACGCGGATTCACGATATCGGCTGAACCTAAGACAATGGGCGGCTGAGTCACTGGCGGAAAAGTAACGGGTGGCGGAGGAGTCACGGGCGGCGGTGGTATCACAGGTGGAGGAGGTGTCACAGGCGGTGGTGGCGTCACGGGCGGAGGCGGTGTCACAGGTGGCGGCGGTGTCACAGGCGGTGGTGGTGTTACTGGTGGCGCACCGATGTTTGCGAATTGCCCGGTAACCGAGAATGTTTTGTTCGCAGAAAGATCGGTAAAAGTCGTGTTCTCAAGCGTGAAGTCTCCCGCGATATCGATCAAACGTCCGACCGAAGCGGACGTGTAAATGTCCTTAAACCAACTGTTGGAAACCGTGAAGTTCGTAATCGGCGCATTGGTGAGCAGTCCTTGATACGCCGAGCCGTCGGCCTGAATGTTGTCCATCGTTATGTTGCGGACGGTGGCTTGGTCGATAAGACGGTATTCCAACACACTGTTGGGAGGATAGCCTGGCACGGAGAGGCTGTTGGCGGCTCCCTGAGAAAGATCCGTGAAATGGGTATTGATCACATGCAGACCATCTAAAATCGCGTTGCTCCCGAGATACAGAAACACTTCCGGCGAACCCCCCGTCGGTTGTGTATGAGAACTGCGCGTCTGCACATCGAACCCGTCCAGCGTCATATTCTGCACGGTAGTGGCATTCTGCATATAGACGTAAAGGATGCCATGGTAACGGCCGCCATCGCTGTCGCGCACCGTAAAATTTTTCACGGAAATATTTTGAACCAACGACGCGACAGGGTTAGCGTAAGTTTGGATATAAACCGGATAGGACACATGATCCGTCGTGCAGTCGGAAGCGGTAATATTTTGAATCGTACCGTACCCCAAGCCGGCTTGCGGCGTGAACACTTTGACAAGATCAAAAACATTCGTCGCACTCCCTCCGGTAATGGTCACGTCGCTTGTGTAACCTTTATCCCCATTGGCAGGCGTAATGAAGCTTGCCATTGCGATACCATCATCCACGAGGCCCGTGGGATTGCCGATCAGTTGGAAATTGGAAAAAGAAATATGCGAGCCGCTTAGAATCGTCGCACCAGAATTGCTGTATTGGTGAATCGTAAAATTGGAAATGGCGATGTTAGTGTTTTCGCCGCCGATCTGATACCCCGTATAGGCATGGGGATCATCTAACGACATACCGTTGATATTCACGTTCGACGCTTGGATCACAAACATCGGGCCAATCGTCGTATCGTTGACCTGCGTCATCGAACCGCCCTGCCAGCTTGCCGGCCCGGCATTTATGAAAAAGTGGCAATCGACAAAAGAGGCGTTCGTCGCGATGACATTCTTGGCACCAATAAAAATATAGGACCCGTCCGCATTGCACGTATAAGTCGTGGGAGGGATCGTGATAGTCGAGCCGGATCCACTGAGCAGCGTTTGGAGAGTCGTTTGATCGGAGGCCTGCACCGCGCGGCTAGCGCCTAATAAAAGAACCAGGAAAAAAGCCGATTCCATGGTGCGTTTCATCATAGGCCAAGGCTAGCCGATGAATATTACGCCCAAATGGCGGCAAGGTTAACAGGGAGTTACAGGAAACTGAGACGTTATCCGCCGATTGTTTTGCCGATCATGTAACGGGACGATTTTGGGACTTTCGCTTCCTCGGCAAAAGACGTCCAACGGGAAACGGCGGTGGCCACGTGGTCGATGATCTCTTCCGCTTTTTTGATTTCCAGTTTGTGTTTCACCTTCTAGAGGGAGCATCGATGGCATGATAGCGCACGTCCGGCGTACGCGGTTTACCCGTACGCGTCAAACGTTTAGTAGCCATGAGGCACGGGGCTGGCCCCATATAAAAGATAGGGCTATCAGTGCAGATTATTGGGTCTTTTGAATTATTGTAAACCAATGAGGCTCCGTCTACAATGGATAGGCAATATATACAATTATGTCCGGCTTCTTCCTTCGAATCAATGCGCTGATCCTAGCCTGTATACTAGTCCATACACAGGCAGAGGTTTCGTTTGTTTCCATTGAGCTTGCTTGTCAATCCCGCGGTATGATAACCTCGGCGGATTTCCAAACCCAAGCATTGACTTTGAGAGCTGTGCAAACAATCGGTGTCTGGCTTGCCAGTGCTCATGGCCGTCTTCAACGCGGGCGCATGCCCAATTTTCATCCCACTCGTCGAATGAGGCGAGGAATATCTTGGTTCGTCGCCTTCGGTATCGTCGTCTCGTTTGTCGCTTCTTTGCAATACCGGGGCGTATTCAAATCGGCGGCCGAATGGGTCCGAGATGCGGCCGAATATTTGGCCGTATCCGCTTCGACCCAACCAGAACCCACGTTCCGACAAAGGATCTTGGGGCTCTCTCCAGGAAACCTGGCCGAACGCCAGCTTATCCATTTGGAAGAGGGTCTTAAACTGTTGGACAAGGAAATTGATTCTCGACAAACGAAGCCCGTTCCTGTAGCGGTTATCGACGCTTCTCCGCCGGGGCCATTTGCTCCCGGAGTACTGCCGTTAAACACACATATGAAACTCAATAGGCATGGTATAGAAGTGGCGGATGTCGTGAACCAGATGGCGGCTGATCGCGTCGATATCTGGACAATTTCTGCGGGGGTGGATTCGGGCTATGCACTTGATTTTTCGGATTTGGGGCGAGCCATTCGATTCGCCACCGCCAACGGTGTCAAGGTGATCGTTTTGAGCCTTTCCCCATTGGTCAATGTTTCCGGCATGGATGCGATCAAGGAAGCTTTGGATGCCGGCGTGGTTGTCGTAGAGGGGACTGGAAATGGGGATGGTCAGACCTTGGCGAGCTTCGATGCGCGGACGATTAGGGTAAGCGGCGTGACGTCTAACGGCGAACGAGCCAGACATGCCAACGTCGGAATGATGTCCGATGGCTTTCAGATTGCCACCATTTTTGCGCCTTATTATCTATATTTTCAGAGTCGCGAAGGGCCATATCCCGTGTTGGCCGGCACTAGCTTTGCAACCCCCCCGTGGTCGGTGCCGCGGCAGCGCTTGTGATCCAAGCCGACCGCTCTGGCATGATCACAAATGTGAATGTGAAAAAAATTCTGGAACAAACGGCGAGACCCATGGGCTCCGGCCATTGGCCCGTCCTAAATGTCGAGGACGCGGTGCGACAAACTTTCGACGCATTTCCCACTCCTTTGACGGTCCCATCTTCGCACGACGCTTCATCATCCCATCATCTTTTGCAATTCGATAGAGCCAGCTGATAGAGAATAGCTCAATCTGCAGGTTACTAATGACTTAGCGGGTCCATTCGCTCGTAGAGCAACATATAAGCTTTCCTATTCCTCCTCAGATTCTAAACGATACCCCACGCCGGGTTCGGTTTTGAGCGAGCGGGGACGGACGGGGTCGAATTCGATTTTGTGGCGGAGTTGGTAGACCGTGATGCGCACGAGTTCCGGCGTGACGTCGCGGTCTTCGCCCCACACCTCTTTCATCAACTGGCTTTGACTGACGACGCGGCCGGCATTGCGCACCAAGACGGCGAGCAAATTGTACTGGAGCGGAGAGAGGTGAATTTCTTTCTTCTTGAGCCAGACTTTTCGCGCAATCAAATCCACTTTCAACCCTTCATGCTCATAGAGAGGCTCCGCGTCCTCAGACTTGTTCTCGGCATGACGCATGGCCACACGCAGACGTGCCAGGAGTTCATTGATGCTGAAGGGTTTGGTGAGATAGTCATCCGCGCCCGCATCCAACCCGGAAATTTTATCGTTCTCCTGCCCTCGGGCCGAAATGATGATCACGGGAGCCGACGTCCATTTACGTAATTCCTTGAGAGCTGCGATGCCGTCCTTGTCCGGAAGGCCAAGATCAAGGAGGATCGCATCCGGCTTTTTCTTGGCCGCTAAATCAAGCCCGATGCGCGCCGTCCGCGCTTCCATGACTTCCCACCCATGCTCTTCGAGAGAAGAGCGCAGAAACGTCAAGATGGCCGGTTCGTCTTCGATGACAAGCAATGTCTTTTCATTTTCCAAGAGAAGTCTCCAAGGGTAACGTGAATTTAAAAACAGCGCCCGCTTCTGAACGATTTTCCGCCCAGATACGTCCTCCATGTGCCGCCACGACCGCGCGACAAATAGCCAGACCTAAGCCCGCGCCGGGAGATGCATTATCGTGATAAAATTTATCGAACACGCGTTCCAACTCGTCCTCTTTCAATCCACGCCCTCGATCGGAAATGGTCACCCAAACGGAGCCTCCCTCCACACCGGCAACAATATCCAGCGCGGTCTCGGACGGAGTATGTTTTATCCCGTTTTCTAAGAGATTAATCAGTACCTGCTCGACGAGGATAGCATCCATCGGAACAAGCGGCAGGTCTTCGGGAAGATTGACGTTGATCGCTCGCCCGCGTGATAATTTTTCAACGCGTCCCAAAGCGCTGCCCACCACTTCTTCCAACGGATAAAGCTCTTTGCGGATGCGCACCGCGCCGGACTCCAGCCGCGTGACTTCCAATAAATTTTGAACAAGGCGAGACAATCGCTCTCCTTCCTCTTGAACATTCTCAAGCAGTTCACGCGTCGCCGGATTTTTCTGAATTTCCTCTTTCTCCAAAAGAGCTCCCACCGACCCCACGATGGCCGTCAAAGGCGTGCGAAAGTCATGCGACACGGAACTCAAGAGAGAACTGCGCAGCCGCTCGGTTTCGGCTTCCACCTCCGCCTTCTTGGCTTTCTCCAAAAGCCAGGTACTGCGCTGCTCTTCTTGGCGAGCGGATTCGGCCTCTTCCCGCAGACGAACAGTCAAGTGGCTGATAATCATGGCCACCGTGAACATGACGGCAAACGTCCACACGTACTGGGCGTCGGAGACACTCAACGTGAACCGGGGCTGTACGAAGAAAAAATCAAAACATAAAACGCTGAGCACCGAAGAGAGCGCGGCGGGTCCGCGACTCCCCCGCGTCGCCACGGCGAGTGTTCCCAGGAGATACACCATCACGAGATTGGTGAGCTCAAAGTGAGGAAACATGGCGAAGCAGATCGCAGAGCACAAGGCCACGGACAACACAGCAAAGCCATACTCACGCCAAGCCAATTTAGGGATCACTGATTCAGATTATAGTACGGGGATTAGCTACCCGAGAGGCGCGATCTGAATAATGACTCCGCCGATCATGATGACCCCCAAACCGACCCAGGTGGAAAGCGGAATGGTCTCCGCAAACACGAACCGCCCGGCCAGGACGCTGACCAACGCAAAGATCGCCACGTACACACCCAACAGCTTGGAAAAATCCCACTTGACCATATTCACAACAAGGCCGTAACAACCGAGAGCCAGGAAGCCAACCACAATATAAGCGATGGCGCTTTTTCTCAAGCCCATGCGAATGATCGCGTCCCCTCCCACTTCTAGAACCGCAGCCAAGACAAAAACAACCCAAGCGACAAACGTCATAAGGAATCCTCCAATGAGATTAAAATCACGTGGACTTTATTATAGGAGAAGTGTGAGGATGAATATTATGCCGCGGGACTCAGGGTGGCGGTGGAAAAATGCGCGCCCAACAGGTTTGAACCGGTGAAATCGGCACCGGAAAGATTAGCTCCGGCCAACTCAGACCCGGACAAATCCGAATTTGAAAAGTTGGCGTTGGAAAGGTCGGCGCCTGTTAAATCCGTCGCATACAAGTTCGAACCGGATAAATCCGCGCCGGAGAGCTTCGTTCGTGACAAGTTCGTTCCATACAAATTTGTCCCACACAAGCGAGCACCCGATAAGTCGGCCCGAACCAGGGTGAGTTTGGATAAATTCATATCCGAGAGATCTACGCGAGCGAGATCGGCTTCGGAAAGGTTGACCCGCCGTTTCAACGCCCATTCGATAGCCAACTTGAATGTGTCCGCCTCGACCGTGGCGATGACGTAGCTGTGAGAACGGTGTCTGATTTCATATTTCATGATAATGAACTCTCCTTTCTTCGATCAATTCCTTCCAGCATAATCGCAAGCACCGTTAAGGAACCATTAGGATGGAATTAATATTTCGTTAATGGACGACTTACGCCGCTTCCTTGGGCATTCAAACTAGCTTGGTTCAATTTCTTCAACACGGTCTCATCGTCTTTGAGATCCTGAATGATCTTCTCTAGACGACTCTCATCCTGCACAAGCTTATTGGTAGCCGTTTGGACATCGAGATGTGTCACAGGCGACAATCTCTCGGCTGGAGCACCCGTAGACGACACCTCAGACTCCACCACAAGAGACGTCGATGGAGGCCAGACAGCCAAGGCCCGGGAGGGCACCGCAAATACCACGGCGGCTAAACATAATGATTTGAGAATAGATCGCCTCATTGCGATTACCTCCTTTTGTTAGCTAATAACCCCAAAATGTTTGCGCAACTCTAGATTCACCTGCAGCACATTGATGAGCTTTTCGCCGATGAGCCCTCCCCAGGGGGCTGAAGCGTTCTCCTGCAGAATCTGTTCAATCTCGGTGCGAACGGCAGCCGGATCGCGCTTGAGATCGGCTGCCCACTTGGGCGCCACTCGGTCCAGTTGGAATTCCGCGTTTTGCAAAGAGATGTGAGGGTCGAGGCCCGACGCCGACGTTGTCACCAAATCCCCCGGCACGTCATTGAGATCTAAATCCGGGTGATCCTGCCGCCACATGTCGAAGAAGATGGTCTGAATATCCGAACCGCTGTTTACCGGCTGAATCGTCACCACAGGTTTGCCGTCGGGTCCTTTGCCGGTTACAGCCGACGGAAACTTGCCAGGGTTTTCCTTAGAAAATGTTTCAAAGAAAACAACGGCCAGGTCAGGAGCCTTCGGTTGTGGGATGCTGGGATTGGCTTTGATAAAGTCCGAAACTCCCGACGCATGACTTTTCGCCCAATCATCGACGTAAGCGCCGTGCGTGGGATCGCCAGTCACCCAGCCTTGCGCTAAGCTGTTATGCGCGTCCGCCCACTGCGCCACAAGATGCGGATTTCCTTGATACATGTCTTTCTGAAACCACGTTTCGACGTCGGGAGCGACGGGCTTTCCGGCGTTGGAACCGCTGCGGTAGGTCGCGAGGGGTCCCAAAGTTCTGGCGACTCGATCGCGCAGCGCATAATTGGAAGCGGCCAGCGCTGAAGAGGCAGACGCCGACCCGTCATAAGAGGCTGCGGATGGTCGAGGCTGAAAATACTCGTCCTTGGTGAAAGGCTGAGCAATCAGCTGCGAGCCCACAACCGATCCGTCGGGGCCTTTCAAAAGACTTCCGTTGGCTTGAAAAGGAAAGAATGTTTGCCCAATAGCCCACAAGACGAACGGATAAATACCGCAGCAAATGACCACCGTAAAGAACAGCAGCCACAAACTTTTAGATATATTTTTCAGCATCGCAAGCTCCTTAAGCCGCCATGTGCAAGGCGACCATCACGACATCGATTAGTTTGATTCCGACAAAAGGAATGATCACGCCGCCCAACCCCCACACCAAAAGGTTCTGGCGCAAGAGTGCGTCCGCGCCCATGGCCTTATATTTCACGCCTTTCAAAGCCACGGGAATGAGCGCGGGAATGATAACGGCATTAAAGATAACGGCTGACAGAATGGCCGAGGTGGGCGAATGCAGATGCATCACGTCAATGTGCTTCAACCACGGTAGCGTTCCCGCAAAAAGCGCCGGAATGATCGCGAAATACTTGGCCACGTCGTTGGCGATCGAGAAGGTGGTGAGCGATCCTCGGGTCATCAGAAGCTGCTTGCCGATTTCTACGACTTCAATCAGCTTGGTCGGATCCGAATCCAGATCGACCATGTTGGCGGCTTCTTTGGCCGCCTGAGTGCCGGCGTTCATCGCCAACGCCACATCGCCTTGGGCCAAAGCCGGCGCATCGTTGGTTCCGTCTCCCATCATGGCGACGAGCTTTCCTTCCGCTTGTTCTTTGCGGATATAGGCAAGCTTGTCTTCGGGTTTAGCCTGGGCGACGAAGTCATCGACGCCGGCTTCCGCCGCGATCGCGGCGGCGGTCAGCGGGTTGTCGCCCGTAATCATGACGGTTCGTACACCCATCAACCGCAACTGCGCGAAGCGTTCCTTAATACCGCCTTTCACAATATCTTTCAGATGAACGACGCCCAGAACAGTTTGACGATCAGCGACCACGAGAGGAGTTCCTCCCGCCTTGGCAATGGTCTCCACCGCGCTTCTCACGCTGGAGGGAAAGGCGCCTCCCTGTGCTCTCACATACGCCTCAATGGCATCGGCCGCACCTTTGCGAATACGACGGCCATCCTGCAAGTCCACACCACTCATGCGGGTTTGGGCGCTGAACGGAATAAAGGTCGGATGTTGGCCGTCTTTTTCCCATTCTCTAATTTTGTATTTCTCTTTGGCCAAAATAACGATGCTACGTCCCTCCGGCGTTTCATCCGCCAGGGAAGACAATTGTCCCGCATCCGCCAACGCCTCGGGCGTCACTCCGTCGGCCGAAATAAATTCTACGGCCCGCCGGTTGCCAATCGTAATCGTCCCCGTCTTATCGAGTAGCACGACATCGATGTCTCCCGCCGTCTCCACCGCCTTGCCGCTTTTGGCAATGATATTGGCGCTCAAAGCCCGTTCCATTCCGGCGATGCCAATGGCGGCCAAGAGCGCGCCGATCGTGGTCGGAATCAGACACACCACGAGAGCGACCAATGTTGGAACATCCGTCCCTAGGCTCTGCAAATGATCCGTAAGGCCGAGGTAACCGCTCATATAGGTTTCCGCGTTCCAAGCCATGGCCCAGAGCGGTATGACGACGATTAAAAAGATGAGCGAAAAAGCGGAGAGCGTCAGGACCAACGCTATCTCATTTGGTGTTCGTTGCCTTGTCGCTCCCTCCACAAGACTAATCATCCGGTCTAGAAAGGAGTCTCCCGGCAACACCGTGATGCGAACCACAATGCGGTCGGAGAGAACGACTGTTCCGCCGGTTACGCCAGAGCGATCACCCCCGGATTCACGAATGACGGGAGCTGATTCCCCAGTGATTGAGGATTCGTCCACCGACGCGATGCCTTCAATCACTTCGCCGTCTCCTGGAATGGTTTCCCCCGTTTTTACGACGACGCGGTCGCCGGGCCGCAGCAAGCTCGATGAGATAGGTTCTATTTGGCCATCTTTTCGGATGCGGTGCGCAGTCGTGTCGCGCCGGGTTCGGCGGAGGGATTCGGCCTGGGCCTTGCCGCGCGCTTCAGCCAGTGCTGTTGCAAAGTTGGCGAAGAGCACAGTGAGAAATAACCAAATGTCGAGCGCAATAAAGTACGTGATGGGAACTTGGCTCGCGGATTGTCCTAAAGCGGCCTGAATGACATACGCCAAGGTTAAGAAGGCACCCACTTCGACGACGAACATCACCGGATTCTTCCATTGGATATCCGGGCGCAGCATCACAAACGATTCCTTTACGGCCGCCCACACCAATTCCGGCGCCAAGAGCGCCTTGATTTTCACCCGGCGCGGAGGACGCGGTCCCTGTTGAACGGGAGGAGGATTATAGGTCTGCACCGCCACTGCTGCTTTAAAAGTATGTTCCATAAAAAAGCTCCTTATCTGATCGAATAATGGGCCTAGCCGCCAAACGGGATGGGGCCTAGATGCTCGGCGATGGGTCCTAAAGCGGCCACCGGCAGAAAAAGCAAGGCGCCGATGATAAGAATCGTGGCCAATAACAACCCGCTGAAAGTCAACGTATCGTCCCGCAGCGTCCCTAATCCGAAGGGAGCTGCCTTTTTGATGCTCAAGCCTCCGGCCAGCGCGATCGGCGCCAGAATCGGAATAAAGCGCGACATCATAATGACGAACACCGTCGCCAAGTCCCAGGGGATTGCCATCGGCGCCGGGCTGGCATTGTTCGCCAGACCGTAACTGACGCCCAGTCCGTCAAAAGCGGATCCATTATTAGCGGAGGCCGAGGAGAACTGGTAGAGCATCTGCGAAAACCCATGCGCGCCAGGATTCGAAGCGGCTTTTAAGCCCCAGTTGGTCGCCGCAAAAAGACCGGTCGGCATGAGGATCATGATCGGATGAACCAAAAGCGCAATCATGGCCAGCTTCATTTCGCGAGCTCCCAGTTTTTTTCCTAAATATTCCGGGCTTCGCCCCACCATCTGTCCGGCCACGAAAATACCGATGACAAGAAACAAGAGCAGATTGATCATGCCCACGCCTTTGCCGCCATAGATGCAGTTGAGCCACATCCCGACCATTGGAGCGAGTGCGGCGATAGGATTCAAACTATCATGCTCGGCATTGACCGCTCCGCAAGTCACATCCACGGTTTGCGCCGCAAAGGAGGCGCCGGCGGAAGTGCCGAAACGCAGCTCTTTGCCTTCCAGGTTTCCTAAATGCTGATCGACGGGCAAGCCGGCCACCGCCGGCAAAACCACATCGCGCTGGCCGCCCGGTGCGCCGGCGCTGGGAATGTGATAGGTCTCGGCCACGGGATGCGCGGTCAGGCCGGGATTGGGTTTGAGCGTGTCGAATTCAATGGCCCACCAAATAGTGCCGATCATGAGGGCCATCATGACGGAGAAAATGACCCAGGCATGATTCATCCGCCTGAGCATCCGCCCATACATGAAGACAAGCGCAAAAGGGAACAGCATCATGCCCACACAAGATAAAAAGTTGGTGGTCGCTGTAGGATTTTCAAACGGATGCGCAGAGTTCATGCCGAAGAATCCGCCGCCATTCGTGCCCAACTGCTTCATCGGCTCAAACGCCCCGAGCGGTCCAACCACGATCGTCTGCTGTTTCGGCTGATTGTTGCTGTCCAATCCCATGGCTGCGGGTTCCAACGTGGACACCGTGTAGGCGGATTGGTACGTCATCGGCGCTCCCTGCTGAATCCAGATGAGGCTGAAGATGAAAGCCACCGGTAGAAACAGATACATCACCACCCGCCACATATCGAGGAAGAAGTTGCCCATGTGCTTGTCGCTGCGGAAACAGCGAACAATCACCGCCAGCGAACAGAAACCGATAGAGGCGGACAGGAAGAAATTCGTGATTCCAAAAAAGATCTGGCTGAAATTCGAGAAAGCCACATCTCCGGAATAATGCTGGAGGTCCGTATTGGTCACGAAGGAAATGGCCGTATGCAGAATGGTCGTAGGCCAGAGCATCCCCAACCCCCGCGGATTGAGCGGCAGGTGCGGCTGCAGCGACAACACAATATAGCTGAACGCAAAGAGCACCGCGTTGAAGACAATTAAGGAAGCCGCATACTGCTTCCAGGTTTGATCACCGCTAGTAACACGGACTTCAAACCAACGCAGAAAGCCCGGGGCTTGATAATGGCCATCCATCACTTTGGCCATGTAAAGGCTCAACGGAAACGCCAAGAGAGTCGTTGTGACCAGTTGCGATATCGGAAGAAACCAAATTCCAAACATTGTTGTCTCCTTAGAACCATTCCGGCCGTATTAAGGCCGCGAACAGATAAACCAACAGAAATAATGAAACAGCCGCCGTGATGTAGATCATTGGGTCACCTCAAATGGTGTCGCACACATCTAGAAACCAATAGCAGAGCGCAAACAGCGTCATACCGACAAAGAAGCAAGAGACCAGCCATATCGTTAAGTTCATTTGTTTCTCCTTGCATGAAGCATAATGCAACAGCCTGAAAACAAACCATTGTTAAACCCTTAATAAACCGTTAATGTGGAACATTTTGCACTGCTAAAACCGTCTGAATCCCATCGGAACTTTTTTTGAAAATTATTTTTTTTAGGTGATTCCAGCCAATATCCCACACCGGGATCCGTCTTGAGACAGCTCGGCCGCGCCGGATTGATTTCAATCTTTTTGCGCAGCTGATAAACGAAAACCCGCATGCCATCCCCGCTGACCTTATGCCCTTCTCCCCAAGCCTGCTCAATTAAATCGTGATGGCTGATGACGTGCCCTGCGTGGCGGGCGAGGACGGACAAAAACACATATTGCCGCGGCGATAAATAAACTTCCTTATTACGGAACCATGCCCGCCGAGCCATGAGGTCCATACGGAATCCTTGATACTCATAGATCGGAAGCTCCTGCTGGATTCGTCCTTCGGCATGGCGCAGCGCCAGATGCAGACGCACGATCAGTTCCTCGGTTTCGAAAGGTTTGACCAGGTAATCATCGGCTCCCGCCTCCAGGCACGCGTGTTTCTCTTTTTCCTGTTCAGGGATCACCATGAGAATCACGGGAATGGAGGTCCACTGGCGTAAAGCCTTCAGGGATGAGAGGGCCTCTGCATGCGGGAGCCCAAGATCCAAAAGGATGACGTTTGGCTGATGGGAAGCAGTCTCTTGAAGTCCCTCTAATCCCCTTCGGGCCTCTAAAATTTGCCAGCCGACTTTCTCCAGCGAGGATCGGAGGAATCCCAGAATGGCCGGCTCGTCTTCGATAATGAGCAATGTCTTCGACTCTTTCATGACTGAGACAAAGATAACCTCTAACGTAGTTAAGAGACCATTGTTGAGCTATTAAAGAATTGTTAGCGCTTGTCGTTCAGGAATGACTTTCCGATATCGGGGTACAATCAGCGACCCAATATAAGGTGCATTTAGTATACGCACTTTTTATAAAAAAATAAACTTTTATTAATACTAATTACATATTGATTATTAGATTTATTTACTGTACATTTATATACGCACTATAAATACGCACTTGTATGGGATATCTAACACCTTATCAGATCGACAAAGAAGCCTGGACCGAGCGCCTGCTTGAGAGCAGGGATCGCATTCTCACGGGTCTCGGACGCTTAGGGGCTGGGCTTGCCGCCGTTTTTCAACGGGAACTTGCCGGGACACTGGAAGTCGTGAACAGCTATTACTCCAACCGAATGGAGGGCAATCCTACCCGCATCGGGGACATTTTCTCCGCCAAAGAAGGTCATTTCGCCAAGTCCACGGCGGAACGGAATTATCAATTGGAACACCTGGCGCATATCCATACAGCCACTAAGATGCGCGCCGCATTGGTCGTGAATCCCGCGCTGTCTCCGACCGCCACGGATTTTCTAAAGATGCTTCACCGGGAATTTTACGGAGAACTGCCGGACACAATGCGTACCGCCATCACCACGAGCGGGCAAACCGTTCCAATAATTCCGGGAGAACTACGTTTGGCGAGAGTCTCTATCGGGTTTCACCACGCAGTGTCGGTAGAACAATTGGGCGCCTGCATGGATGAATTGGCGAACGCCTATACCTTTAGCGGATCAACCGGCGGCGACAAGCTGGTCGCCATGGCAGCGGCCCATCACCGGTTTCTTTGGATTCATCCCTTCGCCGACGGCAATGGACGCGTCGTCCGGCTCATGAGCGAAGCCATGGCCATCCAATCAGGCTTTTCGGGTCATGGACTCTATTCGATTTCCCGAGGACTTGCCAGGCAAAGGAAAGAATACGATGCCGCTCTTGCCGGAGCCGATGCACCGCGCTACAACGACCTGGACGGCCGGGGAAATCTCTCGCAGAAAGGCCTGCTGCAATTTTGCGAATTCTTTTTAGAGGTGATGGCCGATCAGATCGAGTTTATGGGGAGCCTCATGGACATGCCCAAACTGCAGTCGCGCTTTCTCCGGCTGCTTAATGTCTTACGCGCCGAAAAAAAGCTTTCGGGATCCGAGAGCGTCGTGTTGACTTATTTGTTGCGTTTGGGGGAGATCAGGCGCGGCGACATTCAATCGATCGCGGGAGTCAAGCCTCGGCAAGCCAACAAAATCGGCGCCAGCCTTTTAAAAGCAGGATACGTCCAGTCCGACTCCCCAAAAGGTCTTTTGAGGTTGAAGGCCAATCAAGAAGTTGTTCGCGCGCTCTTTCCAGAATTTTACGAGTAGCCCCTTGAAACCGACGAAGCAGAATCTAAAAAACAAGACAGAAGGGAGAAAGGGCTCCCTTCTGTCTTGCGTTGTTGCTTCAGTGACTCCTCCTCCCAGGTTCGGCGGCCCGAAGGAAGAGATAGTGTTACAGAGTAGTCAGGCCGCGCTAGAGCGCGTACACGCCTCTTTCGCCGGTACGAACGCGCATCGCGCTGGCGGCTTCATAGACCACAATTTTTCCGTCGCCGATGTTGCCGGTGCGCAGCGTGTCGGCAATGATATCCATGGCACGGTCAACGTCCCAGTCCCGCACAAGAATTTCGAGTTTCAGTTTGGGCAGAAACTTTATTTCTTCGATGGGTTTACCGTTCGTGACTGTTTCGCCGCGCTGGCGGCCGAACCCACGAACGTCGGAGACCGTCATGCCCATCATTAACTCTTGATCTTTCAGAGCCTGTGCCACCTCGTTCAACTGTTCTGGCCGGATGACGCAAGCGATCATCTTGACCGAATAGGTTTTCTTGACCGTGGAGAGTCCGATGTAGAGAAGACTGACCACGCCCCAGCCACCTGCGATCCAGAAGCAAATGTGCGCTTCATTGACCGCATCCGCATTTCCGATGATGTAGAGGTAAAGAATACCACCGACCATGACGAGGTTGGCAATCACTCCCAGTCCCGGAATTAACGCATGCTTGGTGAAACTGAAGTCTTTGCGACCCTTGAACGCCACAATGGTCCACACGCAGGTCAGTCCATAGAGAATGAACGTTCCCAAGTTGGAGGCTAACGTAATGCCGGTTAAACCGACAACCGATCGCACACCGATGGCGGCAATAATGCTGGAGACGACAACAAGAGCCCACATCGCCATATGCGGCGTGCTGAAGCCTCCATGCATGAATCCGAGCATCTCGGGCAATTCGCGGTCTTCCGCCATGCCGCAGGTGACACGAACAGCCGTGTTCATACAGGAGAGCGTCGTCCCAATCACAGCGATCGCGACGGTGATCGCGATGGTGATCATGAGCCCGAAAGCAACGCCAGGGAGAACATGGCCACCCAAGAGCTGGGCCATATCACCAATCGGCGCGCTGGAAGCTGCCGCCGCGGCAAGTCCTGTTACCGTGCTTGTCGTCGCCGCGGCCGTAGCCGTTGCAGCGGTCGTCACGGTGGCTGTCAATTTTTCGCTGACCATATAGCTGGCCGCGAAATATTCAATGAGATACGCAAAAACGCCCTGAATAAGGAGCGACAGGATGATCGCCTTCGGAATGACGGTTTCAGGTTCTTTGGTTTCTGCGGCGAGGGCTGTGCAGCTCTCAAAACCGACCAAAATCAGGATAGCGATAGTAGATTGCACAAAAGCACCCTGAAAGGAGTGAACCTTCACCACATCCCAAGCGCTCGTGAATGCCCACGTTGTCGCATGTTCCGGATTTGACCAGCGATACCAGATCGCCAAGCCGCTGAAAATGACCAGAGCCGATAGTTGGATAATGTTGATCCATAGGGACGTCTTGGTCGAACCCGTCACGCCACGGTATCCGATGTATCCCGTCACGAAGGCAAACACGGCTCCAATGATGGTCATTTCCGTGTTGGTCAAAGTCTTGCTGGTAAACGCAGTATAGATGTAACCGATGAACGTCGCCATGAAGGCCACCATGACTCCGGGATACACCCAATAGAACAAGTGAGCTGCCCAACCAGTGGCCAATTTCGCCACGCGTGCGATCGATGCCGGGTGGTGCTGCTTTTCTTCGGAGCTGTCAATGAAGGCCTTTTCCGCAAAGTAAGCGCAGCTGGCAAAACCCGCTTCCGGGTAGATCTTCGCCAATTGCGCATAGGAAAGAGCCGTCAGGAAACAAACGACTAAGGCTACGACAATACCGCTCCAAATATCTGAAGCGCACGAGGCGCCACTGGGTAACGTGGCGGCCGCCTGCAACTGATAGGTAATCCATAAGAAGGCTCCGGGTGCAATTAATGCCATCGCATTCACCGTCGCCCCCAAAAGCCCCAAGGTCGGTGTGACTTTCGGCTTAAGCATTCCTTCTACTTTTTGACTTGCCATGATCGGTCTCCTTAAATTTAGATTAAATGTAAAAACAAAAAACCCCAATCGCCGGACATCTTCCGGTCAACTGAGGCGTCATCGCCATGGGGTATAAAACAGCCAGCCCGCCGTTGGGCTGAATAAATATTACGTGAAGCGACTATTAATGAACCATTAACAAGGCGTTAATAAACCGTTAATGGAAACGCTGGTGAAGGATGAAGGCATTGCCTTCGGGATCCATTAAGACGGCCATCCGGCAGGCAGGAGTGGAAAAAGGTTCTGTTTTGATAGGGACACCTTTTTTGCGAAGCTGCGAGACAAAAGCGTCTACGTCATGGACTTCAAAGGCAATACGGCCGCCGGCTTCCACACTGGGCTTGAGCGCTTCGCTCATCAGGGTGGTAATAGCAAAGCAATTGTCCCACAAATGGTATTCAACCCACCGGTCTTCAAAATTTTGGGCCACCCTAAGACCCAACTCTTCCTCATAGAACCGGCGCGCGCGCTTCATGTCGCTCACGGGATACATCGTATAGGCGATTCCCGAAATTCCATTAGGCAATTCGATCAGCGCCGTTTCCTCAACGGGGTCAACGTCCAGCGCTTGAACATACTGCGTCGGTAAGTGTTCTCTTCGAAAATTCACGCCCAAGATGAATAGGCTGACGGGAATTCCCAGCAGGCCGATGAGCAATAAACTCACATCGTTGTGGCTCATGTCAGCCGTTTCCGAGATCGAGGGATCCGAAGACACATAGCGAATCTCGATAGGACCACCCGGACGGAGCTTGAGATAGGCGCTCGCGGTCGTTTGGCCGGTCCCGTCATAATGTTTGTTTGCCACGTCGAAACCGTAATCCACGTTATAGGCCATGCCGCCTCTATGCCGCACGACGTTTGTGCGGATCACGACCCCTTGAATCACCACTCCCGAATGTTTAAGCAGGTAATTCTGACGAAAGGACCAGAGGTTGAAGACTAAAAATACAATACCGACAAAGGCTCCGAAGACCCGTGAAAAAGAAATGCCCCCATGCGGTGAACGGTTTGGCATAGAAATGAAGGCATGAGTAAATCAAACAAAACAGCCCTATAGCAAGGATTTGTACTGACATCTCTGTTTCGTATACGATCGTGCGATGAATCGAGATCGGAATATTCTGAAGATCACCGCGCTGCTTTTCTTAGCCGCAAAGCTAGCGTGGTCGGACGATTGGACGGCGCATGAGCAATTCACATCCATCCTCCAGGCGCATGAACCGTTTCATTCGCCTTATGCAGGCCCGAACAGCCTTTTTTCAGGAGCCGAAGGAAGAACGTCGGTCACCTCCACCTTTTTTCTGGGCCGCAGACTATGGAACGGTGGCGCGGTCTTTGTAAATCCAGAAGTCTTGGCCGGGCAAGGGTTCAGCCACACCTTGGGTCTTGCCGGTTTCCCAAACGGAGAAATTTATCGCGTGGACAAGCCGTCTCCGAAAATTGTCTTATCGCGGATCTATCTCCAACAGGTATGGGGCCTAGGACAAGAAACGGAACGGATCGAGTCCGATCAAAATCAACTCGGCGGAGAGGTGTCCGTCGACCGGCTGACGGTGGTCGGCGGAAAATTCAGCCTGGCGGATTTTTTTGACAACAATACCTATTCTCACGACCCCCGAACGCAATTCATGAACTGGGCGCTCTTTACGAACGGCGCTTGGGACTATGCGTCAGATACAAGAGGCTATACCTATGGACTTTATACCGAATACAACCAAGCAAGTTGGGCCGTGCGCGCGGCATCCGTAATGGAACCTCGGCAAGCCAATCAACTCATCCTCGATCCAAAAATCAGCCAGGCACATGGCGATGAATTGGAATTTGAATACCGCTACAAGGTGTCTGCGCATCCCGGCAAGTGGCGCACGATCGGGTGGTGGAACCATGCCCATATGGGGAACTATCAAGACGCCATCAACGCCGCGACGCTCCTGGGGTCAACACCTGATGTCACGGCGACCCGAAGCTACAGTCAAAAATATGGCTTCGGGCTGAACATCGAACAGGAACTGGCAGCCGATGTAGGATTTTTTTCGCGCGCCGGATGGGATGATGGCAAGACTGAAACCTGGGCCTTTACGGAAATCGACCGCAGTCTCTCAGGAGGATTCAGCGTGAAAGGAACGTCGTGGCACCGGCATGACGATGTGTTGGCCAGCGCCATCGTCATCAATGGCGTATCTTCGGAACATCGACAATATTTGCAAACAGGCGGAACTGGTTTTTTGATCGGCGACGGCCGATTGAATTACGCGCCGGAGGAGATTTGGGAAACCTATTATGCGTGCAAACTGTGGAAACACCTGACGCTGACGCCGGACATTCAACTCCTAAAAAACCCTGCCTACAACGCAGATCGCGGACCGGTCATCATAGGGACATTCCGCGTCCATATTGAATTTTAGACAGACGTTCACGCGGAGGCAGCTCGAACTCTGTCAGTGGAATCTCTTGTATCCACTTCGATCAAACCAGGAAGCTTCATCGGTTTTACGGTCTGAATTGTTCCAATAAAGGACAACCACCGGCCAGCGCGGGCCCGCTGGGCAATTTCCGAATAGAGTTGGATCCATTGCTGGACGAGAGATTCGATCGAGTACTGCGATGTTACAAAGGCGCGGCCCGCGACCCCCATGCGGTAACGGAGCCCCGCATCGAGCACCAGGTCAATGACTCGATCCCTCAAGGCCTCCACATCCCCAGGAGGCACGAGATACCCTGTTATTCCATCCTGGACCGCTTCGGGAATCCCATTTACCCGATAACTCACCACAGGAATTTCCATCGCACTTCCCTCTAACAATATCAACGGCAATGCTTCTGTACGAGAAGGGTGTAATTCTAGGATTGAGGCGGCATATCCGTCCCGAATATCCTCGGAGGTGCTGGTCGGAAGAATACAAAGATACTCTTGTAAGCCTCTGGCAGTAATTTCCTTCCAAAGATCGGCCACAAAAACTTTATTTTGAACGGAACCCATCAGCACAATTTGAGTGTACGGTCCTCCTGACTCATGAAGCTCTCTGAGCCGTTCCGCTACCATAGGCAGATCCTGTTGGCCCTTTTCAGGCCGTAGTCTGGAAGGATCAAACAAGAGAAGAGCATCTTGGGAGACGCGTCCCTTAAGATTCGGGCCCATACTGGCGGCGTATTCGTCAGAAGAATATTTTTCTATGAAACGCTCTGGATGGGCCTGTGAACGGAAAAAGAAATTCACATCGATACCGCTGGCCACCATCGTCGGCCGGCCGAAAAAATAATGTGTCGCAGCATGGCTGACACCCGTGATATAGCTTCCAAGCGCAAAGAAAGGAACGAGAAAACGGAAAAGTCGATAAAACGAAGAATAGGTGGGGAAGAGCACTCCTGCATGATGGGATGTTAAAACCCGGGGGATAGAAAAGCGAAGGCTCAATAACCATGCAGCAATAACGGCAGAGGGAGGGAAGGGCGTATATATATGAATAAGACATTCTTGTCCTTGGTTCTTCGCTTCCAGAAGAATCTTTCGGCCTTCTCGATAAAGGTCGCGAGCGGCTAAAATTTCCGGAAAGCGCGCATGGAGCCGCGTCCATTTTAATATGGGGTGCTCGGTAACGGTCCCCTGTTGCCCGCGGAAGACTTGAGGCTGATACGTTTTGCCAGCCAACCATAAAACCTGAATATCGATCGGCACCTCCTGGACAAGAAGCTCATTGGTCAGCTTTGTCAATCCCTCCAGACCACCCCATATGTTGCGCAGATCGTAACCTGAAATTCCCAGAACCGTTACAGAATGTGTCACAGCAACGGCTGTCGGTTCGGCTTTCGCACTTTTAGCCCACATTTGCTTTAGTACCCATAATGGAGGGAGAGTATCTTGGTCGGCATGTCTTAGGATTTCTCTAAGTCTTGGAACAGGTTGCCCCAGAGCAATACATTGAAGTGCTTCAAGAGAGGCAGCCTGGATGGCCTGAAAAATTTCTTCACTCCTCATGGGTAGCTGCAAGTAACACCAATTTAGCGTATCGAGGCTATATCCTCTTTCCAGCAGTTCCCTTCGTGAAATTCCTAGGTGTTCCAGCACCGCGAAAAGAAAAGTAAGGGCAAAAGCATTGCGCCTGTACCCTGGGAAACGTGCCTCATCCTGATCCCAATCCTGCAGCGCTGATTCTTGGATTAGAACCGACAGTTTCTCATGCGCGTCGCGCCCGGTTGAAAAGCGGTGAATCACCTCGTCGTCCTTCCAATGCCCCGTGAAGACGAGCTTTCCGTTTATCTCGTCGTATTGGTTCATCAGAGTGAGCTGAGGGGCATACGCATGGATAGAAATAGCTGTCTCATGGATATCGCTCGCAGAAGATACTTGATGGAGCTCAGAAGGAGAGAGGATAAAGGTGGACCCGGCCGCATGTGTCTGGGTTATTTTTTGAAAGCGCCCATTCTTATTGCGCACAAATCGGTTTCCTTGCAGGCTGCCTTTCATGACGTGATATACCGCTACGGATCTACCATGATTATGGATGCGGGAAGATCGTTCACGAGGACGCCAGGCGCGCAGCGTGATGGAGGGCTGGCCGAGTTTGGCTCCGAGTGAAACGCTAATGCGATTTTCCACTCCCGGGTCCTGCAAATCGCGGAAGAAGGTCTCAATTGCCGGACCATGGCGGTCTTCTAAAAGTTGGATCAATCCCGCTAATTCATTGCCCATGAATGGCACATTAGATCCGACCCGATGGGTTCTTCGCGTCACCCATTGATCGATGGTCTCGTTACAATCATCTATCAGCCGTTTACGCTCCGGTTCCGCATTGGACAAAATGGGATTTGCGATATCGACGTTCTCTGGAAGGAGGACGTTGATTAGACCAAGCTGGGTGAGGATGTCCTGAAATTCCGGCCCATAGGAATGCCGCGCCATTCCAGGGTCTTCCCGCTGCCGGCGAAGCTTTCTGTAAAGTGCGAGATACCTTTCTGGCAAATGTTCTAATCTGAAATGAGTAACGACGAAAAGTCTTCCCGCTTGCCCCATCGCTTCACCCGCTTCTGGATGAGCCAAGAGAAAACTTACCCGGCTGGCCATGGCCGCGACGTCGCCGACAGGAACAAGAAATCCGGTCTCACCCCCCAACATCGCTTCGGGAACTCCACCCGTGTCATAAGCCACGACAGGCTTGCCCATCGCTTGAGCCTCCATCACAATTCGCGGCAACGCGTCACGATATGTGGGAAAACACACGAGATTACATGCCGCGTAGCCGTCACGCACACTCTCAAGACCGGCTGGCGGCAGCAGGCGAATACGATCCGCTAAGTTAGGATTCGATTGCCTCAGAGCTTTCAGGATGTCCGAGTGCATATCGGCTCCCATGGCAACTAAGTAAGGGCGAGTAGGATCATTTTCCAGCAACGCAATCATCTTCATGAGATCGCGATGTCCTTTTTGGGCGGTGAACCGTGCCGGATAAAAGATAATAGGAGAATTTGAAGGAATCCCACTAAGTTCGGGCCTCCGCCGAAAGGCCTCCCCATCACCAAGAGAAGGATCGAAGAATGCCGTATCGATCCCATGCGCAACGAGATCCGCAGGATGGCCGAGAGCTTCTGCCGCATGATGACTCACAGAGGTGACAGCCGCGGCGCCAAAACTAAGCAAATAGCCAGTTATTTTCTGATACCAACTTAGAGGTTGGTTCCACTGCAACAGCAAAGGAACTCGTATGGTCACGACCACGGGAACATTTAAAAGCCACCCGGCAATACGGCTCGCCACATGACTCGATAAGTGATGAGGACTATGCAGATGAATAACGTCAGGACGATTCGGCATGTGAAGAATTTCTTGGAGAAACCGCCATCCGAATGTAGGAGAAAAAGACGACCGCAACCAGCTAAAAGTCGTCATGACTGTCGAATGCGTAACACCGGACGCGGGAAGCTCATCGGATAAGGGCTTTGGATAGATCCGATAAAGCCACTGCATGGAGGTATTGGCTTCCGCTTTCAGAATGGCCAGGCTCAAGTCTCTGATGGAGCGCTCGGATCCACCGATAGCGGTCATATTGGATGCCGTCACCGTGAGAATGCGTAGTGGCCGATTTACGTCGGCGGGCGGAAAACACTCTGCCGCGCCCCGTCTCCAAAACCAAGATCCTGTTCCTGTTGAACGTGTACCGCCTACCCAACGAAGCGCAAAAGCTTCGAGCTTCATTCGATATTGGAGCGATACGGAGACCGGCTGGCTCTCATTCATTGATAAGCCATGCGCCAATGCTGGATCCGCCACTAAACACGGAACCAGGAAAAATGAAATGACAATATTGAGGGTTTTAGCCATAAAGTCCAAACGCATGACAGCTATACTGGCATGCGTTTAAAGACTTCTAAATTTTAGGCAGTTTTCGACAATAGAGGAATAGAGCGGAAGGGCCAAAAATACGGTCCGAAGTACCTAGCAGAGACACCCCCCGGAATACCCCTAGGAAAGTGGGTCTTCCGACGACAGCGCGGGCTTCAATTTGGAAGCATCGGTTTACCTTCATGAGCAACCAGAAGGTCGTGCATGTCATCGGCATGTTCTTCCTCATTGATGAGGATGCTTTCCATCATGACGCGTGTCGTGGGATCTTTATCGCCGAAAAAGCGGATGAGTTCCTGATAATGATCGCAGGCGATGCGCTCGGCAATTAGATTTTCTTTGATCATCTCGATCAAGTTCGCGCCCACCGTGTACTGCGAGGCGGCTCGCGACGCCAACCCCTCCGGATTGAAGTTAGGGTCGCCGCCCAGCTGATTGATGCGTTCGGCGACACGCCTCGCATGCTCCTGTTCTTCCTTGGCATGTTCGTCAAACTCCTCTTTGACGCTCTGACTGGAAAGACCGCTGGCGACAACCGCGTTCATCGTGTAGCGCAGCACACAGACAATCTCGGTCGCCAGAACCGTCTGCAAAATGTCGATTGTTTGTTTCACATCGCCTTCATAGGCCTTGGTCAGGGCCCCCTTTTCGATATTCTGTCTCGCTTGCGCACGCAGCTGCTTCACGTCCGTTAAAAATGGCTTTTCCATGGTTTTCATGGTAATCCTCCTCATTTCAATTCCTCTATTGGACATCTTAATTTCCCGGAGGTAACAGTGAAGGTAGGGCTATCTATCGCGTCATCCTACCGTTGATACTGCTGTTTGGCGAGCTTCTCGCGCGATTCGTGAATGACCTTCATAAATTCGAGATCATCCTCAGGAGCGGCCGCTTCAGCTTTTTCGAGCGAAAGTTTGGCGTCTGGGTAGTGGCCTTGCTCCATCTCGATATTGGCCAACGTGTCTAACAAATAAGGCGCCAGCGATCCGGCGTTGAGCAAGGCTTGTTCTATTCTCCGGCGGGCACGGTCAAGATGCTTGCCTTCCTTTAAATCAACCATCGCCAAGTTGTTAATCGCTCCAGCATCCTGCGGCGCTGCTTGGCAGGCGCGCTTGAAATAAGTCCGGGCGTTTTTCAAATCGTGATCTTCAAAAGACATATTGCCCAGGGCGATCAGCGCGGGAACATCATGCCGGTCCTTGGCGATCGCCATCTGGTATTGCTGAATGGCGGCGCTTTTTTCGCCGTGCGACAAATAGGAGTCACCCAATGTGACATGTTCCGCCGGCGACAGGGAATCGCTTGTCAGGCCTGGCCGCGGGAGACTCGCGCAAGCCGAGAGCACCGCCATGAGTAAGAGGATAAAAATTGTTTCGACCCGTTTCATGGCAGCCGCGCCAGCATCGCCCAATAATCGGCTTTTTCCCATTGGCGCATAAATTTCTTATAGGGGATGAATTGATTCCGCTTTCCAGCGGAATGCATATACAGGCCATTCTTGGCGTCATCGAATCCAGTGATTACAATATAATGGTTTACCGGCACCGCCGAAAACCCCACGTTCAGCATCGCTAAGACCGGCCGCCCAGCCTGTAGCTCGGCTTGGATCGCGGGAAGATCCCCACGAATCATTTCTGTCTTTAAACCATGGGATTCGGCCGTCAAGACCAGATCCATCGGAAGCGTCCCGTGCAGCTTGGCCAGATACATCTCTTTCTTGAGCGCTTGGGGGTCCGTGGCCTTCCCCCAAAACGAAAGCACGCCGGCCAGGGTCGCCGGTCCGCATTGATCCGTTTTATCGGGGAAAAAAGGGACAATCAGAAGAAGGTGTGAAGGAAGCGAAGCCGCCGAGGAAAATCCCACCCAGACGCCGACCCCCAAAGCCATCAGCCACCGCTTGCGCACGGGAAGTTTTTTAAATACGTTTGGCCAAATAAATAATCAACAGCACCAGCACCACAAGAACGAGAATACCGATTAAGAAGTCGCCGGCGGGATTGACCGCCCGGATCTGGGAAGCGAGCTGATGCCTCTGCGCTTCTGAAAGACGCGAAAGGCGAGACTGAATTTCAGCGTCGGATAAGCCCAACGCATGCAGCCTTCCGCGCAGGGCCTTCGATTCTAAGGCATTTTGGATCGTCTGAGCATCGGCAGATCGATTCACGCTTTGCCCGGCTTGTGCGGCGCTGGCGGGAACTAGCATCGCTTCGGCGCTAGGTGGATTGAAAGCTCCCCATAGGAGAGAAAGGGTAAGAAGATAAGCGATCGACTTTACAGTAGTGACTTTCATGGCGGAGTCCTCCTGTATAATTTAATCGTTGTGCTTCCGTGATAATAGCACAGTCCC
>Ga0207070_1054_pt1 | contig 27231 bp, 33 predicted proteins | sample Alteio_BWMinHeat_92_FD_153591 | JGI IMG/M metagenome (GOLD analysis project Ga0207070, IMG submission 153591) | Enriched cells from forest soil in Barre Woods Harvard Forest LTER site, Petersham, Massachusetts, United States -... | ecosystem: Environmental > Terrestrial > Soil > Temperate forest >...
GGTAGAGAGTTTAAAACCGTCAAAGCCTATGTGGTTCAAAATACTCTCGAAGCCCTGGGCATCATGCCCTATAAAACACGGCAGACAACACGCCAGTAAACCGCCAGACAAAACACTTCTCAAGAAAATACGTCATGATCCTATCCTGGCTTAGGCCTGCCTTATGCCACACGCTACAGGCGGTTTTAACGAGGGAGCATTTCAAAAATACTCCGGAGGTTCAGCTCCCAACTGCGAGTGTCGGCGACTGGGGTGGTTGTAGCCGTAAATATAGCGTAAATTTTGAGTGAGTATCTCAATTTTTTACGGCGTTTTTAGACGACGATGTTGAGCTTTGGGCGTAAGTTAACTTTCGACGAGGAGGGTATTTCTATGAAATACAGTTTAGGTGAAACTCTCGCAGACTATGGATTTTCATTTTTTGAAAAGTTGCATAGTCCGATTTTTTTGCTCCATAAAAATGGTACGATAAAAAAAGTCAATGAAGCTGGTCGAAAGCTACTCTACATTGCTCATATCACACGTCGCGAACTTGATGATTTCGCAAAAGCTTTAACCAACTCGCGTCTGGTTCCGTGCCAGGTCTACATGACGAGACGAAAGCAGATTAAAGTACATTTAAGCCAGCTCGAATCTTCAGAGTATCTATTGGTAGAACTGATGCGCTAGAGAAACTCCACGGCGCGCTCATCGTTCAAAAATTTGGCGGCGCTACACTTGAGACGACGACAAAGCTCGCCTATCCGGCAAAAACTCTTTTTGAAATATAAACCAGTCTGACAGTCGAGTTGGCTTGGTGGTGTAGTTCTTGCATTTTGATTTCTCACGTCTGTGTCATCTTCAAATGGACGAAGAATATGCCACCGACGTGAGGCAATTTGGGATACCTCGACGAACTTCAGCCCGTTACAGAACCAATGAAAGAGGCACAGGAGTTAAATATGAAAATTCTAGTTCTCCTTCTTACCCTCAGCTTTTTAAGTTTACCCGTGTTGGCCGATCAACAATGGACTGACGAAACCGAAATTGGATCGACCATCGTTAGCGGCAACGCCAGCATTGAAACCTATAATGTTGGAGATAAGACCAGCTATCAATTTGATCAAAATGTCTTTAAATTCATGGGACGCTATCTGCAGAGCAGGGCAAACGGCGTAGAGAGTGCGAAAAATTGGGATGCTAGCTTACGCTACGAGAGGGATTTAATTGCAGATTTTTCAGTGTTTGTATCTCACGGATTAAGTAGTGATATCTACGCTGGTTATGTTCAGCGTAACGACTACGATTTGGGCGGCAAATATTTTTTAATTAAAAGCCCCGAAACAACTTGGTCTGCCGAAGTAGGTTATCGAAACAGCTTCACACAGTTCACCGGTCCATCGCCAAATCCGCAAGCGAACTATCTTCGCCTCTATTCTGAGGCATCACAAGTGATCGTTGAAGGTATAGCGGGTAAGCTTTGGTTTGAGTATCTTCCAAACTTGAGTAACAGTGATTACTATCTTTTTAATGCAGAACCATCAGTTAGCGTTATGCTCAATAAGTTACTTTCGCTTAAGGCTGCTGACCTTTTTAAGTACACAAATACATTGCCGATCGGATTTTCTAAACATCTTGACTCATATTTTACACTTTCATTGGTCGCTAAATTTTAAGTCCAATTTTAAGCTTATCGTCTACCGGTTTTAGAGAGAAATAATGTTGAGAGGTCACAAGTGTCAGTTTTAAAAGAGTTTAAAGAATTTGCCATGAAGGGGAATGTTGTCGATCTTGCGGTCGGCGTGATCATCGGAGCCGCATTTGGAAAAATCGTCACCGTGCTCGTCGAAAAAATCATTATGCCGCCCATTGGGTTATTAGTTGGAGGTGTGGACTTTGGCCAGCTTAAATTTATTCTGAAGGCTGCCGGCGCGGATGGTAAAGGCGAGGTCGCTATTGGTTACGGTGACTTTGTACAAACGAGTTTTAATTTCCTCATCGTCGCGTTTGCGCTCTTTATCGTGATCAAGGCTATGAATACAATGAAGCGCAAAGAACCTATCGCACCAACTCCGCCTGCCTCGGATGACGTGGTCCTTCTTCGTGAAATTCGTGATCTACTTAAAAATCGGGCGGTAAAAACTGGATATGCCTCCGCGCCGATGGCAAATTGATATCAGCCGACCTATACACCCCCCTTGCTAGAATTAAGAACGAATGCATTTCTTCATTTTACGATGTGGAATTCCCACTTCGACAAAAGGTTTATCAAAGATCTTGTATCCAAGCTTTAAATAAAACGGTACTGCTGTGTCGCGGGCATGAAGCTGAATCTCTGCAGCCCCCATGGCCTTCGATTTTGTTTCTGATGCTTCGACAAGAAGTCGACCAACACCGAGACCCTGCGTACTCGAATCAACGGCCACTTGGCGCATTTTCATGATTGAGTTGCCGACGGGTTTTAAGAGTAGACAACCGACAATTTTAGTCTCATGAAATGCACAAAGGTGCACTTCGTTAACTTCATCTGCTAGGTCATTTTCAGAGTATGTTAACCCAAGAGGTTCTCTTAGGATCTTAGTTCTCAATTCGATCTCTTGGTTGTATTCTGGAGAGGCAAATGCAATCTCCTTTACTTCGACTTTCACTTTTTACTCCTAGCCTGCCAATAGGGCAGGCCTGCGAGGACCGTAACCTGAGATTGAGATGCTTGATAAATCATAAACATAAAATAGTTAATTTGATATTGTACAAATCATATGATCTTCCACAATTGCTGTGCTTGGCGCACCTAGTTGCCAGATTCGCGACAATATACATTGTGTGAGGTTTTTGTTGTCCTCAACAATGTCGTATTGTTCGATGAGTTTGAATATATCAAAAGTTTTGTTAGGGAAACCGCCATCAAAATCGCGTTCGTTAGAAACCTCGAGCGGGCAGTGGCCATACGACCATTTGCTAGACTGATCGAAGTTGACTTTAGCCGGTACCCAGGGAGAACCCGGATTAAAATCTTGGTAACGGCAAGATAAACGTGGCGTAGGTGTGGCTGTAGTTGGCGGAGGAGTTGTCCATTTCAACAAAGGAATTTGTACGATCTTAGCCGTGATTTGGACGTAAGCGCTGAGAAGATAAGCTTCGCTCTCATTTTGCTCAACCGAATCCTCGTTTTTTTGAAAGTGATGAGCGTGCTCGTGAAATGCAAGACTGGCAAGTTTGATCATCATATCTTCTTGACTGAGACCCTTGTAGCTATCAACTAGCTTTTTTACATTAAAGCAGATGTTTCCTCCGCGCTCAGCTATTTTTGCAGAGGCCGGAACCTGGGCATCAAATGCATCTTTACAGCTGTCATCCAAAGTGTAATTTGATGAAAGAATATCATTTTGCAATCCGTTCTCGGCAACAAGCCTAAGAAAAGTTTTTTTCACGCTTACATCTGAGACCTGACTTAGAGGCAAGGTTTTTAAATAACTCAGCATCGCATTTTTTAGTCCGCCACCTTTAAGTAAAAGCGCGATTGCCGTTTCATCGATTTTATACGGATCGGCTCCGCCACTTCCATTGCCGCCGTCCATTCCAAGGGAGAAGGAGGTAAACGTTAGATTTACTGACATAAGGACAATAAATGTTACTAGAAATCGACTCATATAAACTACTTTCTTTGGGATCAAAATCATGTTGCTTAATTGCAAATGACGGTCCCGATTTAGCTCCACACCTTATAAACAACTAATTGACGCGTTGCAATTTATATGTTATAAATTTGATAACTTGCAATTATAAATATTTAAACGAATGAAAAATCATGAATAAGAAGAAGAGCATATTTGAATGTAAGTCCTACCGTGAGTTCTTAGAAAAGATGATCGACTTCAATCGCGAAGTTTATGGCTATAAAGCAAAGCTTGCTGAAGCTGCCGGATGCCAGCGCTCTTTTATTTCACAAGTTCTGTCTGGACAGTGTGAGTTTGCTTTCGAGCATGGAATTGGTCTTTCTCAGTTCTGGCGACTCTCTGAAATTGAAAAGGACTTTTTTTTGAATTTGATAGGATATTCGAGAGCAGCAAACAAGGCGCTTCAAGATCACTTTACTCAGAAACTCGACGAGGCAAAACGCAATATCGAAAATCTTTCGCGTCGAATTGAGAATAAGGTGGTTCTGCCAGACACAAAAGCCGCCATTTTTTATTCAAATTGGCACTATTTAGCTATCACGATTGTTTTAACTATCAGCGAATATAGAACTCCAAAATCGATCTCGCAAAGACTAAATCTCGCTGAGGAAGTTGTCGAAAGCTCACTTCGGGAGCTACTTCAACTCGAAATGGTCGAGAAAAAAGGGAATGAGTGGGCGGTTATCAACGATACCATCCATTTAGCGAGAGATTCGAAATTTAATTCACTAAATCACTCGCATTGGCGGTCACGCGCTGTGCAGGACTCCCTTCTGTCAGAAAATAGATCCGTACATTATACGTCTGTTTGCTCTTTGAGTTTCAACGATGCGGAAACGCTCAGGCAGTTGATGTTTCAGTTTATTGACGAGAGTAGAAAAATAGTCACCCCCTCAAAAGAAGAGGAGCTTTTTTGTTTAACGTGCGATTGGTTTAGAGTTTGAAAACGGACTTTGCGAAAAATCGGACGACAATGAAGGGCTTCATTGTCGTCCAAAAATTTGGCCTGTTAGGTGCATCAGTCTTTTCTATATAGATCACACCTTACAGAGAGGATCTCATGAAGCCTATGTTTGCCGTAGTTTGTCTGTTGTCATTTTGTTTGACAGGTATTGCCGATGGTCTAGATGGCAAGCCAGGCGCAAATGGTGGCTCGGGTGCCGACGGTTCAAATGGGACCGCAACAGTTAATTTCACTCCGACAAATGCAACTTCCTCGTATCCGTTGTATCTGCCAATCCTAAACTGTGATCCGCGCGGGGTACAGGCCTCCCTAACAGGAGGCGCACAGGTAAATTTGCCTATTTACACTTCTCGAAAATTCACGCCCGTCTCGGTTGCCATTAAGTATGGCTGTGTTGCAGTTCTGAAAGCGATGATTGAAAATCCCGATACCAATAATAAACCAAACTTCGAACTAACAATGTTCGACTATGACGGAAATACATTCAATTTCTACCGCGATCAGCTCATTGGGGATGAATCTCATATTCCGAACATTGCTGTCCGTGGAGACCCATTAGACAAGCTTCAATTGATCTTGCCTACTTTGACAGATGCGAAGCGCTTGGCTGAAATGACTTCTGAAGTAACAAAAATTATCGCCTCTTCAGAAAACAAGTATGCAGGTTTTCAAAACAATTTGGATGCCGTTAGCTTAATTCAAAACCGGCTCAGGGAGCTTGGCTTTAAGAAGTAAGGTGGGTATTGGGTATTTGGACCGGTAAACTGTGAAATTTCGCTGATGACTTCAATTCCCAAATGGCGTCACTGATTCTGGCCCCTCTAATGTACAAGTTAAATTGTGTTGTCATCGCTGTCTTTGTCCCTGAATTGCCCCCATGCGACCAGCCAAATAATCGTCATAGGCTTGCTCCAATTCGCGCTTAGTGTTCATCACAAAAGGGCCCATGCGCTCTATGGGCTCTTTGAGTGGTTCTCCCGAAAGCAGAAGAATGGCGAACTTCTCGGTCTTTGAGGAATTCCGAAATCGGATTTCACCACTAGATTCCTCAAGCTGAACTAAATCTGTTCTACCCAGCAGGTCTGAATTACTGACTGTACCTTTGCCGCTGAGGACATAAGCCAAAGTCGTCCATCCTTTTGGAATTTCAGATGTTGACCAAGTTCTACCGGGCGATAAAATCAAATGCGCGTATAGGATTGGCGTTTGATTTTTCACTGGACCTTCTGCTGTCGATATTTTTCCGCTGAGTAATTTGATCGTAATCCCCTCGGAAGGCTCGAGAATCGGAATCTGTTCAGCCCGAATGTTTTGGTAATTGGGTTCAATCATCTTTTTCTTTTTTGGAAGGTTGACCCAAATCTGCACGGCGTGAAAAAGGCCGCCATTTTTCATTAGGCTTGGGAGTGGAAGCTCCGAGTGCACGACACCTCGGCCAGCCGTCATCCACTGCATATCGCCCTTCAGGAGTTCAGTACTTGAACCGTCCGAGTCTTCATGGAAAACACCGCCTTCTAGAATGTAACTAATGGTTTCAAAGCCCCTATGTGGATGATCCGGCGCACCTTTTGCTTCGCCAGGCCCATACTGAATAGGCCCCAATTCGTCGATTAGAAGGAATGGGTCGATGCCACACAGACCAGCCACAGGGAATGGCCTATTCACAACGAATCCTGCGCCTTCATGGGCTTGTGTGCTTTTTATAACTCGTTGAATTTTTCTCATGGGCCTACTCCCTGTGACAGATCGAAATTTATCGACCAATTAATTTCAATGTACGGTCACGTCGTCCCCAAGTTATGAAGGCACTTGCGACCAAAAGAACGATGGCCATTGTTGGGTTTCCGCCAATGATAAATAGATGCGTGGCGACTGCGCCCACCATCACGCCTGTTAAGAGCAGACCGCCTACTCCAGCCAAACTAGGCAGGAACAATAAAAGACCACCGACGACCTCAAGTGAGCCCGTTAGGTATCGAAACCATTGTCCAATGCCGATGGCTTGAAACATCCCAACCATCTGCTCATTGCCAGATAGTTTATTTGCTCCTGCCATCAGGAACATGGCCGCTGCGCCAATTTGAACCACCCAAAGGGCAATGCTCAGACCTTTTGAACCTTCACCTTGTTGCCCAAGAACTTCTGTTTGCGAACTCATACATATACTCCTTGTTAAAAGTTGATTTCGATCTCTTGCTTTTAACTATACGGAATATTTTATGAGTTGATTAGATGGCATAATTGACAAACTATGTTCTATTATAGCAACAATAGGATGGGGGCGGTAAATATGCGCGATCTGAATGAAATACAGTGTTTTGTACGAGCGGTTGAACTGAAAAGCCTAACGGCGGCAGCGAAAGCCTTGGATTTACCTAAGTCCAGCGTCAGTAGAAAAATAAGAAACCTCGAAAATCAGCTCGGTATGACTCTCTTGGTTCGAACCACACGAGCCTTGAACCTCACCGATGCTGGGCGGTCATTTTTTGAAAAATCAGCCCTTGCATTAAAGCAAATTGAAAATGCGTTGGAAACTCTTGATGGTTCTCGCCAAACAGTGGAAGGAACTCTTCGCATCACAGCCCCAATGGTGTTTGCAACAGGTCAGTTTAATGACATCGTCGTTTCCTTTATGGATAAATATCCCAAAGTAAAAATAGATCTGATCCTCACCGAACGAGTCGTTGACCTGATTGCCGAGAATTTTGATCTCGCCTTTCGTATCGGGGAGCTTGATGACTCAACTCTCATCGCGAAGAAACTGACCTCAATTGATGCTTGCATCGTTGCAAGTCCTAGATATCTGAAAAATCATGGTACTCCCAAGACCCTTGCCGATCTAGACAAGCACGAATTTATCCAATTTTCCCCAAACGATGTGACCATAAAAAAATGGCCGATGAAGGGTCCTTCTGGGAAAAAAGATCTGGTGCCCCGCGGTCGATTGAATATCAATCACATTCTCTCTATCAAAGAAGCTGTGATTCGAGGGTTTGGATTAGCCTTACTTCCCAACTATATGACGACAGCTGAGGTGAAAAACAACGAGCTCAAAGTTGTGCTTCCAGATTGGACAGCAAAAGGCCTCCCGATACACTTGGTGTTTCCGGGGCAAAAGTTCGTCTCTCCAAAAATGAGAGAATTCATTGACCACGTTACAAAGAATTTTTTCTGCTAAAAGAATTGCATCCTTTTTCAATCAAGTTTAACCGATACCAGCGCGGGCCACGAAAACCCGGATGTCAGGGCTTTCGCGCAAAAAAATCCGAGCGCCGCAGGCGGTGAGCCAGGGGCGAACTAAAAAACAGGGTGGCTATTGACCTCACGTCAAAACTGATCTTAATTTTCTAGACAATGGCTTAATTTGTTAAGTAAGTTAAATCCAAATATTTTTAACCCTAAAATCTCAGGAGCAAGACTAAATATCACTGTTGTTAAAGGAGAAAATTTAGATGCTGAAATTTGAATTCAAAAAACTCGATTACGTAATGGTCATGGTGGAAAATATGAACCGTTCTGTCGAATTCTATCGAGACGTCCTTGGTATCCCGCTTAAATTTACTTCCGATAGCTGGACTGAATTTAATGCTGGGACGACCACTCTTGCATTACACGGCGGCGGAAGACCTAATTCAAATCCTAATCAAGAGGGTCCGCACAGCAATCTCGCTGGTACAGCCTCTATCGGCTTTAACGTCGAAGACGTACAAGCGGTTTATGAACACCTCAAAGCCAAAGGTGTGAAGTTCATGCTTCAACCAACTTCACGGCAAAATGAAGGAATTCTTTTGGCAGTTGCAACCGATCCAGACGGACTTGAGATCTCTTTTGCTCAACAGATAAAACAGGAATGATGCTTACGGAAGCGATGATCTCGAGAAATGCTCGGTGTGCCCTCTGTGAGAAGTTGACTGCTTCTAAATTATTAAGGAACTTGAATGAGAATGTTTTTAAAGAATCTGATAGCCCTTTCAATTTTAGTATTTAGCCAGTTTGGATACGCAAACGACGGAGAAAAAATAATGCAAATTATGCCTTTGGGTGACTCTATTACATTCGGAATTAACTACCCAGGCGGATACAGAATCAATCTCGAAGCTTTACTTGCTCAAAAAGACATTGTTGTTAATTTTTTAGGTTCGCAAGAAAATGGCCCAGCATCTCTAAAAAGTAAACATAACGAAGGACATCCTGGTTGGAGTATCCAACATCTCGCGCAAAACACTCCGGCTTGGCTCGATATTTATAAGCCCGAAATTATCCTCTTAATGATTGGCACCAATGACTTATGGGTAGACGAAGCTTCGCAAAAGCCTGATGTCGACGCGGCATTAAATCAACTCAAAATACTTGTGTCGACAATTGTTCAAAAGATGCCTACAAGCAAAATTGTTATAGCCTCGGTTCCGCCGTCGCCCTTCTTTTGGAATCAATATGTTATCGAATATAATTCCGGGATAAAGGAGTTTGTTTCCACCGAAGCTAAGTCGAATAACAATCTTCAGTTTGCAGATGTTTACGGCGCGATGAGTGTGAATGATCTTGATCAAAATGACGGTATGGGAGGAGTTCACCCCTCTTCACAAGGATATAATAAAATTGCCGCGACTTTCTTTGCAGCACTCATGAGTCGCTGACTATTTTGTTTGCAAAAAATCACGATGTCGACCCCGAGAAAGCTTTTCGTGAGAAAGAGTTCGCATACTTGGAGCCCAGATTTTACCGATGACTATGAATAAACTAAAGCACATTTTTAATAGTGATGATTTTGCGCAATCTGATTTACAGACGCAGCGGCTAACTTTGGAGCCTATCGATGAGAGCCACGCCTCAGCGCTTTACGACCTCTTCGACGATCCTGAACTTCATCTTTTTGTGCCGTTTGAGCCGATTTCAATAGAACAACAAACGGCTCGCTGTATCCGGTGGGCTAAAAGAAAATCGCCGGATGGAAAAGAGTTATGGCTGAATTGGGCTGGCAGGGACCGTCTCACAAACTCAGTCGTGGCACATTTTCAAGCTGGCGTAGCAGAGAATGGCGTGGCGTCGATCGGTTATCTCGTCGCTCGAAAATTTCAAGGACAGGGGCTTGCGTATGAAGGCCTTCAGGCGGTCTTTCAATATCTTCAGGATGATCTCGAAGTTCGCGAGGTGAAAGCTTGGAGTGATACGAGAAATATCGCTTCTCATCGGCTTGCAAAAAAACTAGGAATGTCACAAATCCAATTTATTAAGGACGCTGATTTTTTCAAAGGTGCAAGCAGCGATGAATTTGTCTTTTCGAAGGTGTTTCATGACTGAGATGCTTTTTTCAGAATTCGAATCTGCAGGTTTTGGTCTCGTGCGCGATGGCCGAATGCTTTTGGCAGAATATAATGAGCGATGGGCGGCGGCTTCCATCAGGGAGACGCAGCGAATTTTAATGCTGCTCAATGAGCCAGCCTTGCGTATTTTTCATATCGGATCTACGTCGATACCGGGCATTCAAGCAAAGCCCATCCTAGATCTTTTGCTGGCGACACCTTCATTGGGATTGTTGGATTCAAAACAGAGTAGCTTTGAAATTCTTGGATATGAATGCAAGGGCGAGTTTGGTCTGGATGGTCGCCGCTATTATGTTTTAGCAAATAAAATGACGAATACAGCCTATGTTCATCTTCATGCCTGGGAAACGGACCGCCCAGAAATTCTACGACATCTGGTTTTTCGGGATTATCTACGGCATCACCATGTGGAAGCGAAACGATACGAGGCAATTAAAATCTCTGCGGTCCATAAAGGTGCGGATAGAGAAAAATATTTGGATTCAAAGGCCCCTATCATTGATGAGATTATGAAAAAGGCTATGGCTTGGGCGGCGACGCCAGCGGCACGTTCGCTGTGTTCGACGGAATGGCAAATTGTCGATGAGTCGGATTCAAAGGACTTGAGAAAATGACAAACCTGCCAAGAATTTGCACTGAGCGGCTCGTCTTGCGGTTGGGCGACTTATGAGCATGCCGAGCTATCAGGGCGATACAGCCTTTCAAACAATTTTGACTCAGATCGAATTGGACAAAGACGTCTACTCAGTTAAAGCCTTTGTTGCCGGATACGTGTGGGGCCTGAAGATGGTCTGCTGGACACGAGTATGGTTAACACGAAGACCGCGACCTTTATTGATTCCAGCCGACTACTTTGTATTTGCCGGCACTTCTCACCATGAGCTTATTAATAATTAGCTCACGACGAAGTGTGCAGATGTCGGAATGAAATGGTTTTAAGAAGTCGTTGATCTCAACCTCAGTATATACCTTCCGCGCGTCCAGCTTTGAGACCAAATATTTTAGAATATGGAGCCGCTTGGAGCGCATCGCGGGAATTGACTTCAGTTTTCCATCCTCGAAAAAAGACGCGATCACTTTTGCCTCAGGGGTCTTCGCGGTTTTCTGATTGGAGTGGCGCTCTAAATATCGCAAGAGCTGCTCTTTTGACACACGCCAATCCTTTCCGAGTTTGTAGCCCTCAATTTCTCCACACTGAAGTTTCCGAGCGATGACTTGTGGGTGCATTTTTAGGATATCTGCGATTTCGGCAGAGGTGAAAAATACGAATTCATTTGCTATTGTTTGGCTACTCATAATATTTTGACTATAACGTATTATAAGGTATTTTAAAGTATTAAATGGTTTATTCGAGTATTTTATGACGCGATATGATCAAAACAACTCTAGCATGAGTGTGAAGAATTGTGATTACACAAGGGGACCCGTATTATCAGGGGATACGCAAGTGCGATGGCCTACCTGAACAACAGCGAGAGAAATTATGACCAGTGAATACCTAAATCGGAAAACCAAGCGCTTAGAAATACGGCCTTTAGAGTTAAAAGATTTTGAGGCATGGAAAAACGCCCATCTAGCGATGTCAAAGCCGAAAAATAAGTGGGATCTCGGCCCGAAGCCCAAACAGCATCTAACTAAAATTGAATTTAAAAAAATTCTCAAGCAACGTGCCGGTCTTCAAAAGAAGGATCACTATTATTCTCTTGGGGTCTTTCTCAAAAAAGACGGTGTATTAATTGGTGGTGTCTCTGCAATGGAGGTTTCTAGAGGAATTTCGCAAACGGCATTTTTAGGATACAACATTTTTAATCCTTATTGGGGCCAAGGATATGCCAAAGAAGCGGTTCGCGAGATGTTCGACATTGCTTTCAAAGACATCAAGCTGCATCGCCTTGAAGCCGGAATCGAGCCCGGAAACATTCGGTCCATTGCTTTGGCAAAGGCGTTGAAAATGCGCCGAGAAGGTCTTAAGAAACGGGCATTGTTCCTCCGCAATACCTGGGTTGATCTTTGGATGTATACGTTCACCTGTGAAGATGTGGGTTATAAATTTAAGACTGACGCATTAAAACTTAAGCTCCGCTAATGAGGCGTGAAAGGAAACTCTAACATGCATAAAGGATCTTGCCTTTGCGGCGCAGTGAGCTTCGAGGTTGCTGGCACCTTGCCTTCACCTAGCGCATGTCATTGCACCAAATGTCGAAAGCATTCAGGTCACTTCGAGGCATCGACCGATGTCCCTCGTTCCGCTCTGACGATTCATGGATCTGACAACCTTACCTGGTACCACTCCTCCGAAAAAGTGCGACGTGGCTTTTGCTCCACATGTGGCTCTTCGCTCTTTTGGGACCCAATTCATAAGGACTGGACAGCTATCGCTATGGGTGCATTTATTGGTCCTACCAACACCAGACTTGAGAAGCATATTTTCGTAGCTGACAAGGGAGATTACTATGACATCTCAGATGGCTTACCGCAAAACCAGCAATAAGACTGAGCAAAGACTTTTCGCCTTTGAAAAACTTTAGACACATATTGCGGCGGGTTGGGTGATTCTCAAGTGTATGTTTGAGTAAGTGAGTTCTGATTGTTAGGATTTCTCTATGTACCAAAACACAGCTCAATTCTATGATTTTTTCGACGGCGACGCCAAGGAATCGGTAAACCGTGCGAATCTTATTTTATCTTTGGTCGACTCTCCCCCAGGCATCCTTCTTGATATCGGAGCAGGAACGGGAGAAATTGCCTTTATGCTCGCGGAAAAGGGGTGTCGCGTATTTTGTTTTGAGCCATCACCAGCAATGTACTCGATATTAGTCGACCGCTTGAGTGATAGACGTGATCTTTTTAATCAGGTTTCCGCAATTCCGATGAAGCTTGAAGAACTTCCGGATTCAATTGGCGCAAAAGAAGAACAAGAGTCGGCCTACAATTCCTTACGCGACCAGGGACTGCTGATGACTGAACGCCTGAGAATCGGAAGAGACTACGATAAATCCTCCGTCATCAAATTGAAGGATGCAAAAGGAAGAGTGAGAATTGAACTGAAGGTTGAGGCGAATGGCAATCCTAAGATCAACTTCTTAGACGAGCTCGGCCAAGTTACCTATAGTCTTCCAAAAAACTCCGCTCGCTAAATTACTTGTTTCGACAAATATTTCCGGTCTCAAAGACGCCGGAGCTCTGAGCAGAACGATTTTTTTCCAATGTCGTACGCCGCTCAACAAATCTAAGCTTGCAGTAGCGTTCTCAAGGCCAAACGTTCGTTAAACTTCAAGCCAGTCAATATTAAAACAATAAAGCGTTTCTGACTGTGACGGATCGCTAATCTCGCGAACACTATCTATCCATACGGGAAGCATTTTACGGATTTTCTGTGCGTCGGATTTTGATAGTGCAAACACCCCGCTATACGCAAGCTCCTTAGATTGTTCTAAGATAGAGTGCTTTTGCATTGCAAAGCTACGCCAGTTGGAATGGTGCTTGGTAATTAGAGGATGGTCCGCAGATAAATGCATATGCGATGGACCATAGCTATACTTTGAAGATTCCGATTCAATGCAGAGCTTTGTGCGAGTCAAAAACTTGAGGATTTTCCTAATTTTTCGATCGCTCAAAGCAAATTTTTTACTAAGAGTTTCAATAGTCTGAAGTTGAGGTATGGCCGTGCATAGCCTAATTGCTATGTAAAGCCAAGAGGAGTAAAATTCTGCAGCGTCTTCGATTGAAATTTCTTTTTGATTTGGTAAGCGTGACGACAATTTCAAATGTTGCAACTTCAATTCTTTCAATTCGGAATTCAATTCATCTTTTAGTCTCGAGGTCGCCGCACGAGAGATTTGCACTAAAGTGAGAAAGTATTTTCTTTCAAGGTCGCCAAAACCAAAATGATCGGCAATTTGAATTGCCTGATCAAGCGTGAGATCACGTCTGCCGTTTAAAATCTGACTAAGGTAGGATGGAAACACTCTTGCCGATTCCGCGATTTTCTTAAGCTCACCGCTTCGTTTAGTTCCTGATCTCGAAGGGTCGGCAGAGCTTTTGATAAAAGTTCGGTAGTCAGAAAATTCAAATAGATTATTCATAATTAATCAATGGATTAACTTAAGGACCATCTTAGTTCAACAAATTAATATACTCTGAAATTCCCGAGCTATACCGTGTCTATGAGGTTAATAAGTTGAATATAGTAAATTTACACCATATGACGGAGTTTATATGTCTCTAATAAAAAACACTGCGCTACTTGCCATTTTTATCACTACTTTTAACGTCTACGCGATGGGCCCCAGTAATGGCGGTGGTGGCGACCTGGCGTGTGATGCCAAAATTCAAAACATTGCTGACAATTTACGATCTTGGATTAAGGATCATGGCGACCAAAGTGGCGTGCAGCTTAACTTGTCTTCGAGTCTGCATCCAATTACGCATCAAGCGTATACTTTTTCGCAGTACGAATCAGCAATGCTTGAGCTGCTTGCAAAGCCAATCGACGCCAATTGCGTAAGAAACGGTGACGCTGATTATCCCGTTCGGATTGGCAAGACGACCAAAATTTGTAAGACTTCGTTCGATCACATCGGTCTTCACATGATTTGTGATCGCGAACTCTTTTTAAATTTGACGGATGATCAAAAAATTGAACAGATTCATCATGAGATCGCCATCAATGCCGCCGGTCTCGAGCCCGATATAGGTCCTATATCGACATATAGGATATCGGTACAACTTTCGGCCTCCATTCAAGATGTTCCGGAGAGAAAACTTGTCGTCATGAGTTCGGCCACAGCTCTGGCAAACTCTGCAAAGCTACGCTTTCTCGTCTCGCCTCAATATAGCTACCTCTTGCCCGGCTCAGCTTCAACTTGTACCGATTATGCAGATTATAAAAAAGCAATTCTTACTCACGCGACCAGTGTGATTCCGCCACTGGCGCAGAGTGCTGTCGCCTTAAGAGTTAGCTTTCCTGATTTTGTCCTCACTTGGGAAAGTGATGACTACTTATTTATCGAGTCTATTAAATTTGCTATCCACGCACCACAAATTCGCGGTGGCCAATTCGAGTCAAAGATCCAAGGGAGGGATTTGTCCGCGATCCTCGGGTCGTCGACAAATTCTTTTATGGGTCGCAAAGGCATGCTCAACTCGGCTGATCTAAAGGTTAATCCTAATGCCAATGGCACCATCAGCAGTCGTGATCAGGCCCGAAATTGCGGTCCCGATAGCATCGACCTCATCACAGGAGCGCCGTGTGAAAGAAGGATAGAAATTTTTTCGCGGGACTATGCTGCTTGTGGATTGGACATCGGAGGGATCACGCTTTCTGATTATTCGAAAGAATTTACCGCTAAGTATGATATCGAAATTGTCGGCTACTCAGTAAATCAATCTGGAGTTCAGACACCCGTGTATGCGGAGCAAACTGGTAGTGTGATGTTCTCAGGCGTGAACTAAAACGAACAAAAAACTTGCTGTGTACTCGAAAAAACGAGCGCTCATCAACTGCAAAGGAGCAAAGACAATGATCAAATTGGAGATTGAAGCAAAGAGATATTCATTGAGCAAAAAGGTTCTTTTCACCTCGATAACCTTGATGCTTTTAGGGACTTGCGTTGCGTTTGCAAACGGTACGGGTGTACTAGTTACGCCTACAAACAAACTTGTCGGGATCGGTGCTGCCTTGGACGTCGGCCCTAACCAGACCATCGTCATTCGTCAGATATTTTCGAGTTCACCGGCATCGAAGGCGGGGCTGGAGGTCGGCGATATTATTACGACTTTGCAGCAGGATAGCTCGAGTGAGCTCATACAAATGGGTGGCAAGAAACTTGAAGACGTTATTGCACTTGTTCGCGGCCCAAGGGGTACAACAGTGACTTTGGGAATACTGAAGCCTACTGGGGAGGTTACGGTCGCTAAGATAGTCCGAGATAACTTCGAAGTTGCGCCCAACAAAGAACCGAAAACCTCTAAGAATAAAGAATTCAAGACTGATTTTCAGGACTGAAATTTTCGAACCTCAAAATCACTAGTTTTCGGATCGAACGTCGCTCTCAAATGCACTGACTTGTCTAACAAGATCGAGTCCAAACCTTTACAGGTTACTTGAGCGGCCCATTGGCTTCGTATGGCTTGATGAATGGGTCACAAATCCAATGACGGCAAGAATCGACTCTTCCTCGCATTTTTCATTGGGCTTTTTTCCACTCGTTCGTAAGCCCAAGCTTTGAAATCCATCCTTGAAGATAGGCTTCATCAATATTTGTTTGTGCTAGAATTCCACGAATGTCGGTTAGATGTTTTTCAGAGCCGCCTTCGCGGTAGAAGTCGAGCTTCTTGATAATGATGTCTTCAGGCGATGCGATCATGACTTCAAATCCTTGCCAAAAGGGCGCCTTTCGCCTTCGCTGAAATTCACTCTTGGCATGCTCAGTTTCCTTGCGGACGATACAGTCCACTTTTAATCCGGTCTCATGATGGATGAGATTGAACTGTCCTCGATGAATAATCTCGGAAACGAGAACCTCTGGAGGAGGGCAATAGAATTCACTGCCAGGAAAGATGGATTCGAACTTTGTTGCATCCTTGAGCGCAACATCGATGACAAGATCCATATCGTGAGTAAGGCGTGGCTCTCCATAAATCATCGCAGCGATTGACCCCACAACCATGTATTGGATTTGATTTTCTTCCAGCTTCTGAATGATGGAATGGAAGGTTGGAATTAGTCCCTGCAAGCTTTACATCCTTTTTCAATGAGGGCGTAGGCGCGGTGATTGACTTCACGCTCGGACAATTCCACATGTCTGCTTTTAATTTGAAAACATTTAACTTCAAAGGCGAATTGAAAAAGATCCGAAGCGAGTCTTAATTTTTTTTCGACTTTTTTTGGATCAAGAGGTGCTCTGATGGCTTTGGGCTCAGTTACAATTTCAGGGATTTTCTGGGAAGTTCCGATTTGCACCTCTGTAAGCAAGGTTAAGGTGCATGATTAGAAAATGGAGCTTGCAAAGGGCTTCTGCCTTAAAAAATGGAGCGGGTAAGGGGGCTCGAACCCCTGACCTCGACCTTGGCAAGGTCGCGCTCTAGCCAACTGAGCTACACCCGCATCGGCCCTTTGCAACTTTTTTTCGAAAAAACTTGCTCCTTAAAACTTTAATTTTCTGTACCGTTCTCTTTTTCTTTTCTCTTACTTCAACTCTTCGGTCAAACTCAGTTGCACGTGTCAGTTGATTTAATTTTTCAAATCAACTATCTGGCCAACTGAGCGCCTTACAGCCAGCTGATTTTACTCAGCTTTTTTGACTACAAAACCCAAAACCGAATCCTTGGCAAGGTCGCGCTCTAGCCAACTGAGCTACACCCGCGTCGCGTGGCAAAAAGAAACTCGAGGATACATATTCGTAAATTCTCTGTCAATCTGTCGCAGTCAAGATTTTGCAGATTTAGAAGTTTAGGCTGTCGCCAAAGTCACTTCTCCGGCTTTTTTGCATTCAAATAGGCATGAATATATTGAAAGCCTGAAATGGAACTGAGTGCCGCACTTATCCATAGCAGGGCAATTCCTAAATCATGGGTCGGGACTCCCAAAATTGGGGTGTGAATAAGGACAGCAGGGATGCCAACCATCTGTATCCCCGTTTTCCACTTGCCTGTATTTTTAGCAGAAATAATCACGCCATCTGCGGCAGCGACCGATCGGATGCCACCAACTAAGATATCTCTCAATAAGAGGATAATCACCATGATTGGGTGTACCCGGCCAAGGGGCAAAAGCATAATGAGAACACTGGATACTAAAACTTTGTCAGCGATAGGGTCCATGAATTTACCCATGGTGCTCTCGGCCTTATATTTACGTGCGAGACTGCCGTCGAACCAATCGGTAATGCTGGCGATTGTAAACACTACGGCGGAGATAAACCCGATGGTATCGCTTGGCTGAAAACTCAACAAGATGACAAGCAAGGGGCTCATCGCGATCCGGGCCCAAGTGAGCCACATCGGCAGCTTCTTTTTCCAGGGGGGAATAGAAGGCGAGATGGGAGGTGCCAGGTTTTGCGGATTTTCTTCTTGGTTCATCCTCTTACTTAATCTAACCTGTGCGTATGCTGTCAAGCAAGGATGTCGACTTAAAACGAACCTCAAAGAGACGCTCGCGTAAACAATTTCTGAAGCCATTTCAATGGATTTTCGTGTTCACCTTAAGCCTTGTTTTTTTTAATCGGCTCGCCGCCGATGAATCGGCAAATCCCAATGCGAACTTAAAAGCCTTTTCGAGTTTTCCGCCGGCGCCGTTGAAACTAGCACGAGAAAAAAATGCGCCTCATCTATGGTTGCCCGAACAGCCTTTGCCGAACGAGCTGCCTTTCTGGCGGGCCAAAGAGTCGATACAAAAAAAAATGCGTGAGGAACGGATGATTCCCGTTTCGGTAAATAAAAAAAATTTAGAAGATGCCGTGATTTCATATGAGATCAAGGGGGCAGGTATTGTTCACGCCGGTGGCAAAAAGGCCTTTGAAACATCGCAAAAATACCAAAAGCTTTCGGAGGTGAGTTCACATTTTAAGAGTGTTTTTTATGATGAAAAAAATCAACAGCTCTTTTTGGTCATTGAGGCGCTGGGTTACGAAACCAAAATGATTTTGGCGATGGACACGATTGAAGAAAAAAAACGTCGAGAAATTCAATTTGAAGTTGTTTGGGGGGAGCTAAAAGGCATGCGGGGAGCGATTGGCTTTGAAAATCTTGATGATGAGCACAGCGAAGTCTCGATTCTTTCACATTACCAAGCAAAAAAATTTCCGCTGCCGAAGATTTTTATGGGGTTTGCTTTTGAAATACTGACGCAGAAAATCGCCGAAAAAATGCGTCACTTTATTGAAACTCATCGGGACGAGTCGGAGCCCGATAAGCACTGAGATTTGCAAAATTACTTCGCCTTTGGCTTACGGGCGGTATTGCCGTTTAATTCATGCCCGAGGCTCTTAAGCTTTTGCTCATCGGCTTCGAAAAAGCGCGACATTTCTCTGAAATCATCTGGCTTTTGCCATTTTGATAATTTTGGAAAATCAATAGCTGAAAGGGGTACAACCTCACCGAATTTCTTTTCATATTTAATGAGAGTGGCAGCCATTTCATGCGGAATCGAGTGAGCAAAAACCTCACGTAGATGTTGTTTCCAATTTGAGAGGGCGAGTCTAATAAGATTTTGATCTTTGAGTTCAAAGGCATGTTCACACACCCGAGACATATAAAGATTGATGGCTTTTGCTGATTCACGAGCAGTGTTTTCTGAAAGTGAGTGTAAATACGCACAAATAAAGTCGTATATAAACATATCATGAACAGACGTCTGAGCATTTTCAAGGCCGTAAATTCCAACAGCGTAAACAGAATCCTCTTGATGAGTCGTCCAGATCTCGACAGCCTTTTCAAAATCTTGTGCCTTAATCGCGGTCATTAAAAGTCCCAAAACCGATTTAGAGACGATGTAACTATCGACTTTTTCAGCCTGTTCAAGGCGCGTGATGATTTCGAGATATTTTTTTGTGGCGTCTTTATAGAATCCACTGGCAAAAAGTTTATTTGCTTCATTTCCGAGAATACAGAGCTTTTCAACCAAGTCAGTCATGTTTCATGCCCCTTAAAAAGAACCTGCTGATGTTCATTTCGGCGAGTTGGAACAAAATCGTGAGGTCAAATGTGCTCTTTTTATTGCATACAACTTTGACAGCCTAGGCCGCTCAGACCTTGGATCAGTAGGGATTTCAAAGGGTCAAAGATAACTCATGGGTCCTCTAATTATAATTTATTGGACCTTTTTTGTGGCTCAGCTAAACTGAAATTGGCTCTCTCGAGCCCGAAAGGAGGTGGTGCCAATGATAAAATGTCATAGTACCAACGTGATGGAGGTTATCTCCTAGTCTTTATATTACGGAGAATACCTCTTTCACGGAGGTTTAAGACGTGTTAGCGACCACCTGGGCGCCCGCACATCGAGCGGGAAAGAGAGATCTTTCCCGTTTTTATTTTTATTGGCCAGTTTTTAGGGCTCTACTAGGTGTGTTCCATTTTTCATATTTTCAATTGCCCTGCGCATCACTTGACCCGAGCACAAGCCTTACATATATTTTCGCTCTTTAGGCCTCGGCTTTGGTTGAGGGCTCAGGAGTTGCTATGCGAATTAATTTAAATGAGATTCCAGCTGAAGGTCGGTCCTACGAGTTTTCTCGGGCGACCGGTGAATTGAATGCCGCGCTTGCGGATTTGCTTGAAAAAAACCCTTACGAAGTTGAGCTTTTTATTAAACCGATGGGTAATGCTTTTGAAATGAGTGGTAGGCTGGTTTCAAGAAAGCAAACACTTTGCTCAAAGTGCGGCTTCGAAATTGATCTTCCTTTGTCGCAAAATGTGAAGGAGTTTTTAATCGAAGAGCCCAAAGAATATCGAAAGGATCAAGCCGTTCACGGCAATGGTGCTGTTGATTTTTTAGCCGATGGCCCCGGAGTCACCCACTATAAAAGTCCCTTTTTCAATATCGATGATTATGTGCATGAGGCCTTTGCTTTGGCCGAGCCCACTTATCCAGAGTGCGGAGTCAATGATTGCAAAAATTTAAAAGAAGTTGAAGCAAAACTGCGGGAACTCGAAATGTCTTTCGCGGCAGAGCAGAAGCCAGGGCACCCAGCGTTTTCAGTGCTCGAGAAACTTAAACCTAAGAGCTGAAAAACGAATGCGAGATTACAATATCTATCATTTGCGCGTTGCCTTTCATGACACTGATGCCATGGGAGTGGTTCATCACTCTAACCATATCAAGTACTTCGAGGATGCACGTGTTGAGTTCTTACGAAAAAAGAATATGATGCGTTACCATTATCCGACGGGCCCCCTGGTATTTGCGGTCATCGAGCTGTGGACAAAATATTTTAAGACGGCCAAGTTTGATGATGAGCTGCAAGTTTGGACCCAAGCACGCTTGGGTGGCCTTCGAGTCTACTTTCAATATGCGCTTTTCTCTAAAGCTTTGAATTCTTTCATTGCACAAGGGACCACTGAGCTCATAGCATTAGGGACTGATTTGAAACCTAAGAGGCTTCCGCCAGAATTTGTGGCGTCATTTGACCGCGAAGTTTGGGACGAGGTTTGGCCTCCGATTTTAGGCTAAGAGGTTTTTAAGAATAGACTCTTAAAATGGGCTCTTAATAATTTAAGAAAGAGGATTTATGGATCGTAACTTAGCGCTTGAATTTGTTCGTCTGACAGAAGCAACCGCCATTGCCAGTTCTAGACTCATGGGCCGAGGGGACGAAAAGGCTGCTGATCAGGCGGCTGTCGATGCTATGAGAAGAGCTTTCAATTCTCTGCGTATCAATGGCACCGTGGTGATTGGTGAAGGTGAGCGTGATGAGGCTCCGATGCTCTATATCGGTGAGAAAGTTGGCACTGGCGGCCCCGGGGATCCGCACGTCGATATCGCATTGGACCCCCTTGAAGGCACTACCATTTGTGCTACGGGAGGTGTCGGTGCCATTTCTGTCATCGCGGTTGCCGAAAGTGGAAACTTCTTGCACGCGCCAGATACCTATATGCAGAAAATTGCAGCCGGTCCAAATGCGAAGGGTGTGATTGATATTAAAGCCTCGGCTGAAGACAATGTCCGAAATGTTGCGCGTGCTTTAGGTAAAGACATCAATGAGCTAACCGTAGTGATCTTGGATCGACCTCGTCATAGTGAATTGATATCTCAGGTGCGCGCATTGGGGGCCAGAATCAACTTGATTGGTGACGGCGACGTCTCTGCGGGAGTTGCCACTTCTTGGGCCGATTCGGGAATTGATTTATTGATGGGTACTGGTGGCGCCCCCGAAGGTGTCATCACGGCGGCAGCAATGAAATGTCTTGGTGGAGACTTTCAGGGAAGATTGATTTTTAGAAATGAAGATGAAAAAGCGCGTGCAAAACGGATGGGAATTGACAATTTAGAGCGTTGTTACGAACTCGAAGATCTGGCCAAAGGCCATGTCATGTTTTGTGCAACCGGTGTGACCAATGGTCCTCTTTTGAAAGGGGTGCGATTTTTGCCGGGAAGTCGGGCTACAACCCACTCTGTCGTTATGCGTTCCAAGACTGGAACCGTGAGGACAATTGAAGCTGAGCACTCGCTAAACCGAAAACCTATTGAAATGCATGGGGTGTTTTAAAGTTTATGTCCTCTTACCAATTTCGCTGCTTTCATTGTGGCCTTATAAACTCTTTCGTGGCGCCACTTGCACGTCGTGAAGAGTGTAGCAAATGTCACAGCGATGCCCATGTTTGCAAAAATTGTGAGCACTACGATCCGCGAGTGTATAATGAGTGTAAAGAGACTCAGGCTGATTTTGTAAAAGAAAAGGAGCGCGCTAATTTCTGCGACTATTTTAAAGTGGCGCCGCTGACTTCTGGAACCCAAAAACAGGTGGACCTTAAGGCAGCCGCCGAAGCTCTTTTCAAAAAGAATTCGAGTGGCTCTTAAGCCCTTCATAAATAATTTGCACTTTTTAAAAATAAGCGAATAGACTACGAGTAGTCCATAGATGACGACAAACGAGAGGATTCGCGCATGCCAGGGGCTAATCATACCGAAATGTTTTCTTGCTCCATTGAACAACTCTACGATGTGATCGCTGATTATGAGAAGTACCCGGAGTTTTTAAGCGAAGTCAAGAGCTGTAAAATTCTGAAAACAGAGGGCAACAAAAAGTTTGTTGAGTATCATATTGCCCTCATTAAATCATTTAAATACACCTTGGCGATGACCGAACAGAAGCCGGATCTTATCTCCTGGGATTTTGTTGGCGGCGAAATTTTTAAATCCTCAAGCGGTTCTTGGAAGCTTCAAGAAGAGGCCGGCCGCACCCGTGCTATTTATAAAGTCGATGCACAGTTTTCGCTATTTCTGCCGGGCCCCATTGCGAAAACCCTTTTGACAGTTAATCTTCCGAGTATGATGAGTTCCTATCATAGACGGATTAAGGAGCTTTATGGATAGTGATGACTCTTCAAATCCGCATTCCAGTGAACGTGGGATTCCGATAACAGACACGATAAAAAAAATTCTGACAACAGGATTAAGTGCCGCTTTCATGACTGAGGAAAGCATTCGTAGTTTTGTTTCAGAGTTAAAGTTACCGAAAGAAACTCTAAATTTATTATTGCAAGGTGCGAGCAAATCCAAAGAGGAACTGATGAATCGCGTCGGCAATGAAATTGTCAAAGTCATTTCAAAAATTGATTTTGTAAAAGAAGCTTCACGCTTTGTCGAAGAACATAAATTTAAAATTAGCGCCGAAGTTGAAGTCCTCAAAAAGGAACACCATAAGGACACAAATATAGCTAAGGGGTCCCCACAAAACAAATCCTAGTAGACCGTCCCAGCTAAAATGACGGGTGATTGCGCTGGGACGGTCTACTATTACTTCGACAGGAAAGTTTCTAGCCGTTTTGCTTGGCTTATTCTTTTATCGGTTCTGAGATTCCGCTGAGCTTGCTGGGGGCAAAATTTATAATTGCTGCAGATGGCTTCATTTTATCTGAAGTTTTTGTCCTGATCATTTTAGTTTCATCAAAGCTTTCTTCTTGTTCTTTATTGGTTTCGTTTGCCGAGTCTTTGGCGGGAGAGGTCTTTAATTCTTCGACAATTTTCAGTCTCTTTTCAATAAGCTGATTAATACTATCGGCTTTGGCCGCTCTTGCAGTCACACTCGTCGTTCCATTAGAGTAATTTCTTAAGCTCATATAAGATAAGGGTGATCGCGGTTTTGAGATACTTGAATAGTTCATATAGCCAATCATAAAACTGATTAAATCTTCTGTCGGCTCTGGCATTTCGCGCAGGGCGACGCTCATATAGCTATAGAACGTGGCGTGGACAACGTCGGGCGCTTCATCTGTCATTTCGCTTAAAGCCATATCAAGAAAAATATGTTCCAGAAATCCGCGAAGCCCTTGGCCGTTCCACTTGGTATCGATTTGAAAGATGATTTGATCGACGAGCTTTTGCCTGAGGAGAAGTTCGCTTCGTTTTGCCGCGAAACTATTTAGATTTTCGACGTAGGCCTGCAATTTGTTGTCAAAGGCGCGCTCTTGCGAGGCACTCTCAAGAGCCATATGAATGTTTTGAGTTTCAGAAATCTTTGTTTTAATTTCTTGATCCAGCTTGGCAATTTGTTCGCTCTGAGTTTCCCGAGTTTTTTTCAATTGATCGAGGGCTTTAGATTTGGCAAGAGGGCCTCTTGCGGAGTCGTTAATAACAAGGCTTTGGGATTCTGCAAAGCTCGGGCTTGTAACGTAAAACGTTGCTAAAAACAAAAAGACCACAAAATGTACTAAAAGCCTTCGATTCATCATGCCACTTTATAAGAGCAATCAGCGTGCCACTGAAATTTATGGCATTTGGTCACTCATTATCGTATGTTCTGCCCTACCATAATCATTGCATAGCTTGCGCTACTGTCAAAACTTTTTACAGTAAGGCCGAATCCATTACTTTGAATAATTATTAAATTTATGATTTATGAGAATTTAAGCTTAACTGCCTTAGTTAAGGATTAGTGAAGAATGAAAAATAAATTGAGTCCGCTAGCCTATCAAGTTTCGTTGAGACTCGAAGGCTTTCGAGATAAAAAAATCCTCATTGCCTTTTCAGGGGGGCGGGATTCTAGCGTTTTATTGCAAATTTTAAATGAGATGCGGACACGCCTAAATTTGCAGCTTGCCGTTGCTCATATTCATCATGGTGACGACCAATGTTCAAATTCTCAAAAAACTTACCGAGAAAATGCCGCTTCATTTTCTGAGCAAATTGCAAAAAAGCATGCGCTGGCCTTTTTTTTAAAGAAACCAGACAAAAGCTTAAAGGCTGGCTTACGCCAGGATAAGAATTTGTGGGGCGAGACGGGCAATCTTCAAAGCGAATCGGCACTTCGTAAAGTTCGTGTGTCATTACTGGAGTCAATCAGACAGGAGCATGACTTTGATTTCATTGCCTATGCTCATCATGCGCAAGACTTGTTTGAAACTCGCCTGATTCGCTTTATTCGTGGGACCGGCGGGATGGGACTTGAGTCCATGCGCCTTTCGGCTGGGCGAAAGTTGCGTCCGCTGTTGCTTCATTGGCCAGACGAGATCAACTCATATGCTAAAAAAAACGGACTTTTTTATGTCGATGATCCGAGCAATAAGGATGTGGGTTACCTTCGCAACTGGATTCGAAATGAGTGGCTTGCACAACTTGAGTCTAAGCGCCCAGGTGCAATGCGGTCGTTTGCTCGCTCTTTGGAGCTTTTAGCACAAGAAAGCAATTCTTTTCACGCGTCGGGTGAGGGCGAGGCCACTTCTGCCTTGCGCATGACGTCTATTGACCGAAAAAAATTTAATTCACTGAGTGCCTCGGCACGCAGCACATGTATTGCAAACTATTTAAGAGAAAATTTAGTGCAGAATTATTCGCACAATATGATCCAAGAAATCTGTAAACGTCTTGACACTCCTCGAAAGCAACTCAGCTTTACTGTTGCAGGCTGTGAATGGACAGCTAACGCGAAGCAAATTTCGGCAAAAATGCTTTAAGTTAGGTTAAGTCTGGTTGTTGCAGCACTAGACTCTTCGAGAGTCCAAAAATCTTGAAGAGTCTAAAAGTCTAGAGTTTATTAAGGGCCCGTCAGAAATAAATGTTTTTTCTTTTGCGCAGTTGGATTTTTCGCCAGGCTAGCCGCAGGCGCTAACCAGACGACGACTAACGAAGAGCTGTCGATAAAGACCAAGCAAAAAAGAGCATTTATTTCTGGGGAGCCCTTAGGAAAGTTTCTTTTCGTCGTGTGCAAGGCGTGTTATTCTAACTCAAGTGTGCACATGGCGGCATTGCTGCAAAGCCAAGTGATAAAGCTATGTGACAGGGCTATGCCACCAAGCCGTGCCTTGAAGCCATAAAGGAGTCAATGATGAGATCAACACAAAAAACCCTCGCTCTCTGGGCAGTTCTAATTGTCGCGGGCCTGGTATTCTACCAAATGTTTCAACATCGAAGACAAAGTACCATTGAAGATTTTAATTACCAAAAGTTTGTCCAAGCCCTCGAGGCGAACAAAATCAAATCGGTCAGTTTCAGGCGTGAATCTGGTGAGATTACGGGTGAAGTAAAAGATGAGTTTGTCGGCGAATTTAAAGGGGGAAGGTTTTTTAGCATCAATGGAAACACCGACAACGAAGGCTTTAAACTTGTTCGTGAGATTGGCGAAAAAAACGGAAGCCACTTGGTACCGAACTATGAGAGCGCTGATTCAAATTCGGTGCAACAGTTTTTGCTCAACTATTTACCGCTGCTGCTCATCGTCGGTATGTTCATATTTTTGATGCGACAAATTCAAGTCGGCGGTGGCAAGGCGATGAGCTTTGGTAAATCGCGAGCCCGTCCGCCAAACAAAAATACGATCATATTAAGAGCTTTTGTTTTGGGTAAACTATGAGATTCTTTTTCGGGAAGAATCTGAGTCAAGCCCAAAGCCATCCCACGAGGAATAATTGTAACTTTATGAATAGGGTCTGTGCCTGGCAACATTTTACCCACGAGAGTATGCCCAGCTTCATGATAAGCCGTAATTTTCTTATCTTCGTCACTGATGACCATCGACTTACGCTCAGAACCCATCATCACTTTGTCCTTAGCGGCCTCAAAATCAGATTGGGTAATTCGAGTTTTGTCAGTACGAGCGGCATTGAGAGCCGCTTCGTTAACTAAGTTTTCAAGATCGGCTCCAGTGAAACCCGGAGTACCACGCGCAATTTTTTCGAGATCCACGGTGGTCGCAAGCGGAGTCTTGCGAACATGCACATCCAATATTTTCTTTCGACCGATCACATCGGGTTTATTCACAACCACTCGTCGATCAAACCTTCCGGGTCGTAACAAAGCCGGATCGAGAACATCGGGGCGATTAGTCGCTGCAATTAAGATCACGCCATCATTGGATTCAAAACCATCCATTTCAACAAGGAGCTGGTTCAGCGTTTGCTCACGCTCGTCATGACCGCCGCCCATGCCGGCACCGCGATGTCTGCCAACAGCATCGATCTCATCGATAAAAATCAAACAAGGAGCATTTCGTTTACCTTGCTCAAACAAATCGCGCACGCGACTAGCACCCACGCCTACAAACATTTCAACGAAATCGCTACCTGAAATAGTAAAAAATGGAACTCCAGCTTCACCAGCGACGGCTCGAGCAAGCAAAGTCTTGCCTGTCCC
>Ga0207070_1055_pt1 | contig 27030 bp, 23 predicted proteins | sample Alteio_BWMinHeat_92_FD_153591 | JGI IMG/M metagenome (GOLD analysis project Ga0207070, IMG submission 153591) | Enriched cells from forest soil in Barre Woods Harvard Forest LTER site, Petersham, Massachusetts, United States -... | ecosystem: Environmental > Terrestrial > Soil > Temperate forest >...
GGGGCTGGCCGATCTCGCGCAAAATGATCCACGAATTCGCACTCACGTTACGGAGATTGTCCGCGAATCCGTGCGCAACGGCACGGCGGCGATGAAAGCCCGAAGCCGCAAAGTGCTCTGTACACTCGAGCAAGTTTGACGCGGGAAGGCTCATGGGGGAAAACGCCACCGCGAGTGCTGTCGGCCCGCACAATGGCCTTCTCACGTTAAACACCGGTGTTACACTGCGCCTGCCAACTCTGGAGACCACACTTGAAAGCCTCGATGCTCTATCGAATCTCATCAATTCTTCTTCTGCTCTTTGCTGCCGGACATACAATTGGATTCCGCAAGACCCAGCCGGAATGGGCAGTCGATTCGTTGATCGCCTCGATGCAATCCATCCACTTCTACGCTCAAGGATTTAATCGGAGCTATTGGGACTTTTTCGTCGGTTTTGGATTCTTCGTCTCTGTGTTCTTTCTGTTTTCAGCGGTGTTGGCGTGGCAGTTAGGCGGACTTCGAGCTGAGACGTTGGCGCTACTTCTTTATCGCGCCGATCGTATTTTCGAGCGTGGTGACAATCTGCCTGATCGGAGCTGCTTGGCTTTCGGCAAAGTCAGCGCAATAAACCGTCTCTATGCATTAGTTCGAGTGTTACTTTAATCATCAGTGCACCTCACAAAGCCGTAATCTTGCTCATTTTTCCCACCAACACAACATCCGGATCGCTGACCGTCATCAGCAGCGCTCCATCCTTCTCGCTGAATCGAATGCGTACTGCCGAAGCCCCGCAGGGGTAAAAGACGCGATCACCAAGATGAAATATCCAACGACCCATGGTGCCTTTCCGCGTCCACGTCAGACGCCCTTTTTCAAATGTCACATCGACTTGCTCTGTGGGGCGGGGACCAAATCTATATGTTCCTAGAATGGAATCTCGCTCACGATCCGTTAACGATGCCTCCGCCGGAGCGTCGGCGTCACCCAATGAGTTGAGATAGTCATACACCGAGCGTGCGGCTTCGCCTCCAGCCTTGGCATGGGCAAGCAAACTGATGCTGTGCGGACCCGGCGTCCGCTGAATCCCGGGCTGGGCCGCGACGAAGGCCTTTACGACATCCAGTTGTCCCAGCATGGTTGCAGAAAACAGCGAGCAATGCGCTCCATTCGCCAACAGAAATCCTGCGATCGCGCGATTTCCCATGTGCGATGCTGCACCGAGCGCGCTCTCCCAGTCGCCGAATCCCCAGTCCCACGTAGCTTTGGCGAGTGATGGCCGTGCTCCCACCAGTTCCTTGACTCGCTTCAGATCGAAATGCGACACCAACACCATTTCGCGCGCCAGTTCGGGTGGCTGGGTAGGGAAGAGCTCTCCGGGAATCCCTGCTGCACTGTTTGCGAACTTCCTTCCTGAATCGCTTCCAACGGCCGCTGACTGACTCTCTAACTTTGTGGCGACGAATGGTAGCGTTAGCGCTGTCATAGTGAGAAAGTGTCTCCTCGACGAAAGATCGGACATTGAAGCCTCCCCTATCGGCATGCAGCTTCCGGCACGAAGCAGGCAAATGCAAGCGAGTTCTTTAGCCGCGACAATGAGAAAAATATGAGGAGGGAAGCGTCTTCCGTTCAAAGACTTGCGGTCGGATGTGAGGCGAGAGGCGTAAATTTTGGACGAATCCGCGGAGAGAACTGGCTGGCGACCGTCTGCGCTACCTGCGACTCCAAGCTTAATGGGTTGTCCAAACTATGCTCGATGCGCGCGACCCAGACGTGAGTCTGCTCCGGCAAGTGGATCAGATGAGCAAGAACGCGAGTCTGATCTCCGTTGCTCTGCACCTGTCCCAGGATTACGTAAGAGGCGCCGAGGGAAGAAGCAACAGTACTAAGATCCCGCTGGTCCCGGGGAAGCCGCAGGATGCGCGCGTTGCCGATTACCCGATAGTGCCCGTCAGCCCGGGTGGTTAACTCCGCCACGAGCATGTCGCTAACCGCGTCGCTGAAGCGCGTCATCTCCGGATTGCCGGTTTCATTGTCAAAGCGCAGCACAGCTACGATAGGACTCGGTTGCATCCGAATCTTAAGCCAATAGCCGACTGCCATCAACGTCGCCAAAATCAGGCAAGCTGCAACAACGCGGACAAATGTTATGGACGAACCCTTAGGCGCCAGTTGCGGTGCCTGCGGTTCAGCCGAATCGCTCCCGCCAATGCTGGCTACGGGAGCGATGAACTGATAGCCGCGCTTTGGTACGGTGCGAACGAATCGGGGCTCTATTGCATTGTCATTCAGCGCCGACCGGATCTGCGCAATGCAAAAGTTGAGGCCACGTTCGAAATCGACAAACGTGTCCTCGTGCCAGACCGCCTGCCGCAGTTCCTCTCTTGAGACAACCTGGCCGGCATGTTCGAGCAATGCGCCGAGTACCTGCGCCGGCTGCGATTGGAGCCGCACCAGCGAGCCCTCTCGCCGCAACTCACCAGCAGTTGCGTCGAATTCAAATAGACCGAAACGAAATCGCTGCGCTGCCATGAAGTTTGTGAATCGATTCTCGCACGAAGCCTTTAGCCCGGCTATTCCGGGGCCATTCAGTACCCCCGTGTATTCAGTCCGAAAGTTACAGGATGAAGGGATCCGCTTGAGAGTCTGTGCTGGGAATCACGATCAAAACCGTTATACTGAGCCTGATGTCCACCGCGCAAAAAACGTTTTACCTTGAGACCTTTGGGTGCCAGATGAACGTGCATGACTCGGAAAAAGTCATCGGCACGCTCACCCAGCAGGGATACGCGCAAGTGGACACCGTCGAGTCAGCCGACCTGGTTCTCTACAATACCTGTTCGATTCGGGATAAGGCCGAACAGAAGGTTTTCCATCGTCTGAACGACTTCAAGAAACTTCAGTCGCAGGGTAAGAAATTCGGCGTTCTGGGCTGCGTCGCCCAACAGGAGGGCGAGAAGATCTTCGAGCGGGCACCGCACGTTTCACTCGTGGCCGGATCGGCTTCCTACCGCAATCTGGCTCAGATGCTAGTGCAGATCGAAGCGGGAGAGCGCCGCGTCACCGGTCTCGATGACCGGCAGACTGACCAGACCTTCGACACGCCCTTCACCATCCGGACAAACCCTTATCGCGGATACATCACCATCATCGAAGGCTGCGACAAATTCTGCGCCTACTGCGTGGTTCCTTACACCCGGGGAAAAGAGCGCAGCCGGACATCGGAGTCGGTCTTGGAAGAGGCTCGGCGATTGGCGGGCAGCGGCTACAGCGAAGTACAGCTCCTCGGGCAAAACGTTAATTCCTACCGCGATCCTACAGGAAATAAAACATTTGCAGAGCTATTAGTAGCAATCGCAGAAGTGCCGGGGATCCGCCGCGTGCGCTTCACAACCTCCCATCCGCGAGACTTCACGCGAGACATTGTGGAAGCCATCGAGTCCACCCCGCAACTCTGCGATCACGTCCACCTGCCGGTGCAGAGCGGCTCCAGCCGCGTGCTTAAAGCCATGCTTCGCGAATACACCCGCGAAGATTATCTTGAACGAATTTCATGGATGAAGTCCGCGCGAAGGTCAATCAGCCTGACTACCGACATCATCGTCGGCTTTCCGGGCGAGACCGAGAGCGAGTTTGAAGAGACCATCACACTGCTGGGCGAAGTGGGATACGACGGAGTTTTTTCCTTCAAGTACTCACCACGTCCAAATACCCCTGCAATTCGTATGTCAGATAGTATCCCCGACGAGGAGAAAGGGAAGCGCCTGAGCATCCTGCAGGAGCGTCAGCGAGAGATACAGAGGTCGAATTACGAAAAACATGTGGGGGAAGTAGTGGAAGTGATGGTTGAAGGCAGAAATGAAGCTCGCGGTCAGATGATCGGACGGAGCACGCAAAACAAGACGGTAAATTTCACGACCACTTCGCCGATTCTGCCGGCAACTGGAAGCTATGCCCGAGTGCTTGTCACGCGGAGCTTTCCCAATAGTCTGGTAGGAGAGATGGTTCTGAATTGAAGTCGAGCGCCGGATACCCTCGCCCGGCGACTCCCAAGTAAGCACGACGGAGGTGAACGAATGGAAGTCGAGATGAAGATTCGTGGGTTGATGATGGACCCTGTCACCAACATGCCCATCGTCGTCCTGAAGGATCCGGCGGGTGATGCGGTGCTGCCCATCTGGGTGGGAATTTATGAGGCCAACGCCATCGCCCTCGAAATCGAGAAGGTTGCAACGCCTCGGCCCATGACCCACGACCTCATCAAGAACGTGCTCACCGGACTCGATAGCAAAGTCCACAAAGTGGTGGTCACGGAACTGCGCGACGACACGTTTTTCGCCGTGATCTGGATCGAGCGCGAAGGGCGCTACATTAGCATCGATTCTCGTCCATCGGATGCGCTGGCGGTTGCCATGCGCCTGGATTGTCCCATCTATGTTGAGGACGAGGTTTTGAAGTCCTCCAAACTTGCCGCAACCGTCTCGGACAGGGTATCGAACGAAGAGCTCCGCAAACTGCTCGAGAACATGAACGACGAAGACTTCGGGCGGTACAAGATGTGAAGCACGACGTGGATCCGGCCGCCCACGGCCGGGGGCTTTCGTGTAAGACCACTGTCCTCTGTGAGAAGCAAGAAGCGCGGCACGTTGTTGTGTCTCTATGTAAGCCAATGGAATCAGCCGAAATCCTTCAATCGCTCCACGCAGCCGGCTTCGAACTCCAAACTTTCGATCGATTTCCAAGCGCCATTGGCGTTAGCAAGGGAAACTGCATCGCGTTGTTGGAACCTAACGCAAACGGCCTGCGCATTATCGGACGTCCCGGATGGAGGATGGGGGAAGCGCTCGGAGTGCTCACCAGCAAAGGCGAGCGCAAAGTCTTTCAGTCAAAAGATCAGATCGTGGAAGCGACTCCGGAGCGTTTGAAGGAACTGGAAGAATTCGAAGCCAAGTTACTGAAATTCCTCACCCTTGGCCTGATTTGATCCGACGTTGGCGTTCGCAGGTCAAATACGTCCGGGAGAACTCAGCAGGCGCGCTGGAAAGGTGACTATCGCCCATACCAATTTCAGCACGCCCTCAACAGCAACGCCCACAAGTCGAAATGGCAACAGCAAAAGCCAGACAATCGGATAGAGCAACAGCGCAGCCAGCGCAATAGGCCAGCAAAGCACGAGCAGAATGCACCAGAGAATGAATGTCAGCAAAGAAGGCTCCTGGGGAAGTTACGGCGATATTGACGGCTCAGTTCCAGCAGTCTTTGCCAAACAAGCGCTACAGCCCGACATTCCCCTATTAGCGACTTGAATTAACATAATATCCCTTATCGGACGTTGATTATGGAGAGCTATTTATCCCTTCTTTCGGCTTTCCAGCCTCACCATCTTGATTTCGCGCTTCAACGCATCGAATTCAGAGTCGGTTGTTACCAGTTGCCTTTCTGGTTCTGTGCTCCGCGCAGCACCACCTTCGGTTGAAACAATGTTCCGGCAATACGGCTGGCGATGGCAATCAAATGCTCCTGCCCAAAAAAGACTTTCACTTGAGGCATGCTTGAAAAATCCGGGAGGTTTACCGCACGACCATTGGCGATCAGGCCGGCGGTTTCCTCATTCACCGTGACCGAGGGCAAATATGGCAGAATGCGGCGTGGATGCAGCGAGATGGCGGCGATACTCTTCGCGAGTTGTTGTTGACCTGAAACAGCTCTATCTCTCAACTCCGCGAGTTGCTCCAGAGTCACCGCTTGCTCCAGCGAAAATTCTCCTGACGCGGTCCGGCGCAGTTCTGCCAAGTGGGCGCCCACGCCGATCTTCTCTCCAAGCTCGTGCGCCAAAGAGCGAACGTAGGTTCCGGTGCTTACCTCGGCCACAAAACGTGCGTGATCGCCTTCGACGGCGAAGATCTCGAATCGATGCACATGCACGGGCACTTTCTTGAGTTCGACCTCCTGGTTCTTTCGCGCCAACTTATAAGCTGGAACTCCCGCCACTTTCTTGGCCGAGAACTTCGGCGGCTGCTGCTCGTATTCGCCGGTCAGCGTACTGGCGGCTCGCTGCAATTCTTCAAGCGATACTTGAACCTGTTGTGGCGACTCGACTGGCTCGCCATCGGCATCGTAGGTGTCCGTTGCGAACCCCAGCCGGATTACTCCTTCGTAAGTCTTGATCGTCGAACCATAGAACTGGGCTAGGCGAGTAAATCGTCCGGTCAGGAGTGGAAGAACGCCTGTCGCCGAAGGATCCAGCGTTCCAAGATGCCCGACCGAGCGCTCCCCCAACAGTCGCCGCGCCCGCGCGACCACGTCATGAGACGTCATGCGTGGCGCTTTGTCGATTACGAGAACGGCATCCATGAAGAGGGTTTGTTATTGTTCTTGGTTGGAACTTGGGGCGCTCCAGAGCAGTAAATCAACAAATAGAAACTATCCACCCGCCAGCCCATGATACCCATTCGTGACGATACGCCGAGGTACTCGACGCCCTACGTCACTTACCTGCTGATTGGGCTGAATACGCTCATCTTCCTGTTCGAGGTGTCGCTGAGTCCGCCAGCGCGGGAGGCGTTCGTCTATCAATTCGGAGTGGAGCCTCTGCGGGTGCTCGCAAGCCTTGGTTTGGCCAATGTTTATGTGCCCCATGCTTCCGTGTTGCCACTATTCACCTCGATGTTTCTGCATGCGTCGTGGCTGCACCTGATCGGCAATATGTGGGTGCTTTGGATCTTTGGCGACAACATCGAAGACTATCTGGGCCACTTTCCCTATCTCGTCTTCTACATTGTCAGCGGATTAGCGGCGTCGGTGGCTCACGTGCTTCTTAATGCAAACTCCACGGTACCGAGTGTGGGCGCGAGCGGCGCTATTGCGGGGGTGATGGGAGCCTACTTCCTGCTCTTTCCTTCCGCTCGTGTGCTGACCCTAGTCCCATTGATCATCTTTTTTACCTTCATCTGGCTGCCCGCCTGGATTGTCCTGGGATACTGGTTTGTACTGCAATTCCTTAGCGGAGCTGCCACCGCGATTGCTTATTCCGGTCGTGAGGGTGGAGGCGGCATCGCCTTTTGGGCCCATGTGGGCGGATTTCTTGCAGGCATTGTCATGATCAAGCTCATGCCGCAGCGCCTGCATCAGCGGTCGCGCTATACCTATTGAGCTGTCCGCTACCGGACACGCGGTTTCATTGCCGAGCGTTTTCAGATAACAAACCCCGGACAATTCAGTCTAAGCCACTTGTAGTGCAACAGCTTGGCTGATTGCCGAGCGGCTGATTACTTGCACTTCCTGTTTGGGATCTCTCGTCCACGAGGAACGTCGATGGGCACCATTTTTCAGGATTTGCGTTTTGGACTGCGGCAACTACGCCGTACCCCTGGCTTCGCCGTTATTGCGGTCCTAACCCTGGCCTTGGGCATCGGAGCGAATACCGCCATCTTCAGCGTGATGAATGCTGTCCTGCTGCGTTCGCTGCCGGTGCAGAACCCCGACCGGCTGGTCCTGCTTCATTACACCGATCAACCCGAGCGTTCCGGACAGACCGGCTACGACGATACCTCGCTTCCCTACGAAGCCTTCGACACGTTGCGGAAGGACCATGCCGTCTTCACCGATCTGATGGCCTTCGTGCCGTTATCCGGCAGCAAGCTTCCACTGCGCTTCGGGAACGACCTGCAGGAAGGCCAAGCGGATGAAGTAAGCGGCAATTTCTTTTCAGGTCTCGGAGTGAGTTCTGTTTTGGGACGCACACTCGCGCCCGACGACGAGCGCCAACACACTCAGACCGCTGTCCTGAGCTATGCCTACTGGAGCGCACGATTCTCCCACGACAAGGCAATCCTTGGCCAGACGTTATTCGTAAAAGGCGTTCCCTTCACGATTGTCGGCGTGGCCGCTCCGGGATTCAGTGGGCTCGAGCGCCGGAAACCGACAGACGTTTGGGTTCCGCTGCAAACCAATCCTCTACTCAAACCGTGGGGGGACTCCGTTCAGGACAAGCAGAGTCTTACCGGCTCGCCTGACTGGTTCTATCTAATGATGATTGGCCGGCTCGCGCCCGGAGTGAGCGACAAGCAAGCGGTTGCGAGGCTGAACCCGGTCTATGAGGCGGCCGTCTATTCCGCCATCGGTGATCCTGGACCTAAGGAAAAGCGAACCGAACTCTACCTTACGCCGGCGCGCGGAATTGAAGGGCTCAATAGCGATTACAAAGAGCCGTTGAAAGTGTTGATGATGATGGTCGGTCTGGTGCTCGTGATCGCCTGTGCCAATGTGGCGATGTTGCTGATCGCGCGCAACTCCTCCCGTCAATGCGAATTCAGCGTGAGAGTGGCCTTGGGCGGCAGCCGGTCGCGCATCTTCGTGCAATTACTGACTGAGAGTCTGTTGCTGGTCGTCTCCGGTGCTGCTTTAGGCTGGTTCTTCGCCAACTGGGCGACTCGCTCACTGGCTGCCTGGTCGCAGATCGAGGTAAGCCTGGCCGCAGATCGCAGCGTGATGCTCTTCACTATCGGCGTCTCGCTGATCGCAGGACTGGTATTCGGCCTGGCTCCTCTTGGAATTGCTTACATGCCGGCCACGAATATCGCAGTCAAGACAAGTGCTGCGAGCGCCCAGCGCGACCGCGGAAAAACCCTTAGCGGCAAGCTGGTGATCTGCCTGCAAATGTCGATGTGCCTGGCACTGCTCGTGGGAGCGGGACTGCTTCTTCGCACACTGAACAATCTTGGACACGCAAACCTGGGATTCAAAGCTGATGGTTTGCTCGTCTTCGCCACCGATCCGCCAGCAACGGCAAATTCGGACGAAGCGGTCGTGCGTTTCTATGATTCTCTGCTGGCAAAGCTTCGTGCACTGCCCCAAGTTGAAGCGGTGACCGTGATGGAGAACCGAATCGGCTCGGGATGGAGTGACAACACTGGTGTTCGTGTGGACGGCGCCGATCCTACGCCAAACAAGTTCTCGGCGGTTCGCTGGAACCCAGTGGGCTCAGGATTCTTTGCCACGCTCCAGGCGCACCTGCTGCTTGGCCGCGATATTACTGATGCCGACACCGCCAGTGCGCCAAGGGTGACTGTTGTGAATCAGCTCTTTGTCGATCGCTATCTGCATGGACGACCTGCATTGGGACATCAGATTCAGCTTTCCGGAACCGAGGGAAAGTACGGCAAGCCTTACACCATCGTTGGCGTGGCGCAGAACATGACATACACCGCGGTTAAAGCTCGAAACGTTCCTATGGCCTGGTCTCCTTACACTCAGGTCACCGGCGAGGCGCACATGAATGTCGAGCTGCGCACGCATGGCGATCCCAATATGGTGCTTCCCGATGTCCGCCGAATTATGCACGACATGGACCCAGACGTGCCCATTTTGGAACCCATTACGCAATCGGAACAGCTGGTGCAATCGTATTCTGACGATCGTCTGTTCTCGCGCCTGGCTACCTTCTTCGGAGGCCTTGCGGCGTTACTGGTGGCAATCGGGCTTTACGGCACGCTCGCCTATCGCGTGAACCGCCGCACCTCGGAGATTGGCGTGCGCATGGCGCTGGGCGCGCAGCGCGCACAGGTGCTGTGGATGATCTTGCGTGAGAGCCTCATCATTGCCGCCGTTGGAATCGCTGTGGGTTTGCCGCTTGCCTTTGCCGGAGCGCAGTGGCTTAAGTCGATGTTGTTCGGATTAAGCCCCGGTGACCCGCTGACATTCCTTCTCGCGCTGATCGGAATTGCGGCGCTGGCTTTGTTCTCGGCGCTGGTGCCGGCCCGGCGCGCATCATCGGTGGATCCGATGGTGGCGCTGAGGTACGAATAGCTACTAAGCAGCTAAGCTGCTGAGCTTCTAACTTAGGAGCTTAGACGCTTCTTCTCAGAATCCATTTGGCTTTCCCGACCGAATCAACGACAGAAACTCCTCGCGCGTTTCGTGCTCGTTGCGGAAGGCGCCCAGCATGGACGAAGTCACCGTGGCGGAATGCTGCTTTTCTACGCCGCGCATCATCATGCAAAGATGCCGCGCCTCGATCACTACTCCGACTCCGATCGGATCAATCGCCTCACAGATGGCCTCGGCGATCTGCTTGGTTAGCCGCTCCTGCACCTGCAAGCGGCGTGCGAAGATATCGACAAGCCGGGGAATTTTGCTGAGACCCATGACTTTTCCCTTGGGTAGGTAGGCGACATGGACTTTCCCAAAAAACGGCAACAGATGATGCTCGCATAAGCTGAACATCTCGATGTCCTTCACGATAACCATCTCGTCATAATCGACTTCGAACAGCGCGCCACGCAGGAGTTGCGCGGGATCTTCACTGTATCCGCGGGTGAGAAACTGTATGGCCTTGGCCGTGCGCTCCGGCGTCCGCTTCAACCCATCGCGCTCCGGATCCTCGCCAATGTGATCGAGGATCTCGCGATAAGCGTTCTGCAGAGCGGTCTCTGCTTCATGCGTCTTGGCCAGCGGCGTCTTTGGCATGGACATCACTCGCTTGGCTGCTGATGTTTTCACCCGGTCTCCTTTCATCTCGACATCCGGCTGGACTATTGTTCCTCCAGCTCGCGGCCTCCGGCATACTCGAAGGAATTCATCATGGTTTCCTCAATCCGGATCTTTTCCACTTTGGCGAGCCGAAATTGCCCACTGAAGAGATGAAACAGCTCGCGGGAAAGATTCTCGGTTGTTGGCACCCGGTTACGGAATGCATCCAGTTCGTTCAGATTGCTGAGCTGGAAGCACGGCATGATAGTCCGCTCCACGAATCCATCGAGGTCACTCAGGCTGCAGACCATGCCCGTTTCGGGATCCGGATGGCCGCTCACCGTTACTTCCACTTTGTAGTTGTGCCCGTGGCCAAAAGGATGATTGCATTTTCCATAAATCTCAGAATTCTGCTGATCCGTAAAATGCGGCGAATGCAAACGATGCGATGCCGAGAAGCGATAGCGCCGTGTGAGATGAGCTTTCATGCTTCCCCATAGACATCGACGAACAGATCGTCGGTTTCGTACACGCGGACCCGGTGCAGCTTCGCGCCATCCAGTTTTCCTGCCAGCCGGTTCCAAATCGCGATGGCTAGGTTTTCCGTAGTGGGAATTTTATCCCGGAATTCGGGCACCTCTTTATTCAGGTGGCGATGGTCGAGGCCATCGATGACTTCCCTGTTCATCAGGTCCTTGAGCCACTTCAGATCGATCACAAATCCGGTGCGCTCGTCCACCTCCCCGGCTACCGTGACTTCCAGCACGTAGTTATGCCCATGACCATTCGGATTATTGCATTTGCCGAAGATGCGCTGGTTCTCTTCCGCGGAAAATTTGGGGTTGTGATAGAAGTGCGAGGCGGAAAACTCTGCCTTGCGAGTCAGATAAACCATGCCTGTGCCTTGGGTTCGTCTCGTTTTATTATACGTAGTGTGAGCTGTACCTCTTCATTCATCAGAATCCCCGGGCTTGTATTCGTTGCTTTTTTTCTTGCTCTCAGCGCCTGTGATCGTGGCACGCGGCCTGGATTAGTGGGCCGATCCGCTCCGGACTTCACTGTTTCAGACTCCGAGCGAACGATTTCCCTTCACGATTACAAGGGCCAGGTCGTTATCCTGAACTTCTGGGCGAGCTGGTGCGCGCCCTGCATCGATGAGCTTCCGTCTTTGCTTGAGATGCAAAAGGACCTGGGCAACCATGTGACTGTGCTGGCAGTGGCCACCGATCAGGACGTCGATGGCTACAAGCGGTTCATGCGCGATCATCCTATGAACGTGATTACGGTGAACGATCAGGAACAAAAGAGCAGTTCCGAATACGGAACAACCGGCTGGCCGGAGACCTACATCATCGACCGTAAGGGCATCGTGCGCCGCAAGTTCATTGGCCCGGTAGAGTGGACGAATCCAGCTATCGTGGCCTACTTGGAGAAGCTACGGACAGAGTCGTAAGGCCCTGTTCACCGCGGAGGCACTGAGACACGGAGCAGTCGCAAGGGAGTATTAATTCTCTTCGCCCCGTTCGAACGTCTATCCCAGTTTCTGCCGTTACTGAGAAACCCGCGCCCTCTCCGTGTCTCCGTGCCTCTGTGGTAAAACAGGTTTTTCCTCACAACTGAACCCATCGCAAGCGCAACGAATTGCCGATCACCGAAACAGAACTCAAACTCATGGCAGCCGCGGCAAAGATTGGGCTCAGCGTGGTGTGAAACAGCGGATACAGCGCGCCCGCGGCTAACGGTATTCCTGCAGCGTTGTACGCGAAAGCGAAGAACAGATTCTGGCGGATATTGCGCATTACCGCCTCGCTCAGCCGCCGCGCGCGCAAGATGCCACGCAGATCGCCTTTGAGCAGGGCCATATCTGCGCTCTCCAGCGCCACATCGGTTCCGGTTCCCATGGCGATGCCAACGTCCGCCTGGGCCAAGGCAGGAGCATCGTTCACGCCGTCCCCGGCCATGGCTACGCGTTTGCCCTGTGATTGCAAATCGCGAACCAGTTCGGCTTTGCGCGCTGGAGCCACCTCCGATTCGAATCTGGTGATACCAAGCTTGCGCGCCACGGCTTCGGCGGTCGCGCGGTTATCGCCAGTGGCCATGACCACATTGATCCCGGCGCGGCGCAAGCGGCTAAGCACTTCGGAACTCGATTCGCGTACAGGATCGGCGACCGTGATGATAGCGGCCAGCTCTCCATTCAAAGCTACAAATAGAACCGTTCCTGCGCTGTTTGCATTCTGCTGGCTGGCTATTTCAATTTGGGAAACACCAATGCCGGCATCGCGCATCTTTTCCCGATTTCCGACCAGCACCTTTATCTTGCCCTCGGGACGGATCACTGTTGCTTCCACTCCTCTGCCCGGTTCAGATTCAAAATCTGAGACGGGCAAAAGGGCAATTCCGCGCTCCTCGGCTGCACGAACCATGGCTGCGGCCAATGGATGTTCGCTATGCCGTTCGACGCTCGCTACCGCCTGAAGCACCTCCTGCTCGGAAAACTTGCTTCCAGTGCCGGGGCTGACGGTTCTCATTTCCGTCACCTGAGGCTTGCCCTGCGTGAGCGTTCCTGTCTTGTCGATGACCAGCGTATCGACCTTCTCCATTTCCTCAAGAGCGCGCGCGTCGCGCACCAGCACTCCGTGGCGCGCGCCCTGTCCAGTGCCCACCATAATGGCCATCGGTGTGGCCAGTCCCAGAGCGCATGGGCAGGCAATGATCAGGACCGCCACAGCGCTTACAAGGGCATGGGCAAAACGAGGCTCCGGACCAAAAAGAAACCAGCCGACAAATGCCGCTATGGCGCATGCGATTACCGCAGGCACGAAGATCGCGGCGACCCGGTCCGCAAGTCGTTGGATAGGAGCCCGGCTGCGTTGCGCTGTGGCCACCATCGCCACAATCTGCGCCAGCAGGGTCTCGCTTCCGACGCGTTCGGCGACCATCAGCATCGATCCAGTACCGTTGAGCGTGCCGCCGATCAGCTTGTCCCCAGGTTCTTTGAGCACGGGAATCGATTCGCCGGTCACCATCGATTCATCGATGCTGCTCTTCCCTTCCAGAACTCGGCCGTCCACCGGGATCTTTTCTCCGGGACGCACGCGCAGACGGTCGCCGGCAATGACTTGATGAAGAGGAACATCGGCTTCGCTGTCGTCCTCCGCAACTCGTCGTGCCATTTTGGGAGAGAGGTCCAGCAATGCGCGAATCGCTCTGCTGGTCTGCTTGCGCGCGCGCAGTTCCATCACTTGTCCCAGAAGGACCAAAACCGTAATGCCCGCGCTCACCTCGAAGAAAACGTCAGGATGCCCCCCATGCTGGATGTTCTCCGGCAGCAGATTCGCCGGCAGGATGGTTACAACCAGGCTATGGAGAAAAGCCACTCCGGTGCCCATCGCGATGAGCGTGAACATGTTGAGATTGCGAGTTCGCAGAGAATTCCATCCACGCTCGAAAAACGGCGCTCCCGCCCACAACACCACTGGAGCCGCCAGTGCCAGTTGCAGCCAAGCCGACGCTGGCGACATGTCGAATTCGCGAAGCCATCCTGAGGTCAGCATCCCGCCCATGCTCAGAATGAGCAAAGGCACGGTGAGAGCCGCTCCAATCCAGAAGCGCAGAAGCATGGAGCGAAGCTCGCTGTCATCTGCGGCGGGAGCTCCGGCGGCCGTGATGCGCGGCTCGAGCGCCATGCCGCACTTCGGACATGCTCCCGGCCGGTCGGACACGACTTCCGGATGCATGGGACACACGTACTCGGTCTTGACGCTGCTCAGAAGCTCGGGTTCCAGCGCCATTCCGCATTTGGGACAAGAACCGGGCTGGCTGGAAACTACTTCCGGGTCCATCGGGCAGAAATACTTCGCGGCGCTGCCCAGGGAGCGCTCGACATCTGCGGAGCGTCGGACAGCCTCGTCCGGCGAAGCAGGGGCAGGAATTCGCGAGATGGATCCGGCGATACGCGATGCGCCTAGTTGCACCAAAGGAGCTGAGGGAATCCGTCCCTTATTGCCAAGATATTGCTCAGGATGTGCAGCGAATTTTTCCGCACAAGGATTGCAGCAGAAGAAGAACTGTTTGCCACCATGCTCCCGCTTGGCTGCAGCTTTTGCGGGATCTACGTTCATGCTACAAACCGGATCGACCACCGATCCAGCAGCGGGTTTCAGGTTACTTTGCATCTGCTCTGCAAGGACTCTATCCACCAATCAGAATCTGGTATTGCTCATCGCTCAGCGGCACTACGCTCAGCCTGGCTTGCCGAACCAGCGGGGAGTCCGAAAACTTCTTATTCTGCTTGATGTCCGCCAAGGTCAAAGGTTTCGGAATCTCCTTCCCGGCTTTGATCTGCACCTTTGGATTCCTGGCATCAGCGGCGTCCACAGAAACTACCGACGCGGTTCCCACTGCGGTTTTTTCGTCACCGGTGTGATAGATCACTAGCCGGTCGCCGGACTTCATCCCGCGCAGGTTCTTCACCGCCACTGGGTTCGTGACGCCATCCCAGACGGTAGCCTGCTCGCGCTTGAGGTCGGCAAAGGAATAAGTGGAAGGTTCGGTTTTCAGCAAGTAGTTCATCGAACAGGCTCTCAAAGGAAAGAGATTTACGAATGAGTACCATATAACGTCGGATAGGAAAGTCCCAAGAGCATGTGCGTCTTCCCCGTGAAGGTCTTCTCCGATACCATCAGCAAAGTAGAGACGCAACCCGCCTGGGCGGCGCGTCTCTACGTGAACAGCCGAAGGGATGAGCTTGAATGACACAGCTTGATGTGGCTTTTCGCTACGCTACCCCGCCTGGGGAGAACGAACTGCGTGCACTGACCTATGTGCGCGACGTGTACGGGATTCGTAAGATCGAGTTTGACGAGCAACAACAGATTGTTCGCGTGGAGTACGATGCCACCCGTCTCAACGACGACACCGTGGCGGCCATCCTGCGAGGCGCCGGACTGGATTTGCGGGAGAAGGCGGAGTTAGTGTAAGCGGCGGCCGAGTTGGCCAGCAGATTCCGTAGAGACGCAGCATGCTGCGTCTTTAGCATGCGTTCTGGCAGCCCAAATGCAAAAGAGACGCCCGTGAGATCCTCTGGCCGAGTAAGTCTCAGGAGCGTCCCTGTTGCGCGCCACTTCGTCTGGCCTGGGATAGAGCAGACACTATGCCAACGTTGAGCCCACTGAAAATACAAGACTTAGCTTGGCATCCATGAGGTGAACCCGGTAAAGTTTTCTGGAAGTTGGGATAGTGCTGTGTAGCTTTTGCCCGGGCCTGCCCCCGAACAGGTGCAACAGAACTCAAGTCGAAGGGGCGTGAAATGCCTTTCAAACCGTGCGTCACGAATTCTTAAGACTTACGCACCGGTTCAGGTGCAGATATGAGCAGCGCAGTCACAGCATCGGAGTTCCAGATTCGCGAAGTAACGCCCGATGACCTTGAGGAAATTCTCGTCCACCGGCGCCGGATGTTCGAGGATATGGGTCATCAGAATGCCGCCGTGCTTGACGAAATCGTTCGTAGCTCGCGCCCCGTCCTGCGAGACTTTCTGCAAGATGGTTCATATGTTGGTTGGTTCGCAGTTACTTCTGAGCGCCGGGTCGCCGCCGGGGCTGGCCTATTGATTAGTCCCTCATTGTCAGGACCCATTGCTCCCCAGCGCGCCGAGCGCGTGTATCTGTGGAACGTTTACACCTACCCGGAATTCCGCAAGCGCGGGCTCGCCCGCATGTTGACGCAAACAGCCATCGGCTACTGTCGTGAGCACGGTCACAAGATTCTTTGGCTGCACGCCAGCGAATACGGCCGGCCCTTGTACGAATCCCTCGGCTTCGTCGCGACGAACGAGATGAAATTGGTTATCGAATGAGCTCCACAATAGGAACGGAGCTTGTTCTGATCTGGAACTTTTAGAATCTGGCACCCTGAGCGGAGGGCGAACGATCGAGTCGAAGGACCCGAGATGCTACTCTCCCTCCGGCTTCTCACTTCCCTGCTCTTGAAATTCCTCTGACATCCAGCGTTCGAAAGCTGCCATATTCTGCGGACGGCCGAGAAAGTTCTTCACCAGATCGTTGGCCGACATGCTTCCGCCGGGTTCAAGCACTACACGCCGATAACGCATCGGAGTATCGCCGGCGAGCAGGTTCTTCTGATCGAACTGCATGAAGAAGTCTTCGGCGATGACCTTGTCCCAAAGGTAAGTGTAATAAGCCGACGAATATCCGCCGAGGTGACTGAATGACGCGTACATGTGCGTTCCCGCCGTTGGTGTGAAGAGTGTGTAGCGGCGCGTATCTTGCTGGGCGATAGCGTCAGGATCGATTGCTTGCGGCTTGCCCTTGTACAGATCGTAGGAGATAGCCGTGTAGCTATTCTGCGTCGCAACCAGAGTGCCCCTCCCAAAAGCGGAAGCGCGATTCATGCGCTCCACCAGCTCGGCCGGAATCGGGTCGTCGGTTTTGTAGTGATGGGCAAACGAAGCTAGCACCTGCGGGCTGTGCATCCACTCCTCCAGCATTTGCGAAGGAGCTTCGACAAAGTCAGACTCCATCGTCAATCCGCTGATGCCTGCCCATTGTTGGCTGGAAAGAATCCAGTGCATCAGATGTCCGAACTCATGGAAAAAGGTGACGACATCGTTGTACTCCATCAGTCCGGGATCGTCCGCGGTGGGTGCAGGGAAATTACAAACCAGAATTCCTTCCGGCAACTGTTTGCCGCGAATCCCGTCCAGCACCGGAACCATCTCCGCGTGACTGTACTTGCCCGGACGAGGATGCAGATCGAGATAAAATCGGCCAGTCATTTTGTCCTGCTCATACACGTCCCAGGTTTCTACCGCCGGATCCCAAGCTGGCGTTCCCGGCTCCTGACGGAACTCCAGGTGGAACAGCTTGGCCGCCGTATCGAGAATTCCCTTTTTGACATTGTCGAATGGGAAATACGGCCGCACCGACTGCGAGTCGAAGTTGTAGTCGGCGCGCCGCACTTGCTCCTGCAAGTACTGGGATTCGTAGTCGCCGATCTGAGTGGCGTTGGGATTGATCTTCCGCGCCTGTTCGAGCAGCATGGTGAATTCCCGCTTTGCCACTGGCTTGGCCGCGCTGTCCACCTGCTGGATGAAGTCTGCGATGCGCGTGCCATTCAAGATCATCTTGTCGGCGGCGTTGTAGTCCGCCCACGAGTTGTATCCCAGAAGCTGGGCGATCTCATAGCGCGTCTGCATCATCTGCTTCAGGACTTCCAGGTTCTTCGGATAGGCGCGCGTTAGGAATGCCTGATAAAGCCGCCGGCGCAGATCGTCGTTGCGGGCAAACTTCAGGGCCGGGAGAATATCGGGATACTCGGTGGTGATGCGGATTTTGCCGTCGGCTCCCGGCTTGTGACGATCGATGTAGTCCTGCGGCATTCCGTTGAGTTCCGAAACGGAATTCACGAGCACCGTCTTCTGACCGTCGGAGATGTTGCGGTCGAACATCGACTGCTGCTCGGTCAAGTCGTCCTGCAGTTTCTTGAGGCGATTGCGCGTGGCCTCGTCCTTGTCCACGCCGGCGAGCTTGAACTCGAGCAGTTGGCGCTGCACGTAGTAGCGCGTCGCTGCATCGGCCTGCGAGACGTCCAGCGCGGACAGCGCCTCATACACCTGATGGTTCAGCGTCAGGGCCGTAGCAGCGGCACTGGCTTTGCGGACCATTTCCGTGGCGTGATCGCGAAACGTCGCGTCTGGATGGACCTGCTGCATGAGCCCCGCGAAGTACTGCGCCGACCCAAGCTGATGCACCGCCTCGTCGAATGGTACGAGCGTGTTGTCGATGGTACGCGCCTCCTTCACCGTCACAAGCTCGTCAATAGCCTTTTGCGCCGCTGCCAGACGATCGTTCTCGATTTTTTCAAAGGCGGGTACGTCAGGTTTGGAGGACCAAAGCGTCGGCTGCGATGGCGTGGGTTGCGATTGCGCGTCCTGCGCCATCAAAGTAGCTGCAAGAACAAGTGGAAGGCCAAACACGAGTACGACCCGTAAAACTGGAATCATCTATTACCTCAAATGCTGAAATGTATGCGCGAATATCGCAGTATAGAGGAAAAGCGGAGCGAAGCAGCCTGTTCAGGCCGGTGGCTACATCCTTATCCCGCGTTTCCGTCGAGATTCACCTGCTAGGAGTAGAGCGCAGCCTAAAAATCCACTCGCAATAGTTTCTTCTGCCGCAATCGTGGAGAGAGTCTTGGGCGCTATCGCCTGATGGAACAGGCTAGGGTGATGCCAGTCAGTACCGTCCGCGGTAGCGGATGGGTGATGTCGTTTAGACCGGTGAGCCGGATGCTCTAACGAGTCTAAGGTCGATTACCCACTTCACTAATATCCACAAAACAACCTCTGGACCAGCTTGGGAATCTCAAGTGTGAGTTCCTGCTTATACCGGTCCAGATTTGCCGATGCGCACCTTATTCTTGTCGTGGGTTCTTCTTCTCGCATGTTGCTTAACTACGGTGATTGGGTGCAACAGCGGCATAACTGCCTCAAGCCTTGCTCCTAGTCCCTCTGGCTCAACCCTGGCCAGCAGCGGAAGCGCCTCCGGAACATCGACATCTCCTGGTGACCCCCAGAGCTCGACCTTTGTCTTTGTTAATAACGCCGGCACAGGCCCTGACCTTCAGGCTTTTCGTCTGAATAACGATGGCTCTCTTGTGGCCGTTTCGGAATCGCCTTACGCGCATGGCTCGCAAATGCTTGGAGTCGCCGGCGGCTATCTTATTGCTGGATCGGCCGGAGAGATGGCGACCTACCACATCGATGCCAGGTCTGGGACAGTGAGTCAAGTTTCAAGCTTGGTGAATGGCGAGCCCTCCATCGCCGGCAACAACAACTTTGTATATGCCGGCGGCTCGAACGCGATCTACGGATACGCGTTGACCAACGGGCAATTACTTCCTCTGCCGGGATTCCCTTACGGGGTCACAGCGAATCCTTGCAACTGCGCTACACCGTTTTACAGTCATCTAGCCGTTCGTAATGGATATCTGTTTTATTCCGTCAATGCCGATCACGCCGGCAGTTGGTTTGAGGTAAAGAAGATTGAGAGTGACGGCACTCTGTCCGACGTCAACACCGCGTCTTGTAATAAGAATTCGAGTGATGCCATCAATGTGACTCCGGATGGGCGTTTTATTTATTCGGCTGCCGGTGCGCTTCCGTCGCTGGAAATCAGTGTTTTTGATTCCAATTCAGGAAATCTGGGTTGCGGACAATTGACCGGCCCGCATGATCTCTTCGACAGCGGAGTAATCGATCCCGGCGGACACTTGTTGTTCGCTCATCAGAATTTCACTTCCGTGGAGATTGGTTCTTACCAAATCGATTCCACGACCGGTCAGTTGACTCCGGCCGTATCGTTTCCCAGTTCGGGCCAACCAGAAGCCATCGATCCCAGCGGCCGATATCTGCTGACCATCGAAACTCCGTCTGCCACTACCTTCGCCATCGGTGTTTACTCGATCGACTCCAGTACCGGGAGTCTCAACCAACTCGGGAATTACCCGCTCGGTTCCGACTCCGCAGCCTTCTTTCCTGTAAAGCTAGTTGTGGCGCAGTTCTGAATAGGCGGAGGTTGGGCGCACCCTGTCTCGATCCCGATTGCCCGATCCATCTCGTCGTGAACTCTGTCCGTTTCTGAACACTAGCTTTCATCACTGAACAAGCGAGTTGTGCTATCGGGTTTTGCAAGCCATTGAATCTTTGAGGCAATGGCTCGGTACAGAGATTGCACTCATCTTCTCTACGCTCTGCGCCGAGACAAAGGCATTTTCGTCCGGAGTTGGTCCATGAACTTGCTTCCACCGATGCTGACGCCCGCAGCTTTCGACCACCTGTTTGCGGACCTTCGGTATGCAGTGCGGGGAATGCAGCGCTCGCCCGGGTTGTATACCGTTGCGGTGCTGATGCTCGCGCTGGGCATTGGCATCAATGCGGCAATCTTCAGCGTCTTTTCCCACGTGCTGCTGGCCCCTCTGCACTTTGCCGACCCGAGAAGTTTGTACTTTGTTTCCTCCCATGCCGCTTCCTTGGGCGACGGGCGCCGGCTCTCCTCCGGGCCAGACTTCCGCGATTATCGCGATCAGAATACGGTGTTGTCCGGCGTTGCCGCCGTGATTCCGCACTTTTCCGAGCCCGCGTCGGTAGATGGCACCCCACGCGTTTTGAACTTCGCCGCAGGGACCCAGCAGTTCTTCACTGTAATGGGTATTCGTCCCGTCTTGGGACGGCTGTTTACTCCTGACGAGTACAAGAGCCTGCACAACTCAAGCGTCCTGATCTCGTGGAACTTCTGGAAGCAAGAGTTCGGCGGCGATCCAAACGTGATTGGACGCACACTCGTCAATGAGGACATACGCTCGGTCATCGTTGGTGTCCTGCCACCAATGCCTGACCTCTACTCGCGGATTGACGTCTGGGACAAGGCGACCACCGAGCCGAGCTGGCCATTTATGGATTGGCGGGCCAACAAATTCCTCGACGTGATTGGCCGTCTCAAGCCAGGAGTTAATCCGCGGTTGGCAGAGCAGCAGCTCACGGCAATTCTGCGCCGCGCTGATGGCGAGCCGAAGGACGTTCAAGTCCAACTCACGCCGCTGAAGGACTACATCGTTGGGCCGGTGACGCGGCAGCTCGACATCATCATGGCTGCCGTCGGTCTGGTGCTTCTTGTTACTTGCATGAACATAGCGGCGCTGCTGTTGTCGCGGGCTGTGAAGCGTTCGCCGGAGTTGGCAATTCGTCTCGGCCTGGGCGCGAGCCGCGCCAGGATTCGCCAGCAGCTCCTGGTGGAAGGCCTGTTACTGAGCGCGCTGGGAGGCGTAGCCGGGCTCGCCCTGGCGTCGAGCACTGTTGGACTCGTAAAGCAAGTTCCCGGATTGGCACTCCCTCGCCTTGAGGGACTGCAGCTTAACGTTGCCGCGCTCGCTGCCAGTATAGGAATCGTGGTGCTCACCAGCATGGTCTTTGCGCTGTTGCCAGCGAGCATTCTCTCTCGACTTGATATTTCCTCGGGTCTGCGCGGCGGGCGAACAGAAACAGGCAAGGCACAACGGCGTCCATTTTCAGCGCTGATCGTCGCTGAGATTGCCTGTGCTGTGGTGCTCGCGGTCTGTGCCGGTCTGCTGGTCCGCAGCTTTATCCGCGTACAGCAAGTCGACATCGGCTTTCAGCCAGCGAGGGTGCTTACGGCTTATCTCCGCACCAACTACTTCGGGCCGGAGGGCCTGGCGTTCTGGCATCGCGTGATTGACGAGAGCGCCAAGGTTCCAGGGGCCAGTTCGGCGGCCGTCTCCGACTGCCTGCCTGGCGCAAGCCCGATGGGCGCTTCGCTCATGTTCGATGACCGGCCAAACGATCCGGCTCATCTGCCCACCGGCGAAGGCTGCTGGATCAGCGCAGACTTCTTCCGCACTCTTGGTTCTGCGCTGCTGCGAGGGCGCTACTTCTCCGATCGTGACGATCAAAATGCGCCGCCGGTCATCATCATCAACGCAGCGGCGGCGCAGCGTTTCTTCCCAAATCAGGATCCGATCGGAAAGCGCATCGCTGTGAACTATCTCTCGCTGGGCAGCCGCAACAATCGGCCGCCTCCGATGCGGGAGATTGTGGGCGTAGTGGCTAACCTGCATCAGCGCGCTCTCGATCAGCCCACCGAGCCGGCCATCTACGTGCCTTACACACAGGACGATACCTATCACGTCCTCGCGTCGATGCAACTGTTCGTGCGCAGCTCGGAGCGCGATCCGGCGCTGCTGGCCAACAGCGTGCGCGCGAAGATTCAGTCGATGTATCCGAACCAGCCGGTGGATCGCACGATGGTCATGCGCGACGTGGTTTCCCGCTCGCTCGCGCAGCGCACGTACAGCGTAGGTCTCATGACAAGCTTTGCCGTGCTTGCGGTCCTTCTGTGTGCGCTTGGCATCTATGGTGTGGTCTCCTACGTGACGTTGCAGCGTACCCGCGAATTCGGCATCCGTATGGCCCTGGGCGCCAGCCGCCAAGACGTGCTGCGCAATGTGCTACACCAGGGAGGTTCGCTCGTCGCGATCGGCGCAGCAGTAGGCGTTGCGCTGTCCCTGCTCGCAACACGGGGGCTGTCGCAGCTTTTATTCGAGACCGCTCCCTTCGATCCGATGATCTTCGTGTCCTCAGTACTGCTGCTCGGAGTCATAGGTCTTTTGGCATGTCTGCTGCCCGGCGTACGCGCTTCGCAGCTCGACCCCCGAGTGGCACTGAATACGGAGTAGGCAGGCGGCGCCGGCGGTCGGTCTGAAGGGGACTCATTACCGATGATTCGTGACCTAAGCTACGGAATGCGGACATTGTGGCGCACTCCTGCATTCACTTTGATTGCCGTGTTAACGATTGCGCTTGGAATTGCGGGGAACACCGCGATCTTTAGCGCCATTGACGAGCAGGTACTTCGCAGCCTTCCCGTCTCTCATCCAGAGCAGTTGGTGCGCTTTCGACCTATTGGAGCGCACGATAGCTTTCCCATTCCTATTTTTGAATATCTGCGAGAGCACACAAACAGCTTAAACGGGATGTTTGCCACCGATGACGGCCGATTCAGCATCGTGATTGACGGCCAATCCGACTTCGTGTGGAACAGGTTTGTCTCCGGCAATTTCGACGCGATAATGCGCTTCAGACCCGTTCTCGGCCGCGGCTTCTCTCCGGATGATGACAAAGCCGGCAGCTCTCCTGTCGCTGTGCTGGGCTATGGCTACTGGAAGCGGAAGTTTGGCGGCTCTGCCTCGGTGATCGGAAAAACAATCTTCGCCAAGGATATCCCGCTTAGGATCGTGGGAGTCTATCCCGATTTGGATCATCATTGGACCACCGATGTGTGGATCCCGATGGTACTGCATCCGGCATTGGCGTTGAAAGACAACACCACGGTCGGAATATACGGACGTCTCAAATCGGGAACGGATCCAGCCACCACTGGAGCGGAGATCAGCGTCGCATATCAGCAGGTGCTAAGCGATCTCGAAGGGCGAGTGCTAACGCCCGCCAAACAACGCGAGATCGCCGAATGCAAGATTCAACTGGTTCCTGCCGGTCGTGGAGGAACCAGAAGTTTCTCGACAGAATTGCAGATCCTGTCTGCGGCGGTTGGATTCGTTCTTCTCATCGCCTGCGCCAATGTCGCTAATCTGCTGCTTTCGCGGGCGACGGCACGCAAACGTGAGATCGCCGTGCGATTGGCTCTGGGAGCGACCCGCGCTCGACTGGTGCGACAGTTGCTTGCAGAGGGACTTCTTCTAAGTCTGTCGGGCGGTTGTATCGGATTCCTCCTCGCGTGGTGGGGCACAAATGCAACCGGGGTTGTAGTGGGACACCGCGCATTAGCGGTCTCTCCCAATCCGCGCGTGCTCGCATTCACCATCGCTTTATCGTTGTTCGTGACGCTGCTGTTCGCTTTGGTCCCAGCGCTGCAAGCGACCGCCTTTGGGAAAAAAGAGCAACCCAACCTGAGCACTGCAACCACGGCGTCTGACTCGCCATCACGCGCGAGTTTGCGCAACTCCCTGCTCGTGGCGCAAATAGCGTTGTCGATGGTCTCCCTTGTCGGGGCCGGACTGCTCCTGCGTACGCTCACAAAACTTCATCAAGAGGACCTTGGCTACGAGCGTGACAACCTGCTCGTTACATGGGTATTCCCCACTTTGGCGGGATACGAGGGGCAAAAAGAGACCGCTCTTTACTGGAATCTGCTTGATCGTTTGAATTCGACCCCGGGCGTGAACTCGGCGAGCATGTCTAGAATGCAACTCCTCAGCGGATACTGGGGCTGCACTCTGGCAGGGCAGTCAACAAGTAACGCCACAAAGCTAGACGCATCGTGCAACTCCATCGGACCGAAGTTCTTTGAGACTTTGCGTGTCCCGCTCTTGGTCGGACGGGACTTCTCCTATCACGACAATGTCGGTTCCCAGAAGGTCGCCATCATTAGCGAGAGCGCCGCTCGCGATTACTTTCACGGAGAGAATCCAGTCGGCAAAGAACTCGCTTTCAATGACGAAACATTCAAGAATCATCTGCTGGTTATAGGTGTAGCCAAGGACATTCATACGAGTCTCCGCGACGAGCAGTCGCATCGCTCGCCCCGGGCCGTCTATATCCCGTTTTCGCAGGCTCCCGAAGAGATGCGTGGACAGGCAGTTCTCGAGATTCGTACGCGAGGCAATCCTAACGACGCAGTCGCAGCCGTGCGACATCAGATCAAGGAAGCGGACGCGGCCCTACCGCTAGTCGGAATGCAGACGCAACAGGAAGTAATGGAGCAGAGCCTCGGCAACGACCGAACCATGGCCGCACTGAGTAGTTCCTTCGGAGCCCTCGCTCTTTTCCTCACCGCGGTCGGGCTGTACGGATCGATTGCCTACAGCGTCGCACGGCGCACCAGGGAGATTGGGATTCGCATGGCCCTGGGTTCTTCCCGCGAGGCAGTGTTCTCAAAGCTCATACGCGAAGCCGGCCGGCTGATCGCGCAGGGACTGCTGCTTGGACTGCTTGGTAGCTTCGTCCTGACTCGCGCGATATCAAATCAGCTCTACGGCGTAAGCTCGTACGATCCACGAACCTTCGGCACAGTTATAGTACTCATGATCGCGGTTGCTTTCGCAGCAGCGTACGTTCCGGCAAGACACGCGATGGCCGTTGACCCTATCGTGGCGCTACGATGCGAGTAAGTCTTCTGCGAGAATCCTTCCCTGATTCGATTTTCGAGTTTCGTAGCCACCCGGCAGCAGATAGGTGATGCGTCTTTCTAGCAAGCGACTTGGCTTCTCGTCCTGCTCCAAATGCGCTCGGAATCTGCGGCAGACGATCACCTATTCACTTTACGGCCCGGGAGGCGCCGCAGCGGAATAGAAGCCCGAGATGCTTGCGCTATCCAGGATGTGTCCGCCTTCCCGCGCCGCAACCAAAGCGTTATACAGTGCCTCAGAGCCGGGCAGGAACTGGCCAAACGATGGCAGCATCGGCAGCTTTGTGTCGAGAGCATAGACGGTGAAAACGTAATGATGGACCTGAGGAGTGAGGCTTGTTGGAGGACACGGTCCGTCATAACTGACATCGCCGATGCCGTAGTCGTTGGCCACGAGTCCCAAAGGGGCTGCCTGCGGTGCCCGCATTCGCGGGAAGCTCAGTGGTTTGGGAAGAAATGTTGTACATCCCCCAATGGGTGAAGCTGGCGGTGACGTCGTACATGATCATCACAAAACTCTGCGTGCCCTCTGGCGCCCTCGTCCACGACACCTCAGGTGATTGGTCTCCGCCTGGGCTTCCGTTCAACGTGCAGGAATTTGGTCCGTTGGGAGACGAAGGGAATGTAACAATCATGCTGAGCGGAAAAGTCGCGTTGTCTTTGAATGTCCTGCTGCGCAACTGGAAGGGGTGCTCGGAGTCGCCGATCACCTTCACCGGATTGGACAGAACAAGAAACAACGCTACAAGAATCAACTGCACGATGCGAGCTTTCATGCGAAGGTCCTGCTGTCGCTAGATTTTCTGGATAGGTGGGTCCAGCGGTCACATCCTAATGCCGTCCGGACGGGAAAATTTGAAAAGTGGAGAAGATATTTAAATCAGCCGGGACTTGTTGCGACAAGCTTGACATGGTCCAGCCGCTCTGACGATACTCCTGCGAGTCCCCTATGCATCTTCGAGTTCTAGGCTTCCTATCCGTTTTGGTTCTCGCTTCCTTTTCTGTTCTTCTCAGTGGCACACGTCCGGTTGCTGACCAGGCGGCGGCAACGGCAAACCATTCTCAAGTCCATTCTGTGAAGGTGACGATTCTTTCCACCATGCTGGTGGGCGACTCGGAGGGTCTGGGAGAGTGGGGCTTCTCCGCTGTGCTTGACGCCGATGGGCGTCGCATCCTGGTGGACACCGGCGCTCATCCAGACACCGTTCTTCAGAACGCTCGCGACTTGAAGGTCGATCTAAGCGATGTGGCTGATGTAGTCCTCACCCACAACCACTGGGATCATGTGCGCGGACTGATGACGCTTCGCCGGGAGCTTATGAAAAGAAATCCGTCGGCGCTGTCTGTCGTTCATGTTGGGCAGGGGATCTTCTATAGCCGTCCGGTGCTGTCCAACGGTGTTCAGCATGAGACGAACGAGATGATCGAGATTCGCAAGCAATACGAAGCTACGGGCGGAAAGATCGTCGAACACGACCAAGGCGCTGAGATTGTTCCTGGCGTTTGGATCACCGGACCTGTACCCCGTAAGTATCCCGAGCGTAACTGGAGCAGCACGGGCAAAGTGCAAACACCCGAGGGACTGGTAGAGGACAACATTCCTGAAGACCAGTCTGTGGTGGTCAACACTCCCCGCGGCCTGGTTGTGATCACCGGTTGCGGTCACGCAGGCATCGTCAACATCCTGACCTATGCCTCACAACGTTATCCGAATGAACCGGTGCATGCCGTGATCGGCGGTCTGCATTTATTCGCTGCCGCAGATGACCAACTCGATTGGACAGCCGCCAAATTTAAAGAGTTCAAGGTTGGGAATTTGCTCGGCGCTCATTGTACCGGG
>Ga0207070_1057_pt1 | contig 26430 bp, 23 predicted proteins | sample Alteio_BWMinHeat_92_FD_153591 | JGI IMG/M metagenome (GOLD analysis project Ga0207070, IMG submission 153591) | Enriched cells from forest soil in Barre Woods Harvard Forest LTER site, Petersham, Massachusetts, United States -... | ecosystem: Environmental > Terrestrial > Soil > Temperate forest >...
AGTTCCGCCATTTTCCAAGTCTGACTGATCCGATCCTTAGGTTTTCCCGGCAATCTCGGCAAGCGGATCGCGGAATAAGAAGTTCTCGCTGGCTCTCGTGCGCCCGTCAGTTCCGTGCAATCCGATATTAACAGTAAGGATGAAAGTTCTTGCATCGCGCGGAGTGGCCCGTTCTTGTCAGCGGTTAGAGTCGGAGTCCTTCATCAGGGATGAACTCATGACGTCAATTTCCAATAGCCGGAGCGTTTTTTTTCATGTGCTGATGCTTGTGAGCCTCCTAGTGGTTTATCGACCACTCGCTCGTGCCGCCGAGGGTGAGGCTAAATCAAATCCACCCGTTTCCCTACCAGCCAACCCCGGCGTCAGGTGGCTAACACTGGTCGAGGCGCAGAAGCTCGCTCTTGACAATAACAAAAGCCTTTCTCTCGCCCGGCTAAATGTCGAAGAAAAGGGCCACGCCGCGGCCGCAGCGCGGAAGGATTACTTTCCCAAAGTGATTGGCAGTGACACCTACTTCCACTTTAACGACGATCTGGGGTCGGTGGTCACCTTCCAACGGGGGAGACTGGGCATCCTGCCGCCCGGTTCGCGGATCATTAATGCTACCGTAATCAATCAGGACAGCAATCTGGCGGCCATCATGGTAGGCCAGCCGATCACCAAGCTCATCGCCGTCAATGCAGCCGTGCAACTTGCCCGCGCGGACCAGGACGTCGCCCAGGCCCAGCTCGACAAGGGCACGCGCGAGCTGCTCTCGGGCGTGGCTCAAGCCTATTACGGCCTGCTTGGAGCGCAACGGATTGAAGCCGTTCTGGAAATGCAAGTCAGCTTGTTGGAGCAGGTACTCCAGGCGAAACCAGTCCCTGAATTGCGGATCGGCCTGGTGGAAATCCGTCAGGGGCTTGTTCAGGTACGTGGCCAGGTCCAGGATCTCACGCACACACTCAACGACCTCTTGAGCTTGCCGCCAGGTACCGTGCTGGAGTTGGTTGATCCGGTGCCCGCGGAGCTGCCAGTGCGGTCTGTGGAGGACGCGGCCCAGCTTGCCCTGGCGTCCAGTCCCGAAGTCCGCGAGGCGGAGCAGGGAATCGCCAAAGCCGAGGCGGCCATGAAGATCGCCCGCATGGCCTATCTGCCGGACGTCTCCGTCATGGGCGGCTACGCCAACCAGACCAGCGCCAGCTACATCCAGCCGAACATCGGCTTTGTCGGCGTGACCGGCAGCTACACTTTCTTCGAGTGGGGCAAGAAGCGGGATATCAAGCGCCAGCGGGATTTGGACATGGCTCTGGCGCATCAAAACCTGCAAGTCGTTACCGACAAGGTTCAACTCGATGCGCGAAAGGCCTACGTGGCCTACGATCAGGCCCGCGAGGCGTATCGGCTGTCAGGAGACATGGTGCAGGCGCGTAAAGAGGCCGAGAAGGCGGCCTCGGGTCCCGCCGCCATGCAAGCCAAAGCCGACACCTCGAAAGCCGAGCTCGACCGGATGAAGGCGGAGATCGAGTACCGCGTCGCCCATGCGAAACTGGCGGGACTCTTCGGCCAGCCGTAGACCGTCGGCGTACTGCCGGCCTCGCCCATGCTCCGTCGCGAGCTTTACCTCGCCGGTTGAGCCTCCGGGAACTTCCAACTCCCATCAAGGATTTCCTTCCGCGGCCGATAGAGGCGCACGATGTAGTTCCATCCCGGCGTGACCGGCAGGCAGTTCGGCGTCTGGCCGTCGTAGCCGCCGAATTGGACGGTGACCGAGCCGTCCTCGCCCCGCTTCGCCGTGAGGTTGTTGAGCGTGTAGGCGTTGTGCTCGTTTGGCTCGAAATAGCCTTGTGCGTTGTAGACGCTGATCGACCAGAAGCCGTCCACGGGGACATCCTTCACGGTCAGCTTGTAGACCGTCTTGCCGTCGTTTTGCTTCGGCGTAACGTTGAGATAGATGGCATCCTTATCCGGATTGAGTCCCCAGGCCGAGGCGGTCGCGATCAGGTGCCTGACGGGATCGACCTCACCGCGCTGGCCGCCCGCTCTTCGCAAATCCGGAAGCGTCTCGTTGAGAACCAACAGCGCGTCGCGAACCTTCTTCTGGCTGAGCGGCTCCCAATTGGGAACTTCAAACCGGCCGGGCCCGCCTGGCTGCTCAACCTTGATCGCGTCCTGGAGCTTGTGAACCTCCTGGACGTCTTTCGGATCGGCCGGATCCACGAGCGTGCGGGCTGCCGCGAAGAGATAGCGCGTGCCGGCCTTCTCGCGCGTATACGTGTGCCGCCCCGCGCCGTACACGACTTCAATGACGTAGTGGTCCTCGTCGATCGTGATCAGCGTCATGAACCGCTTGCCCGCGTCGGGCAGCGTGATCGTCACGTCCCCCCCGTTCATGTCGAAGACGGCCGTGGAGTACAGCGTGTCGCGGTTCTGCCGGGCAACCAGCTGATTGTCGAGCGGTGACAGCTCGCGACCATGGTTGAACTTGCCGAAGCCATCTCCCTTAACGACTTTGGCGAAGGCGAGGTCGCTCTCGGCGCGGACGAAGTTCTCCACCGTGACCGGCACGGGTTTCTCCTCCTGGGCAGCGGCGGTTATGCCGAAGAACGAAAGTGCGATAAGCAAGGCCAGAGGATTCATGACCAATTCTCCTTTCGTCTGCGTTTACTGAATCTTCTCGATATCCGGCAGTTTCCAGGTCTTATCGAACAGCGGCTTCTCGGGACCGTAGAAGCGGAACAGCACTTCGAAATGCCCGCCGGCCTTCGTCGGGACCCAGTTGGATTCCTTATCCTCCGGAGCTTTCGGACCGAAGTACACGTCCGCCGATCTGTCGGCGTTCTTCTGGAGTTCCGGGGTCTGGGAGGAGCGGCTGGACCACTTCATGTCGCGGATCAGGGCGTGCGTCACGCGGTCGTAGGCGGTGGCCGACCAGTATTGCTTGACAGGAGCGTTCGCCGGCACGTTGAGGCGGTAGGTGCTGCCGCCGTCGAATGGTCGGCCATCCTTATCCTTGATCGCCATCAGATAGAACGATCCTGCCCCCGAACGCTTGGGGCTAAAGAACGCCATCAGACCGCCTCGGGGAGTTTCTGGTCTCAACTCGAACCACGATCCGGCTTCCAGCCAGTCTTGGTGCGGCTTTGCTTCACTGCTCGACGGAGTCATGGACGTGGGATCTCAAAACGTTCTTCTTTACTTCCGAGGCGTCACATCTTCGATGTCCTGCGCCTTCACTTTGTCCAGCGGCATTCGCAGGATTTCGCGGAACGAGTCGAAATCAATCTTGTTGAGATCGACTTTCCGCACCCGGCGGTTGTGCTGGGTGTGGTAGTACAGGACCTTGTTCTTGGTGTCTGAAGCGCTCGTCCATTGCGTGGCGCTGCGCATTCCCCGAGCCTTGTCTTCCCCTGTGCTTTCCGCCGCGCCGAGCGGGACGTTGAAGTTGTCCAGGATGCGGAATGCCTCGTAGACCGTCTCGTCGCCGGTCTCCGTCGGCCGCGCCGACTTGGAGAACGCTACGGCTCGTACGAATCGTGAGGGCGGGGTGAAATCACCGGGCAGGCCGATCATCCCGCTCCCGCCGCCGAGCGGCTTGAAATCCAAGTCTTCGATCTTCTTGCCGGGAAGCGCGACGGGTGAAAGATTGATGTAGTTTCGCAGGTTGGTCTCGTGCCAATCGTAGCTCGGCGCGTTGGTGATGACGCCCAGGGGGGCGTCGAAGATGTTCCGCTCGCCGTTGACGTACTCAATCACGATGGCTTTCCCGCTCGGCTCGGTGACGATGTAGTGAATCGGGGCCGGGATGCCAAGCGCCGGCTCGAGTACCGCCACGACGCGAACCTTGGTGATCGCGGCGCGAACGTCCTCCACCGTGCTACAGGTCGAGAGCAGAAACTGACCGACATCGGTGGGTCCCATCGACTCGCCGGCGCGGGCCGGGTCGTACTTCTGATACTCCGCGAAGCCCGGAAGGTAGAAGAGGCCCACGGCAAGGCCTTTCTCATTCATCCCGTCCACAAGCATGTCCTTCTCCAGGGCATCAATCCCGACCACGCCATATTTCCCCTGCCAGGTGAGTCCCGGTTTGCCATCGGGGGTGTGGGCCGTGAACTTGAAGCCGCGCGGGATCACGGCCAGTCGCGACTTGATGTCGAACGAGCCCCATTCGCACGTCCGGCCGTGGACGACGGCACCGTCTTTGGCTTTCAACGTGATGCCAGTGCATGCACAGAGCTGTTGCCCCACAGAGCATGAACTGGCGAAAATGAAGAGCGCGGCCACAGCGAAACGTTTGCAACTTGTCATGTGGACACCTTTTCATCTAGAGGGCGAACTGGTGATTATCCTGACCGGCCTACTCGCCGGTCAGGCCGTCCAGCTCGTTCGGCACTTTTCCATCTGGGCTTGGTTGAAGCGTTCGCAGAGTGTCATGGGCTACAAGCATGATTTTACTCCGCCGTCGCGCGTTCGCCAGTTGCACCAGCCGGTTGAAATCCCGGCTTTGTTTCGCTGTCGCGTGTCGCCCATCGCTCGACAGCGCCGAGTGTCAACGACGGTGTCCCTTGATCCGCCGGAGGACCTGAGTGACTCGAGCACGACTGACGCCGAGGTGGCGGGCGACTGCCGCACGATTCTCGAACTGACCGGAGTCGAAGAGTGACTGGTAGTACCGGGCGAGCTTGAGCGGGTCGCGGGGTTCGCTCACTGGGCGTGGAAGTTTCGGTTCTGGTCCGCTGGAACCGTTCCAGGGGATGAACTCGATAACCGCCGCTCGTCGTAACTTCTTCAGGCAAAAGACTCCACGTTCAATGAGCCCTGGTTCGAGTTGAGACCGCCTCGGGGAGCCTTCTGGACGGTGATGCGAACCAAGCACGGTCAACCGACATCCATCCGTCGCCGCAAAGTTCCGAACCAAGATGGATTTCATCAGCCGGTCATAGATTGGGACGGTACCCCGGACCTAACGCTGCACCTGAGCTGTTCTTGGAATAGTCTGAACGGCTGCGCGGGATGAAAGGCAATTCAGAGCCGTCGCCCTGACCAGGCTCTGGCCGATGCTAACCGTAATGACGAGTTTGTTTGCCATCCCCGAATATAGAGTAGAACGTTCACAGAAAATCCTCATTCGCGATGTTTCAGGCCATGCTGGCGCCAGTAGTCGCCCTGGACGGTCCACATTGCGGCAAACAAGACCACCACGAGGGCCGCGTTGAGAATGGGAATCAGGTACATTGCATCGTGCAGGCCGATCGCCTTGTGCAGCTCTGTCACCACGGATGAGCCATCCGCGGCGGCGGCCCGGCTAGCGAAATGGTCGCTGACCCAACCCGTCGCGACTGGGCCCAGCACTGCTCCCAGGAGGTACATGGCACAGAAGTAGATCGCCATCGCCGTGCCGCGCAACGACGGCTCGATAATGTCTTGAATCGTGGCATACACCGTTCCGTAGTAAACGTAGAGCAGCATGCACGCCGGAAGCAACCAGACAGCGCAAAGCCCGAGCTGACCTGCGGGGGCGGCCAAGGCCAGGATCAGACAGGGGGTAGCCGCCGCCAGCCCGATGCAGGCGACGTGCAGGCGCCCGCGTACGCCGCGCCGGAACGCGCGATCGGCCAACCAGCCGGCCGCAAAAATACCCAGCGCGCCAAACCCGTAGACCAGCCCGCTCACTTGTCCGGCTCGCTCGACGCTGACCTGGTGGTAGCGCTTCAGGAATGACGCGAGAAACGTACCCAGCGCATACATGTTGAAGTTGTGGATGGCCCCGGAGGCAATGATCCACCTCATTGTCGGCATGCCAAGCACGCGGCGAGCCCCCGAAAGGAACGGGAGGCTACTGGCCTTCGCGGCTGTAGGGGCGTGCGGATCAGAACCCCCGCGTTCCGGGTCGAGGATGAACAGCGCAGCGATGGCCAAAATTAGACCCGGTAGCCCGGCGACATAGAACGCCTCCTGCCAGCTCCGGCGCTCGGCGATGGTGCCGCTAACGAGGAAGCTCAGGGCCAGCCCCAAAGGCAGGCCGAGCATGAACACTGCCAGCGCCCGCGCCCGTCGGTCGGCCGGGACCAGGTCGCCGATCAGCGAACTGGACGTCGGGGCGCAGCTTGCCTCGCCGACCCCTACACCCAGTCGCAGCGCGAACAGCGACCAGAAACTCCAGGCTAATCCGGAGCCGAGGGTTAGTAAACTCCATAGGCCAACCCCTGCGGCAAGGATCCAGCGTCGCCGCCACACGTCAGCCAAGTAGCCGAGCGGCAGGCCGACCACGGCATATAGCAGGATGAACGACGTCCCCAGCCAGCCCAGTTCGCTGTCGGACAGATGCCAGTCTTTTCGGATCTTCTCCTGGACCGCCGGCAGAATCTGCCGGTCGAAGAAGTTCATCGTGTTGATGCCCAGGAGGACGCAGAGTGTGAACACCATGCGCGGCGTGGTGATTCGCATCAAGCGGGGCTCCTCGCAGTAGGAGTGTCCAAATGTGATTGACCAATCACGGGGCCCGGTCTCAAAAAGCCCCTTTGTAAGCTATATGTGCTGCGGCAAGAGCACTCCAACACAAATTGATGCCGCCGCGCTCGCCCGCAAGCCGTCGTGCCACGAGGAGCGACCGCGAAGCCCATCGCGCCCGTGGTTGCCAGGTAGAACCTCAATCCAAATTGAATTGGCGGTCCCTTGATCAATTCATATAGCAATTAGAGACATGTTCCCTATCTGCAAGCGGAAAAGGCTGCCGCGCTTGGGCATTTCATCTTTGGTCAGCGGGTTGGCCTGGTCCTAACAACAAGAAGAATCCGGCCCCCGCGGTTTCAACTAAAGGAGGAAACCACCATGTTTCGACTTCCGAGTTGCCTAGGGATCGCATTGGTCTTGGCCATGTTCCTGGGCTTGGTCGCCTCGGCCCAGGCGGCCGAGGAGGTCAAAGGCAAGATAAGGAAAATCACGCCCGACAAAATGGAATTTGTTCTCACCGACAAGGATGGCAAGGACTTTGAGTTCAAAGTCGAGGAGACGGTAAAAATCCAGCTCAACGACAAGAACACCAAGTTCGAGGATCTCAAGGAAAACGATGAAGTGACCGTGAAGTACGATAAGAAGGGAGAGAAATTCACGGCCACGGAAATCAAGGCCGAACGGAAATGAGCCGCCCCGACGCCCACCACGGTAAAAACCGAACGGAATTGAATAAGGGGCGAGTTAGTCGGACAGAAGCGCGGCAGAGCTTTAATGGCGAACGGCGAGCAACGATGCTCGCCGTTTGTTTTTGCGGTTTCGCGACACCAAGGTTAGAACCTCGGCGCCGACCTTCGGCTGGGGATCGGCTGATTCCGGGTCGAACCTATAATGAACTAACCTGTCTGTCCAGAGAGGGATAGAATGCACCTTCTCTCCATCTTTATTCACTTATCCTTCGACGAAATGGAATTTGAAAATGTCTGAACCTAGGGCAGAAAACTTATCATTACCAGAGAGCCTCCTCGAAACATTACGAAAGCACGATGCTTCGCCCGACGATCTCGATCAGGCGGAACCTAGTTACGATCTTGAGAGCCAATTGAAGGAATGTAAAGAAATCACCGAAGGCCACAGGAAAGCGGCGTTCGCCGAAGTTGCGGCCCTTCAAATGGATTTGCTGCCCAACCAGCAGCGAAGTCGGTGGAACACTCGGTTCGGTCCAATCCTTGAAACCATCAAAAAAGATGGAACATACCACTGTTTCCCGGACATTGCGCAAATAGACAATGCCGTCATAGCGTATTTGGACCAGCGTGTTTCTCAAGCGACTCACCCCGCCCTCAAGGCACGATACGCGGATTTTCTTTGGGACATCACATCCTCGGCAATTGGAAAAAAGCCCTCCATCGAATGGGCACGGCAGGCAATCGACGCATACATCGATTGCGGTCGCCGATTCCCGACGTCACATGTGACCGACGAAAGACTGATGCGGGCACTGGAACTTGCTCTTTCTGTGCGAGACTCCCCACGGTTGGACCAGGTCGTTAACACAATGCTGGGCCTTTTGGATCAGAGTGAACGCCCCGGCTCTCACGTCCTTTGGCTATTTGATGTTCTGTACGATCAAAAGGGTGTGAGTTTATCGGACGATCAACAGAGCAATCTGATTGTTTCCCTGGAGAAGGAACTTGAGCGAATCTGTGGGTCCGATCAGGAGGTTGGATTTGCAGCGAAGGAACCCGCGCTTCGACTTGCAAGGCATTACGAACGCACGGATCAATCTGAAGAAGTCAAGCGAGTGATTCGAGCGTATGGTCATGCGTTGGGAAAGTTCGCAATGAAGGCAGAGGGGCTGGTCGCCATGGACTGGTTGCAAGAGGTGTATGCCACTTTCCTAAAGTTCGGCATGAAGGAGGAAGCAGAGGAGTTCCAGGTGGCAGCCAAGGAAAAGGGAAAAGAAGCTGAAGGCCAGATGGCCCACCAGTCATTCTCTGTCGAGATTCCAAAGGCGGAAATCGAAATCTTTTTGGAAGAGATTACAGCGGGCGATCTCGAATCAACATTACGTCGCTTAGCCGTGGATTTCTGCCCTCGGATTGACGACCTGCGAAAGCACCTGGCCGGGGTAAAGCAAAAAGCGAAGATGCTGTCGATGGTCTCGCAATCGAAGATGGGAGAACAGCAGGTCATTGCCCGAGCCGGCCCTATCGATTCCGATCCCGAAGGCCGGCTGATGTTCCAAATGGCAGAACACGTGCAGTGGGTAACAAGCCTTCTCACCGCATCGATTGATCGGATGCGTTCCAAGTACGAATTCTCTCCGGAGACAATGCGGGAGTTTCTTTCCAAGTCTCTCCTTTTCGAGGAATCGCGGATTCCGCTTTTTGAACACGCAATTAAAGCCTATCTCGCAGACGACCACGTCACTACAATCCACGTCTTGGTTCCGCAAATTGAGCATTCGCTTCGAACCCTTCTGGCCTCTCTCCACAAGCCCACAAACAAGCATCGTCGTGCTGACCCTTTGGTCATGGTTGAGAAGACCCTCAACGATATTCTCGAAAAAGAGCCGGTGATTCCAGAATTTCTGGGCGAGGATTTCACCCTCTATCTTCGCATGTTCCTTTGCGATCCACGTGGATACAATGTGCGAAACAACCTCTCACACGGTCTTATGGAGCCAAGCCAATTTACCCGAGGCATTAGCGACCGTCTTTTGCACATCGTGTGGTCCTTGGGTTTCGTTCGGTCGGGGACTGCGAGCCCCAGCAAGTCCTGAAACGGACGGCCACCGGCCCTCGGCGATATGGTCTTCAAACCAGTTCCGGTTTTGCAAAACATTTACCCCGGTATATTGCTCCTGGCGTTTCTCTCACGTTGGCCAAATGGCGCGGCCTACTGCCGAGGTGGGCCAAACCCTGCTAACGAAAAGAAGTCCCATGAAGCGGCGGAAGATGGCGCCGTAGCCGCTCGCAAATGATAAAGGGAATACCACTTTTGTTTGCCATCTTCCCATCAAGAGGTGCCACCTTTTATGCGCCTCTTACCCCGTAAGAGGCCGCATCTTCTTTAAACACCTACAGTATTACTGCTTGTCATTGGCTGTCCTAAGGCCGTCGTCGGTCGAGCCTTCACCTTTCGGGTGGTAGATGCGCGGCTGGGGCGAGCTCTGAAAGGAGGTGCCTGTGGCGACGGCCGACGCACCATCTGCACTTCCAAACAACGCCGATCCACGCACGGAATATAATCGGCGCCTCGAATTACGTCGCCAAGACGAGACTCGCCAGGCTCGCCTTTATGGATTCAGTTCCAAAGCCAGAAGCGCAATCTTTGGGGTTATCGTCTTGCTATGTATGCTGGCGGAGAAAGAAACCTTCATGACCAAACTCATTGTGCTGGGACTGCCTGCGGTCCTTCTCCAGAGTTTGGTCCTGTGGCGAAACCGCGTAATCTTGGCCTGGCGGCGCGCAATACGTGGAGCGGAGTTCTATGAGCATCGCCTGGAGTGTTTGGAAGAGAAGTGGCCGGGCACCGGCGAATCGGGACTTCGTTTTCTGGATGGCGACCATCCCTACTCAAGGGACCTGGACCTTTTCGGGACCGGATGCTTGTTCGAACTGCTGTGCACGGCACGAACGACGATGGGAGAGGAGATTTTGGCCGACTGGCTGCGGGTCCCTGCCAGCTTGGAGGAAATCCGCGCCCGGCACGCGGCCGTGGAGGAGTTGCGCACTCGGCTAGAGTTTCGCGAGGAGTTGTCTTTTTTAGGGTCGGAATTACCGGCGGGTCTGGACTGGAGCCGATTTAAGGCTTGGAGCCAAAGTAAACCGATTTTGACTTCGGGTGCAAATCGCCTAATCGCCGTCCTGCTTCTTATCCTGGCAATTGGGGCATTCTGGGCGTGCCTCTGGGGAGTGTTCCCGTTTCTTTTCGGCTTGGTGCTGATCGATTCGGCTAAACGTCATCCACAGACCGGCGGTGAACATTACTGCTCCGATGAGTGCAGGCGCCAGATGGGAGAAGTTCAGGTAGCCGACGGCCGGGTGGACGCCGATGGCCGTGCCGAATCCGGCTAGTCCTGTTAGCAGTAGCGCCTGCCAAAGACTCCGCGATCCCCTTCCGCACCAAATGCAAAAGAACATGGTCAGACCGCAGCAACAAACTCCTCCTCCGAACCCTGCGCGGTCATGGGCGATGAGCGGCACCAAACGCGGATTTAGCGCGTGAAGCTCCTCGGCCGAGAGCCCCATGAATTGCAAATCTTGAGGAACAAAAACCGTTGTGATGCCCACGCCAGCGATGATTAGACCTCCTAGCCACAAGCCAATCCCCGTCGCCAGCAAAAGAAGACGGCCCACGGTATAAAAGGAATCCCAGCGGATCGGCTCACTCGGGCGAGCCAGAGAGGAGATGCTTCCGGGTCCTGCAATCGAGGAACGCGTCTTGAACAACCCCAACAAAAAACAGGGAAGGAGGCCCAGCGTTCCCACTCCATGCCATGTATCAAGGTAGCCGTAGCCCAGGTAAAGGAGAAAACTGCCAAAACCTATCGCGCCACTGATGACCAAAAGCCACCAGGCCCAGGCTAGCCCTTGGCCCAGGGGGAATTCCACGAGCCATAGATAGAGGATGCCAATGCCGAGTAGGGCGCCGCCAAAGGAAACGCGGTCGTGGATCATGAAATGAACGATCCGGCATTCTTGGACGGCGCAGAGCTCGTCCGAGGTCATGCCCAGGTAGGCCACATCGTGTGGGAGAAAATGCTTGGTGGCCGCAAAAAAGAACGCGAACAGGCCGAAAAGGATTAGCAAGACGGCGGTCAGGCGGATCAACGGTCGGCCGTCGCTGATCAGCACCTCCAGGAGGCCACGATTGTCGTCCATAGCGGCGTTCATGCGAAGTCTTTCAGCACGAACACATTTTAAGATTAAGATGACCGCATAACAGGGCAATTCATAACCGGAGGTTCTCCCCCGAACGGGCTAATTCCCCTTTGCTCGAAGTAGGGGTCTAGTCGATCAGCTAAGGCTTTCCAATGATGATGCGGCACCGAGGGATATAGGTGATGTTCCAGGTGATAGAGGTGCCCGCAGGCGATCAACTGGATGAGCCTGCCGCGAAAGAGGCGGGTTTGCGTCAGGGGTTCCTTGGCATGTCCATCGTGAGGAATGTAAACCGTAACCAAAGGGAAAAGCCAGCTGCAGGCAATGACCAGGGCGACGTATACCAATGGCGCTGAATTCCAAGGAGTCGCCGCGATGGCAAGGATCAGGAAGCTCAAGATGCCGAAACCCTCGACACCCAGCCGTGGCCTCATTCGTGTGTTTTGGCGCCACGCCCAAAGCCATAACCGCATTTGCATCGTCGGTCCGATCGCAATCGCGCCCCAAAAACTGCCATGAGCGCTTGCCCCTTCCACATCGTCCGGAGCGAGCAAGCGCGCGTGATGATGCAGATGTGAAAGTCGATAAGCGGTTCCGCTACGTAGCGAGAGCAGCTCGATCAGGCTAAGGAGAAAATCATTGAGGGCTCGCGGTAAGCCCAACGTGCGATGAACCAGGTCGTGGCACGTCGAGCCATAGGTAACAAAAGAAAGTGCCATCACCGAGGCGACCGCCAACGGCCACCAGTGCAACCAGGCAAATAGCGCGAAACTCGCCATCATCGCGAACGGCGCTGCCACCGTCAGGAGCAGCCGCGCCGCGCTGACCCGAAGAAGATCGCCGCCAAGCTCGGTGAGGGATGGCAGGGGCGGCCGAGGCGCATCATGGGTACTATGGACTGGATTGCTGGCTGGCATGCGAACCGTTATTCGTCATGGATGAGTGCGTGAGGGCCAGTCCCGTGAAACAAAGGACAGCGCCCATTACCGCCGATAGTCCCTCGGGGAGCAAACCCTCCGGTTGGTAGATCCCTGTAGAAATGTCAACCGAGAACTCAAGGAATTGTTAACAGACTATTCCACCAGCAGCACAAGAGCCATTAGGTCGAGTCGTAACGAGACCAGCGCTCCGAACTTGGCTAGCGCCTGAAGGTTCCGTCGCAATTCGCTTCCCAACCCCGGATGCCTGGGCGTGCAGATATATGCCAACTGTAATGACCGTTTCGTTTACCATCGCGACCGACCTGCTATTTGTCGTCCGGTGTCATGCGCCGTGACAGAGGAAGTGGACAAGGATGAAGGTCAAACCAGCCGCTCACCATTGGCCTCAAACGGTCACTGATTCGCAGACGTGTTGTTCGCGGCTACTCGAATTGGACGGAGGAAAGGCGGGTCGCAATGTCGATATGTACCTTCAGCGCCGACCATCGAAAAATACAAGTAATTGCAAGTCGAAACCTTGAGTTATGGACAAGACAAATGTCGAGCTTTGGCAGACCGTCAGCTTTGGACAATCGGCGCTCTTGGGCTGCGATCAGTCTCAACTTTGTTCGATGTGCCGTGAGCGCGGCCACGCTAATCTTAGCATGCCCGGCTCAAAGTTTGGCGAAACCTACGAGACAGGCTATCCTTTCCTACAGCGACCAGTGCAAGGCCGACGGGATCCAGATGGATCTTATCCGGCAGTTTGGAACGGACTTTTCACACCTGGATTTAAGTGGGCTCGACCTTCGAGGAGTTTACCGCCACGGATTTGAAACTCTTTTGGTGGGGGCGGATTTTTCCGGCAGTAATCTCCAACAATGCGACCTAAGCGGAGCCATCCTCGATAGCGCAAATTTCGCTGGTGCCGACCTATCGAATGCCAAGTTCACAACTGCCAGTCTCCGTTGCGCCAAATTCCTTGACGCGAAACTGAGCGCAGTAAGGTTTTACCAGTGCCAACTGGACGGGGCCATTCTGGCCAAAGTTGACTTGTCCCAGGCCACTATTACCGGCTCATCCTTCACCGGGGCAGACCTTTCCTTCAGCAAGCTGACAGGCGCCCGTAATGAGTACTGGTGGAGTGAATTCGAGGGCGCCAAGCTTAACGGTGCTGATCTGACTGGCCTGAAGCTCGCCGGGGCCCGCTTTCAACTGGCCACCTTGCAGGGAGCGATCCTGAGGGAAACGGACCTTAGGCAAGCGGATTTCTCCGGAACTGATCTTACAGGAGCAGATCTTACCGGCGCCAACGTGAAGTATGCCAATTTCTCTGGAGCAATCGGTCTTGATGATGATACTAAAGGGCTATTGGTGGCGGAGTCGAATCGCTCGGAATTTGAGTCCCGACAGTTCCTTTCCGGACTCAAGGAGCTACTGTATTGGCCCGGCTATTTCCTCGTCCTAGCTGTCCAAATAACTTTGGCGGTGAAAATCTACCGAACGCGAGGCGTGTCCCTCTACTGGATTTGTTGTAGCGGAATCAACGGATTAGCGCTTATTCCGCTCCTTGTGCTGGGAATCATCACATTCGTTGGCGGAAGCCCAGTCGCCCAGTTCAACGTGGGAACTCCATTTGGCTTATCGCTTTGGCGAACGTGGGCGCACTTATGGCCCGTATTCTTGCTAGGTGTTAGATTTGGTATTGTTCTGCTGGCAGGTGTGATGCTCTTTTTCCTTGTTGGCGTCAAGCGCCGTCAGCCCCTGAAAGCCGAGAAACTTGGACTAAGCTTCCTATTGCTCACCCTAGTCCACTTATTGTTCTTGGCTTGCACTCTCCAATCTTATGCACCTGACGCATGAAGCTCGCGCTGTCGGCCGCACCGGGCATTCGCCACATTCACAAAAACCCATGGGTAGAGTTGATCCCGAAAACCAGGAGATCGCAGCCAGCCAGGTGCTCCTTAGGGCCGTTCGGGTGGCCTGGGAGACAGCAGATATATGCCAACGGTAATGACGATTTGGTTTAGCATCAAGAGTGCCCCGCAAGCAAGATAGGGGCTGAAGTATCCTTGTTCATATTAGAAAACGATTTAGCTTCGGGTTGGACGATAATCAATTCGGCAAGTGCCACAGCCGGGCGGTCTTATCGCGGCTCGTGGAAAGAACCATCTTGCCGTCGGGAGAGAAAAGGACGCATCGAACATCCGCAGTGTGGCCCAGGAAGCGGTGGGCTTCCTTGCCGGTTACCAAGTTCCACAGCCGCACCGTATGATCGGAGCTGCCGGAAACCGCCCAACGGCCATCGGGGGAAAACGCGACACTGTGGGCTCGATCGGTATGCCAATCCAGGCAATGAATTACCTTAGCCGTTTGCACGTCCCAAAGGCGAATGGAGCCTCCCGAACTCCCGGAAAGGGCCGTCCGATCATCGGGGGAAAGAGCCACGCACAAGATCCTTTTCGATTCCCCCTCGAATACACGGAGCTCTTTGCCAGTCTCAATGTCCACAGGCGCATGGTTTTATCCGTGCTCCCGGTCAAGGCCCGCCGACCATCTTTGGCAATCGTCACACCGTTTATCGCGTCCGCATGGCCTGGAAAACTATTTAAGCGCCTGCCGGTGGTCACGTCCCAAAGTCGCAAGTATTTATCATCACTGCCGGAAAGCGCCCGTCGGCCGTCTGGTGACATGGCCAAGCTATGGACAAATTTCATTGAGGTCTCGAAACGGCGGACGATCTTGCCAGCTTCGGAGTCCCAGAGGTAAATGTCGCCGTTGCGGCCACCAACAAGAATGCGCAAGCCATCAGAGGACAACGCCAGGCAGTTGACAATAATGGTAAGCCCAGCAAAATGTCGGACCATTTGGCCCGTGTGAATGTCCCAAATGCGCATACTGCGATCAACATCTTCCTTTATTATCCCGCCGGTGATGGCTGCGGTTCCGGTCCATTCGGCCTGGGTGGCGTCAGCCTTCGGTTCTTCACCGATGCGGATGCCGCCACTAGCGGTCAAGACGTGGCCACCGTCAGGAAAAAAAGCAGCACAGTTCACCCAACCTAGGTGTCCAAGAATCGTGCTCGATTGGTCGCTCGTATATCCTCACCGCCCTTCGCTACTTGCCCTTCAAAAAATCCAATGATTCCAACACATTGTGCAAGAAGATTCAGAATCCTTGGGTATTAGAATCATAACTTGCCTCGGAGACAAGGCTCCCTGGAATCGGATGCGATGAAGGGACTCCTATTTGGGTGGCCACTGTAACAATTCCGTAACACGAGGAGTCCGTTTGCCGCTTGCTTCAAGGTAGAATGACGGCGGACAATCGTAGGCTTCGAGGACTACGAGTATGCGGCTCGTTCGATGGACTCTTGTGGCAGTTGCACTAGCACTCATCTTCGGATGCGACCAGGACTCGAGCCGGGCACTCCGCCGGCCATCTCCGACAATCGTTGCCCAGTCGGAACTTGACGGAACCTGGAAAATTCTATCGGTACACCGGGATGGCCAAGCCGATCCCGTTCAGGTCGGTGCCTATCTGACCTTCGCCAACGGGGAGGTGAACTTCTGGCCGAACGTGCGGAAATTCGACTTCATCGGCTGAACGATCATGCTGACGGAGCCTCCGGGTGAGGCCCTGACTAGGACTTCGACTTTTACCCTGTCGTCGGATCGCTCCGGCTGGATTGACCTGACTACCGTGTATAAGCAATCGTGGGCCTCGTCCGCGAAGGAGTCCCTGATCGACCGAAAAACCATGAACGAAGGCACGTCCGACTCGTCCAAATCAGCCTCGGCAAACAATACTAGTCGTCCCTTGCACACGAAGGCCATTTACGAAATCGTAGGTCACCGCATGACTTATTGTGTGGCTGCTCCGGGGCGGCCGAGGCCGACTGAGTTTTTGACAAAGAAAGGGGATGGGCGCACGTTGGTTTCATTGGAACTCGAAATCGTTTCGGGTAATCCAATGCGGCCTCTTATACCCCCATCTGCCATGGACTTTCTCTCTCCTCCCTCGGCCACAGACGAATGAGTCTTCACCCGTCAAACCGCAAAAGGGTTCCCTCGTGCAGACGTTTTTTGGCAGCCTAGTGATGACGTGCCTACTCTCTGTGGCGGCCGATGCTGATCGCGGCGGAGCCGAGGCACAGCACAATTGGCCGCAGTGGCGTGGGCCACTCGGCACAGGCGTGGCACTCGGCGCCCAGCCGCCCATCGAATGGAGCGAGACCAAGCATATCCGCTGGAAGACGGCAGTGCCGGGCAAAGGCCATTCCACGCCGATCGTTTGGGGTGAACGCATCTTCCTGACTACGGCGATCCCTTATGGTGAAGCCGTGAAGCCCCGGTTCCCCAGTCGTCCAGGCGCCCATGACAACCTGGCCATGACCCACCACCACGAGTTCGCGGTGCTGGCCATCAGCCGCAAGAGTGGCAAGATTCTCTGGCAACAGACGGTACACAAAGAACTGCCGCACGAAGCGGGTCATGTGAGTGCCAGCCTGGCGTCGGCATCGCCCGTCACCGATGGCGAGCATGTGTTTGCGTTCTTCGGCTCCCGCGGTCTTTACTGTCTGGACACGGGCGGCAAGCTGCTCTGGAAAAAGTACCTCGGCGAGATGCACACCAAGCACGGTCACGGCGAGGGAAGCTCCCCGGCGCTTTACGGCGAGACCCTGATCGTCAACTGGGACCACGAAGAACAATCGTTTCTCGTGGCCCTCGACAAACGCACCGGCACGCAGCGCTGGAGGGTGGCTCGCGCCGAAGACACTTCGTGGGCAACGCCGATCGTCGTCGAGCACGCTGGGAAGGCTCAGGTCATTGTCTCGGGCACGAATCGGGTGCGCGGTTACGACTTGGCGGACGGTGCGGTCATCTGGGAGTGCGGGGGGCTATCGTCCAACGTTGTGGCGTCGCCGGTAGCGTCCGACGGGGTGGTCTATGCTGGTAGCAGCTACGACACGCGAGCCTTGCTGGCTATTCGCCTCGACGGCGCCAAGGGCGACATCACCGGGACAAAGCAAGTCGTCTGGAGCCGCCAACGGGGAACGCCTTACGTGCCGTCGCCGCTGCTCTACGGCGACTCCCTCTATACGCTACAGCATTACCAGGGAATCATTGCACGTCTGGATGTCAAGACGGGCGATAACCAGGGCGGCCCATTTCGGCTGAATGCTATCACCAACGTGTATGCGTCACCGGTCGGCGCCGCCGGCCGAATCTACGTCACCAGCCGCGATGGCGTCACTCAGGTTATGAGTCACGGTGAGCAAATGCCCAAGATGTTGGCCTTGAACCGGCTCGACGACACCATCAGTGCGTCGGCAGCCATCGCCGGCCGGGAACTGTTCCTCCGCGGGGAGCGGTATCTTTATTGCATCGCGGAAAAGTAAGGGCGCCCCAGAAAGTTTAGCAGTGCCGAAGTGCAGAGGGGGGGATGCTCGCGGGAAGGACTTGGGCCGAACCAGTCGCTGCCGCAGACGGCGGCGGCAAGATTTTGGCACGATTCGGCCAGGGCGGGGGTCGGTTTTATGCCAAAGGTAATACCACTTTCGTTTACCATCGTGCCCCAACTGTCCTGAGTCAAGCCGTTACGGCAGCGGGGGGCCGCCCAGCTTCACCAGGGACTGGCGGCGCTCGTGCCACTCCTTGGCATCGAGCAGCCGAACCTCCCCGGTCTCGAACAGTTCCATACCGGTGACCACCTGGGTCCAGAGGACAATTCGCTCAACCTCGCCTTCCAGAGGCGGACCCGGTGATGCCCAGAGTTGGGCAGTTTTGCCTCCACTCGTTAGGAAACGGGAACCATCGGGACTGAAGGCCACTGCTGCGACTCTGTCAGAATGCTCCAGAGATGGTCCAATCGGTTTGCCCGTGGCCAGATCCCAGAGCCGGGCGGTGTTTCGACTCCCTACGAGCATCATCTTGCAGTCAGGGCTAAAAGCTACGGCAGGGAACACGTTCGATGGGGCTCCTGGAAAGCGGATGGGCACGCCGATCGGTTTGCCCGTGACTACATCCCAGAGTTGGGCGGTAGAACTACTGCTCGTCAACACAGTCCTGCCATCGCGGTTAAAGAAAGCGCCGGTGACATAGGAAGAGTCCTGGCGTTGCAGGGGCGACTTCAACAGCTCGTGAGTGGCCGTGTCCCAGAACTGGACTTTGTCGCCCATAATTAGTAAGCGCGAGCCGTCGGGGCTAAAGATCAGACGCCCGATCTGGCCCTGATGCTGCATGGGCGCACCGCGCCGGCCAGGCGCGGCATTGTCCGTAGCCACATCCCAGAGTTGGAGCTCACGACGGCCGTCGCAGGAAATAAACTTCTTTTGATTACGAAAGGTTCTCTCTTCGACATCTTGCGAGGTTCCTGTCACGAAAGTCCCGCCATCCGGGCTGAAGGCGACGGCCCGCACCTCCTTTCCATCTCCAAGGTCGAGAGGATCTCCGAGGGGATTTCCGGTGGCCGCGTCCCAAAGCCGGGTCTCTCCCCTGATCAGCGAGCCTGTGCCAATCACCCATTCACCTCTCGAATCCCGAACCCAGAACTCTCCCTTCTTTGATAAGTTGCTTCCCGTCAGGACAATCTTACCATCGGGGCTAAAAAGCGCGTCCCAAACCCGGCCCTGATGCAGGAGCGGTTGGCCCAAGGGCTTTCCGCTCCACGCGTCCCAAAGCCGGACCGTGCGGTCATCAGTGATCAAAATCTTCCGGCCATCGGGGCTAATGGCTGTGAGCCGCCCCTGATTGTCGATAGCTGGCCCGGTAGCCCTACCCGTAGCCGCTTCCCAAAGAGAGTAGGTCATGCGCCCCATCCCGATTTCCTCATCGCTACTCCCCGTTACGACTGTCTTGCCATCGGGACTAAAAGTAGCGGTTGCTACCGGCTTTCCATGCGGAAGGGGTTCCCCAATGGGCTGAATCGGCGGCCTCGTGGCCACCTCCCAGAGGCGGACCATGCCGTCATGGCTAGACAGTGTCAGAATCGTCCTGCTGTCCGGGCTAAATGTTGTTGCGATCACCGTACCTGGATGGCCTAAAGGTTGACCAATTGTTCTAAGGGTACTCGCATCCCAGAGCCGCGCCTCGCCTTCAGGAGTAAGGACACCAGGAAAACCTCCACATCCCGTGAGGATGATCTTGCCGTCTGGGCTGAAGGCCACGGCCCGAAGCGTGTGCCCAGTTCCATGGTCGAGAGGTGCTCCGATGGCCTTTCCAGTGGCCGCGTCCCAGAGCCGGGCAGTGTTGTCTCCGCCTCCTGTGACGACGATTCGGCCGTCGGGGCTAAAGGCCGCGGGGTTTTGGTACGGACCATCACGCACTGGTGCCGGATGCTCCAGCGGTCTGCCAACGCGCTCGCCCGTGGTCGCATTCCAGAGCCAGGCCGTGGACTCGCTTCTAGTCAAAATTCTCTTGCCGTCGGGACTAAAGACCGCAATGAAGACCTTGCCTTCATGCCCGAGAGGCGGACCAGTGGGCGTCAACGTGGTCCCATCGCACAGCCAGACATCTTCAGCAGAACGCATAGACCGCTTGGAAACAACCAAACCTATCCTGCCGTCCGGGCTAAAAGCTACCTGCCTGACTTTGCCAGGATGCTCGACAGGTTGCCCGACGGGCTTGCCCGTGGCCGCATCCCATAATTGAAGGAGATCTATCTGTTTGCCGCCACCATCCTGATGGCTTGCTGTCAGAATCTTTTTCCCGTCGGGGCTAAAGGTGCCCGTTTCCATACTGCCTGAAGGGCGGAGAGGCTTTCCAATGGGCTTTGCTGTAGCTGAGTCCCAGAGCTGACCACAATACTTCCGATCTATCATGCACATTGTAAGGAAGGTCCTGTCGGTCGGGCTAAAAGCTACGTGGTATACCTGGGTAGCTAATTGACCCTTATTCATCAAGGGCGGGCCAATGGGTTCGCCCACTAGCGCATCCCAAAGCTGAATGAAAGCGCCCTGAGTCAAGATTCGGGAGCCGTCTGGGCTAAAGGCCGAGTACGCAGCCCCACTGTGCCTGACGGCCGGTTCATCGCGCAGTTTCCAGATGTATTCATACTCCCGGGCTCCATGATCCAGAACGCCCCGTAGAGAATTCAGAGGACGGCGCCAGACCGCCAGGTTAGCGCGGATGGCCCGCCGGAGGTCAGTGGCATCGCCCGGCGCGACCTCCAGGCTGCGGGCCAGCCAAAGCAACCCCCGGCGGGTATCTCCTTGTTCGCACAAGCCCAGGCCCCGGTCCAGGTAGTTCTCCGCCAGGCGACGTTCTGCGCGGACCTTTTGCGCGCTGGCATCATCGAATGCTCTCTGCGTCCGTTTCTGCTCTTGCCGCAGGTCTTCCCCGTCCTGGGCCAACCGGGCTGCGTTACTTGCTTGGTACACCGCGAATACGATCAACACGGCGGCTGCCACAACCAGCGCCGCTGCCGCTGTCCCGCTCGCCAGGGCCAGTCCCGGGTTACGTCGACACCAGCGCCAGAGCCGCTCCGGCAGTGCCACGGGGCGCGCGGCAATGGGCTCGCAGGCCAACCAGTGCTCCAGGTCCGTGGCCAGGGCGGCCGCCGATTCATAACGCCGTGCGGGATCCTTATCCAGGCACTTCAGGCAGATCGTTTCCAGGTCCTGGTCGATCCGGGGATTGAGCTTGCGTGGTCGCTCCGGCTCGCGCTCGAGAACCTGGAGAATCGTGTCCAGCGGCGTCTCCGCCCGGAATGGCGGCTTGTCCGTCAGCAACTCAAACAGAATCGCTCCCAGGCTATAAACATCGACGGCGGTGGTGAGCACTTTTTCGGAGCGAGCCTGTTCGGGGGCCATGTAGCTGGGGGTGCCGACGATAGCGCCGGATTGGGTGAGATTGGCGAGTGGTGAGTCGTGAGTCGTGAGTGGTGAAGGCACCACGCGCTTGGCCAAGCCGAAGTCAGTGACGTGCGGCTCGCCGTTGAGGTCGATCAGGATGTTGCTCGGTTTCAAGTCGCGGTGGAGAATGCCGCGCTGATGAGCATGGTGAACGGCGCGGGCGACTTTGGCAAGAAGACTAACCGCAAAGGACGCAGAGGCGCGCAGAGAATGCATTTTCTGCTTTCCTCTGCGTGCCTTTGCATTCTCTGTGGTGAGATGGCTTTCTTCCGCGCCCTCTTCGGTGATATTTGCCTTGATCCACTCCGCCAAGCTGCCGCCTTCCACGAGTTTCATGCTGAAATAGTGCTGGCCTTCGTGCTCGCCGACTTCGTAGATGGGGACGATGTTGGGATGGTCGAGATTTGCCGCGGCTTCGGCTTCGGCACGAAAGCGTTGCACGTCGGCTTCGGACGCCAACTGGCCGGCTAAGATCATCTTCAAGGCGACGATGCGATTGAGGCTGACTTGCCGGGCTTTGTAGACGACGCCCATGCCGCCGCGAGCGATTTCTTCGAGCAACTCGTAGTCCCCGAAATAGCGGACGACTCCCAAAGGTGCGGAAGCGGGAGTTGAGTTGTCGGGCAGCAAGGTGGCGGCGTATGCTGGATCGGAAAGAGTCAGGGGACTGCCCGACCTGGGCGAGCCCTCGCCTCCCGCTCCAGGCGCAGAGGAAGAAGAAGCAGCTTCCAAGCGCATACCTTGAGCCAACTCATCCAACTTTTTCTGGTCGGCGAAGAAAGCCCGCAGCTCCTCGGCCAACTCAGGATGCTGCCGAACAAATTCTTCTTGATCCGGCGCCTGCCCGCCATCGACGGCTTGCAGGTAGCTATGAAGAATCTCGTGGAGCCGTTGTTCCCGGCTGTCGGAATCTTCGCGTTCACGGCTCATCACTCACCCCAAGTCCTGCAAATTCTTGCGGAGGTTTTTCAAACCTCGGTGCAACAATCCCGTCACCGCGGCCGGAGTGCATTGCAACTGCTGGGCGATGTCGGCCAGCGACCAGCCGTGCCAATGTCTCAAAACCACGGCCTCGCGCTGGGGTTCGGGTAGTCCGGCTAGGGCCTCGGCCAGGCGCATCGCTCGCTCTTGGCCATGCAAGTGTTGGCTAGGCGAGGACTGGTCGGCCTCCAGCCAGTTTTCAAGCCGGGACGCAGAATCATCCAGGGCCGCTTGCAACGAGCGCTCACGACGGACGTCCCGTTTCTGCCGGCGCTGGTCGCGAACGGCGTTCGCTAGGTTGCGGGCCAGAATCTGCCGCAACCAAGCGGCCTGCTCTTCCCTGGTTTGTCCTCGAAATTGGCCTAATCCTTGGTGAGCCTCCAGCAAAGTTTGCTGAACCACGTCCGAGGCATCAAGTTTTCCTTTGACCCTGGGGTCCAGGCGTACCTGGGCCAAGAGCAGCAAATACGACCGGAAGCAGTCCAGACCGGGGGAAGGCTGACTCATGCAACTTCCCTAACAGTAAAGGCACCTTGAGCGATGCCACTCAGCGCCCTTGGAAAGATTTTGGAAGATTTCTTTGGGGATTGTCACCCCAAGGAGACAGTCCGTCAATCGCTCCCAAGAGGTTTCCCAAAAATCTTCAATTCTGGGCGCTGGGTTTTGCCCCATTCGGTGCCTTTACTCCTAGAGGACCTGCATGAGCCAGGGTCTTGGCGATGTCTTCAACCCTGCTTGTCGCGCAGTTAGGTATTTATGGAGCTTGGTAAAGCTCCAAGATGCTTTCAAAGGGGGATTTTATGTTTTCACAGAAGTTCCGCGAGAGGTCTGGTTCCGGCACTAGCTTCCGCCCGAGGCTTGAAACTCTGGAGGATTCGCACCCTGCCGTCAATGGAGTGAAGCAATTTCAAGGAACTCAGTCCTAAAAGCCTCTTTTCTTTTGGCAGCTAGTCAATTCCAACGCGCCTTTTGCGGCGCACCCACCACAGCCAGATCGCGGCCAGGGCGCCAAGGACTGGCCCCGCCAAGAAAGGAAGGCCCAAGCCCAATGCAGCTCCCAGGAGCACGAAGCTTAGGATGACAATTGCCGCAAAAAGAAAGAAGGGAGTAATCCAAGGCTTCGGTGCCGGGAGCGGGCGGGTTTGTTCCAAGCCAAAGATTCTTTTCTGTTCTGCCTTAAAAATCCGGTATAATAACTGGGCGCCGCTTGTGACAACCAAGTTAATAAGGGCCCCGTAAACAAGAAGCCACCACAAGGTCAGTTGCGGGCACTCGATGAGCGTCAGGAGTAAATACGCCCCTAACAATGACATGGCCGCTCCCCCTATGGCGCAGTTCCAAAAGTGGAAAACTGGATTGGGCGGGTTGGTACGTGCCGCTCGATTTAACATAGGATCCGACCCATTCGCCCAAGCAAGTCCCAGAGCGATGGCTAGCCAGAGCAAATAAGGAGGCCTTATCTCGCGGGGGGAGTTGAAACTCGGGGCATCGAGGCACAGAAGCAGGTCCGGCGGCAGGTTCTGTCGCGCCTGCTCCAGGTTCCAAGCTTCGATTTCCAGCGTAAAGTTGGAGGCCGACCAGTCCCAGTCCCGGAAATCCGCCATTCGGACCGGCCGGTTAAGCAGGTTAACTCGGCACGCGGCCACCATATTGGTCGGTCCGCAGCTCCAGGCGAATCTCTCGCCCGGCAGCCTGAGGACCTTTTTGCCCGTGGCTAGTTTCCAAAAATCCAGGCCGCCGTGCTTGGCCCCAACCAACAACTCCCCATCGTGAGAGAAGCCCAAAGGGATTGAGTCGTTGTTGGACAAATAGTAGTTAAAACCTTCCTCCCGAAGGCCCCATTGCAACCATTTGTTTGCTAATGGTTCGGACGGCTCCAATAGATGGGCGGCCAACCCCGTGCTCACGTCATGGATTCGGACTTCGAAATGGCCCAGGGTAAATTGCGAGCTGTCAACCGGCGCTTCGAATCCCGCCCACGAAATGTATTTGCCTTCATCGCTGACCGAGAATCCTTTAAGCTGGTAATTGGGCGCGAACGGCAATGTGAAATGCTCTTCCCCCGTAGCCGCATTCCAAATGGTGAGCTCAGTACCTTTGTTTACATCATTGCTGCAATAGGCCGCCAGGAAGCGCCCGTCGCGACTATAAGCGATTGGGTAGGGCCCTGTCATATGGGGCCCCCCTAGGGTAGGCGGCACCTTGATTTGCAAAAGCAGCTTGGACAAAGAGGGATTCCACAACTCCAATTGGCCCAAGTGAACCAAAGCAAGTTGGGCGCCATCAGGAGAAAACATCATTCTCTCTGTTCCCCCGAATGGGATCCGAATTTTACCCAGCTCCTTTCCAGCCGGCAGACTGACAACGCGAAGGGTGCCAATCCACTTGTTGTTATCTTCCAAAATAGCCTGCACGTCTTGCGGACTCAGCTCCTTTTCAGCCGGCAGATTGACAACGCGCGGGGTGCTACTCTTTTTGTTACCTTCCAAAACAGCCAGCAGGTTTAGGGGACCTAGGGTGGCCCAGGTGGCGTCACCCTGGCGGACAATCCGACCTGTCCCCACTTCGAGGACCGCAAACCGGTCATTGCCCCTTACCAGCAAGAACTGTCCATCGTTACTGAGCTCCAGAGAGGGAGCGTTAATCGATCTCCCCTTCACGCACCGTCCCAATCCTTCCTCCTCGGGGCGAAAAGTGGCAATGCGTTTACCGCCTTGGCCACTGGCTAAAAGAACCTCCAGGGCCTCGGCATAGAGTAATGAATCGGGGCGCATGCGCGCTGCCTCTACCAAGAGAGCCATGGCCTGGTCAGCCAGTTCCTGCTTGTCTTTCTCGTCGAATCGGGGAGCCGCGCTATCAATGAGAAGGCGGTTGTTTCGGGCCTCCCGGTACAGGTTCTCCCACTTCTCGTGCTTGAATTGCATCCACAAACGGAAGGAAACGCCAAAGGCCACCAGGAGTACTAAGGACAAGGTGGCGGCGATTACCCAGGGCCTCCGCCGGCCCCAGCCCCAGATGCGTCGAATCGCAGCGGCCCGGCGCGCGCGGATTGGCTCCATGTTTAAGAACCGGCCCAGATCATCAGCCAGCTCGCCCGCGCTGCCGTAGCGCCGATCCATGCGCTTCTCCAGGCATTTCAGGCAAATCGTCTCCAGGTCGCGCGGCACTTGGGGATTGAGCTTAGACGGCCGATCCGGTTCTTGTTCCACCACTTGGATCAAAGCATCGATGGGAGTAGGCGCCTGAAACGGCGGCCGACCGGTCAAAAGGGCATAAAGAATCGCTCCCAGGGAGTATACGTCCGCCAACGGTCCTACCAAATTGATCTTTCCCTCGGCTTGTTCCGGGGCCATATAGCTGGGCGTCCCCAGCACGTCGCCTGCGACGGTTGGGCCGCCGGCGGACCTGGGGCCGGTGGGCGCCATTCTCTTGGCCAAACCGAAGTCAGTGATGCGCGGCTGCCCATTCCGATCCAGGAGAATATTGGCCGGCTTGAGGTCTCGATGGATCACTCCTTGATCGTGGGCAAACTGTACGGCCGCCGCGATGGATTTGGTAAAGGAGGCCGCTTCGCGGCCCGGCAGCGGCCCTTGAGCCAAACGCTCTCCCAGGCTGCCACCCTCCACGTAACCCATAGAGTAGTAATGTTGCCCTTGGTGCTCGCCAACCTCAAATATGGGCACAATGTGGGGATGATCCAGGGAGGCCGCCGATTCTGCCTCACGCCGAAAACGATGCACCTCCGCTGGCGAGGCAAGCTGCGCGGCCAGGATCATCTTCAAGGCCACGATGCGGTTGAGGCTGACTTGCCTTGCTTTGTAAACAACTCCCATGCCGCCGCGAGCGATTTCTTCCAAAAGCTCGAAGTCGCCGAAGTAGCGAACCTTCGTTCCGATAGATAGGTCTTCCCCGGGCCCCAAAGTTGCCGGCTCTTCGGAAGCCGGCGCCGGGTCGTCGGGTGGTTGCGTTGGTGTGTCATATGGATCATTGGGACTCGGGGGGCTCCCGTCCCCCGCTCGGGGAACATGAGAGGCTTCCAAGCGCATGGATTGAGCTAGTCGGTCCAATTTCTCCTGGTCGCCGAAGAAGGCTTCCAGCTCGGCGGCGAGATCGGGATGTTGGCGGACGAACTCCTGCTGGTTCGGCGTTTGGCCAGCGTCGACCGCTTGTAAATAGGAATGGAGGATTTCGTGCAGGCGTTGTTCCCGGCTGGCGGAATCGTCTTGTCCTGGGCTCATGGCTCACTCCAAGTCATGCATATGCTTCCGTAGATTCTTGAGTCCTCGGTGCAGTAGTCCAGTCACGGCGGCCGGTGTGCATTGCAGCTGTTCACCGATCTCGGCCAGCGACCGGT
>Ga0207070_1047_pt1 | contig 26403 bp, 27 predicted proteins | sample Alteio_BWMinHeat_92_FD_153591 | JGI IMG/M metagenome (GOLD analysis project Ga0207070, IMG submission 153591) | Enriched cells from forest soil in Barre Woods Harvard Forest LTER site, Petersham, Massachusetts, United States -... | ecosystem: Environmental > Terrestrial > Soil > Temperate forest >...
TCCTCTGTCAGCCGTTGCTCTTGGTGAAGGACTTCATTCCGAACCGCTTCAAGTTTTCGCTGGCTCAATTCCTTTTGGCCGTTGAAGCGGAGGTGTTCCCGGTCCAGGGCGATTCGCAGCTGCTCTAAACGTTGGCTTTCCTTCTGGAGGAGGGATTGGGCGTGCGCTAATTCGTCGCAGCGTTTTTGATAGATTTTTCGCTCCGCCGCCCAGACACGATGCCAGCGTTTCTTGAGCCGAGCGCGTATTCGCCATAAACGCCGACGTTGCAGCCGTGCTTGGCAAAGAGCGTCTGCCGTTTCGGCCCCGCCCGAAATCTGAGTCGACTTGTTCTGTTGCGCCTGCCTTGGCCTAGGTCCTTGCCCCAAGGGTGCAAGGTCTAGGGCATGAGCAAGGGGTACTTGAGGTTCCATCCAAGGTCCTTTTGCCTCGCCGTTCATACACCATTGGAGGATTGGATTAGGCAAAGGCTTGGAATTACTATCGACCCTCGGAGATGGGCAAGTTGAGAAAGGAAGCGGAAAGAGAGGATAGGCAAACTTTAACGGCCTTTCGGACCATATTGGCCCGCGCCAGTCGCAAGCGACAAAGGAATCGCTTGCGGCTCAGCGGCATTGCTTATTCCCCTAACACACGATTGATGGCTTTGACCAACTCTTTTTCGTGGACCAATCCATCGACCCGCTCGGTTGGCTGATCGTTGCCTTTGAAAATCAGCACACGGGGAATCGAATTGACGCCGTACTTGATCGCCAAGTCTTGATTGTCATCAGTGTTGAGTTTGCCCACCTTGATCTTTCCGACAAACTGATCTGCAACCCGTTCGATGGCGGGTGAGAGCGCCCGGCAAGGCCCGCACCATGGCGCCCAAAAATCAACCAGCACCGGCTTGTCGCTCTTGACCACTTCTTGTTCCCAATTGCCGGAAGTGAATTCGAGTACGTTGGCATTCGCCATGACTGCAACCTTTCTTTTGTCGCTTGGAACCGCCTAGTTTTCAGTAGGAATCGCTTATTAACCTTCATCGAGGAAAACCTTTCTCTCACTCTATTGGATGCAAGGCGTGATGAGAAGATTCGGGAAACCCCAATGGCCGCATCTCTTAGCGGGCAGCGAACTTGACGCCTTTTCCAGGGTCTCCTAAGATGCTGATGCCGTCAAGGGAGAGGCGGCTGGCCCCGTCGTCTAGAGGTCTAGGACACGGCCCTTTCAAGGCCGCGACACGGGTTCGAATCCCGTCGGGGTCATAGTTTTTCCAAGGAACACGGATGGGTCAACGCCGACATATCGAAGGATCGCGCCTCCTGGTGACGGGCGCTTCCCAGGGGATCGGGTTGGCTTTGGCTGAGGAAGCGGCCCGGCGCGGGGCACAAGTCTTAGCCGTCGCTCGAAACGAAAAATTACTTCAAGAACTTGCCGCCCGGGTAGGTGCAAGGAGCCAATCTTTGCACGCGGTCGTCGGCGATGTCACTTTGCCGCAAGATCGAGAGCGGATGGTGGAGACGGTCCTGGCCCGTTGGGGCGGCTTGGACATCTTGGTCAATAATGCCGGCATCGGCGCGACCGGACACTTCGCGGAAGTCAGTCCCGATCGCCTGCGCAAGATCATGGAAGTCAATTTTTTCGGCATGACCGAGATGACCCGTGTCTTTTTGCCCATGCTCAAGCAAGGCATTCGGCCGGCCATTGTCAACGTTTCCTCGATCGCGGGCAAGCGAGGCATCCCGGCCCGAAGCGAGTATTCAGCCAGCAAGTTTGCCGTGCAAGGTTTTAGCGAAGCGCTGCGGGCCGAATTGGCGAAGGACGGCATCGACGTGCTGGTCGTCTGCCCCGGCCTGACCCAGACGAACTTCTCTCAAAATATGCTGGAACAAAAAGCCAGAATGGCCATGGATCACATGCGCGGCATGACGGCCGACAAGGTCGCCCATGCCATTCTTCGATCCATCGAAAAAGGCCATCATGAGGTTTGTCTCACCGCTCAGGGATGGTTGATCGTTTTCATGAGTCGGTTCTTTCCGCGCTGGGCAGATCGGATCGCCGCTCGGCGGGTTCGGGGTCTTTTCAAAGAAGAGATTGACGAGCGAATAGCAGCGAATGCGAAATCTGAAATCCGAAATTCCTGACCACAGAATCACAGAGGACACAGAGAAAGAAGGTCGTTTTCTCTGTGTCCTCTGTGATTCCGTGGTTAGAACTCTTGGGATTTGGAGACTAAGCCCAAAATTGAGGTTCGACTTCCCAGTCGGTCAGCTCGCCGGCCGGCGCGATTTGGTTTAATAACTGATGGTGCCGCTTTAGATTCCGAATCTCGCCTAAGACTTGCAAACGCCCGCAGAGAAAAGGAACCAACTGGCCCTCTCCCAATCGTCGAAGGGCCTTCCCGGCTAAGACGGCCAGGTGGCGGGGGACGGCCTGCCGCCAGGCAGAACTGGGAATGTTTCTCCAAAACACCCGCTCTTCGTTCCGCGATTGTTGTTGCAGAAGTTGGCGGCGATAAGTGCCGTAAGAACTGTGGCCGCGGTGCCATACGCGCGACTTCGGCTCATAGATGACCCGACAACCCGCTCGATTGATGCGAAACGCCAAATCCACGTCTTCGAAATAAGCGCCAAAAGATTCCGGGAAGCCGCCCAACCGCAATAGAACGTCGCGTCGAAAGAAAGCACTCGAAGCGCTGGCGCCAAAGACACGATCGGGCCGAAGATAATCTGTTCCGAACGGCTGCCCATGGCCACGCTTGCCCGCGACCCCGCCGAGGTAATAGCGATCGCCGGCGCTGTCGATTTCATGTCGAGAGGAATGCTTGGAAGTTTTTCGGAGAACCAGCGGGGACACGGATGCCACCGAGGGATCTTCGAACCATGCCAGTGCAGGCTCGGCCCAATTGGAAGTCACTTCCGTATCGTCGTTCAGTAATTGCACCACGGCCGCTCGAGCGATGCCAATGCCGGCGTTGGCGGCTGCACAGAAACCCCGCGGGCGCCGCCCGCGCACGCCGCGCACTTGTGGAAATTCTTGCACCACCGAGCCGGCGCAGTTTTCTCGAGAGCCGTCGTCCACCACGATTATCTCCGTGCCCTGAGGTGCATATTGAACGACAGATTGTAGACAAAGTCGCAAGAGATCCGGACGATTGTGCGTGGGGATGACAATGGACAACCGTGGATTGAGATGCGATGAATTCATTGAGCGATCGTTTGCAGGCAACTTTCAGGAGCGGAATTCCGTTCATGCTTTCGAATGAAATGAAGGAGACGACGCCGGGCTTGTTTGGAGTTTCCAGTCGCCATCTCGGAGGCAATTGCTTTCAAGACCGCCAAATGGTCAGCCTTTTGATAGTCCCCTTTCCAGAGCTTCCATTGATTGCGGACCATGGCTTCCGCCTCCACGATCCGCGCGAGGAGACGGAACTGCCAGTCGGGCCAGTGCTTGGAGGCATAGGTCAAGAGCGCGTGCCGAGTCAAGACCCGCATAGGAACCGCCACTGACCGGGAATGGAGGGGCCGATGGTGAGTGACGCGCAAGCTCGGCTCGTACCCAACTGTCCAACCTCGATCTCGAGCTCGTCTGCAAAGATCAACATCTTCATAGTAAAGAAAAAACCTTTGGTCCAAGCCGCCTAGGTCTTGCATACATTCTCGCCGCACCAATAAGCAGCATCCGGTGACCCAGGATACGTGGGTCAGCTTGCGAGCTCGCAATGCATGATATTTCCGGCGCGAGCGTGGCAGCACGAGCCGATTCAGCGTTCCCCATAGAGTCGGGAAAGGTCCGGTGGACCACTGGCGGCTGCCATCGGAATTTCGCAATTGGAAGCCGACTATTCCCATTCGGGGATTTTCTTCGTCCAAGCGACGGGCCAGGGCCAAAACGCCGTCCAGGAATCCTTCTCGAATGGTCATGTCCGAATTCAAAAGCAAAAACCACTCCCCCTGACTGAGTCGGCAGCCTTCGTTGACAGCACAGGCGAAACCACGGTTCTTGCTCCACCTGCGCAGCGACACTCCGCGCCGTCGCCTTAACCAGCCAGCGATGGGATTCTTCGGAGAATGATTGTCAACCACCACAATCTCGACTTTGCCAGTGGCGAAGCTTGTCGATCGTCCCAATTGACGGATCAAATCTGCCGTTTCACCCCATTGATGGTAGTTAACAATCACCACGGATACTTGTGGTGAAGAACTTGATTCGGCGTCTGTCGCTAGGACGGTTTGCGGCTTAGAGTTTGGAGGGACTTGGGTTGGAGGAGATAAGGTCGATAAGCTCATGAGGGGTCCTTCCCTCCCAGAGAGTCGCCCGATTATTTTGCAAGGGCCGACCACTTTCCGGCATGGAACTTGTAGGAGTATAAATCACTTAAGCGGCTACGGGCAACCCCATAAAGTCCCAAATGTCCAATCGAAATTATCAAGGCGATTGGCGGATATTACCAGCTGGCATGAGTTTACCTAGTTGTTTCAAGCATCCCAGTTTATAGTTTGGGGGCAAGAATCGTGTGCAAAGGAAGATGATGAAGTTAGCAATTCCTTTGCCAAAAAGACCTGAATACAGGCGCCTCTCGTACAATATGAGTAATTTCCCGTAAAGAGGCTTGGCGGAAGCTAGATGGATTGGGAAAATAGTTCCATATGAGAATAGATCCATATGAGCTTGTGGGCCGGCGCAAGCCGGCAACCCGGATGGACCCCGGGGGCTCCGCAATGAAGCGCTTAACACAGGCGTCCTTATGAAGAAGCTGCTTGCTTTCCTAGTGATGTTCGGACTCGCGGCGACCGGCGCGGCCTTTTGGATTAACTCGAGCAGGAATGGAGCGGACGAGGGTTACTCCTTCGAAAGCGTCAAATACGGTACGCTGACCGATGTGGTCAACGCCACGGGCATCGTCAAACCCAAACAAATCACTCTGGTTTTCTCCAAGGCGCCGGGAACCGTCGAGGAGATTATTGGCAAAGTAGGCCAGAAAGTGGAGAAGGGCCAACCTCTGTTCAAGGTCGATTCCGAAATGGCCAAGCGAAGTCTAGAAATGGCCAATGCAAAGCTAAAAAGAACAGAGAGCCAAAGAGATGCGGCCAAAGAAGCGGTCGACTATGTTGACAAACTAATAAAGGCCGGGCATGCACCACCAACAGAGAAGGAATTGGAGGCCAAGAGAACCTATAGTGCCGCCGTCGAAGGTGTGGAAGAGGCACAGTCCGGTCGGAGGCAGGCTCAACTCTTGATGGATTGGACTACCGTCACGGCCCCCATTGCCGGCACGATTATCGACAGGAACCTGTACTTAGGCCAACCCGTCGGTCCTTCCGCGACTGCGAGCGGAGGGGGAGGCGGATCATCATCAGGCTTAGGCCAATCCGGCCTGGGCGGCGGCCTTTCCGCCGGGACATCGACTTCCTCGCTTCTCGGAATGACGGATCTTCGGGTACCATTTATCATTGCCTCCGATCTTGGCGAGTTGGAAGTCTACGCCCAGGTTTCCCAGGGAGACATTGGACGTGTCAAAGCCGGACTCAAGGCCCAGTTCACGGTCGATGCCTTTCCCGAGAAGCCGTTTGTAGGCGAAATAACCGATATCAACCTCATGCCCGTGAGTGTGCAGGGCGCGACCTTCTATCCGGCCGTGATCAAGGTGGCGAACGATAAAGCGGACGGCGACTGGATATTGCGGCCCGGCATGACAGTAAACGTGGACATTACCTGTGACGTGCATACAAATGTATGGAAGTTGCCCAGTGCCGCGACTAGTCTGCCGCCACTTGACCCGCGCCAGATCACCCCGGCCGCGCAACAAAAGCTCGATAGCCGGCAAAAGCTGGAGAGCCCCGACGATTGGGTAGTGGTGTGGAAAATGGGAGAGGACAAAAAACCCTGGCCGATCTTTGTTCGCGTCGGCGGGAAGAGAAAAGATGGAAAACCGGGCATTAAGGAAAATAATTCCAATTACGTCGAGGTCTTGGAATGGGACCCGACTCCGTCGGAGAAAGAATGGGTGAGCAAGCTCGACCCCAACAACGAGAAAACTTATCCCCCCGCGTTGATCATTGCCGCGCCGCAGCCGAAAGGTTCGATCTTCGAAGGAAAAATCAAGATTTGAACCTGCCTGGATGGCCGCCCAGAGGAGGATGCTTGTGGGGATTTTGATCGCGCTCGACAATATCGAAAAGATCTATAACACCGGCGCCATGAAGGTGCCGGCGCTCTGCGGCGTATCGCTTACGGTGCATTCCGAAGAGTTCGTAGCCATCATGGGCGCTAGCGGGTCGGGGAAGTCCACCTTGATGAATATTCTCGGATGCTTGGACCGGCCGACGAGCGGCACTTACCGGTTCGACGGTCAAGACGTGAGTCAGCTGAGTCGCCAGGAGCTGGCGCATATTCGCAATCGAAAGATGGGCTTCGTCTTCCAGGGGTTCAACCTGCTCAAGCGGCATTCGGCCGTTGAAAACGTGGAGATGCCGTTGCTTTACGCCGGGGTCTCGAGTGCCGAGCGCCGCCGTCGTGCTTTGACCATGCTGGAGATCGTGGGTTTGGCCAATCGCGGCCATCACATGCCCAATCAATTGTCCGGCGGTCAACAACAGCGGGCCGCTATCGCCCGCGCTTTAATCAATCAGCCTCAGATCATTTTGGCCGACGAACCCACGGGCAACCTCGATTCCCATACCAGCGACGAGATTCTCCGCGAATTTCAGAAGATCAACCAAGAACGCGGCCAAACGATTATTATGGTGACCCACGACCCCCACATCGCCTCCTATGCGGATCGGCAAATCGTCGTCCGTGACGGTCTGATCGAAAGCGACTCGACCGCCGGCGCGCAGCTCCGCCGTCATGAGGAGGAGATGGACGGCGTGATTCCGCTCAAGACGAGCAGCCCGCGCAAGTCGCTGCAGTCCAAGGCGCGGTAAGAAGGCACAAGTCCTTAGGTTTTTTGCATGAGTTTCTTTTCCGCTATTCGAGTTGCACTGTCCGCTTTGCTCGTCAATAAGGGGCGATCCTTCTTGACCAGCCTGGGCATCGTGATCGGCATCGGCGCCGTCATTGCCATGGTGTCGGCTGGCAGCGGCGCTCGCTACAAGCTCGAGGATCGTCTGGACAGCTTGGGCAAGAATCTGATCCTGATTCGTCCGGGTTCCCGAAGCGCGCAGGGCTTCACCCAGGACTATGAGCCGTTGACTCGCGACGACGCCGAAGCCATCCGAAAGCGCGTCGGCAACATTCTAACCGGCGTGGCCGAATCGCAAATTACGCCGCGGCTCGTGCAGTCTCGAACGGCGGTCCACGGCACGCAGATCGTCGGCTCCGTTCCTGAACTGAGGGAGATTCGCAACTGGAAGGTGGCCATGGGCCGTTTTTATTCCGATGACGACGTGAAGAAAGCGGCCCGCGTCTGCCTCATCGGCCAAACCGTTCGCCAAAAATTGTTTCCGGACTCGACCGACCCGATCGGCAAAGACCTCAACGTGGGCGGCGTGCACCTCCGCGTCATCGGTGTCCTGGGGGAAAAAGGCCGATCGCCCACAGGACCCGATCAGGACGACCAGGTTTTTGTTCCGATTACCACGATGCAGAGCCAGTTGGGCGCCCGGAAGGAGATCACTCTCATCGTCTGTGCCGCCAAGAGCGAAAACTTGCTGGACCGAGCCAAGGAAGAAATCACGAAAGTGCTCCGAGAGCACCATCACCTTCGGCCCGGGGCAGCGGATAACTTCGATGTCAGCAGCGTTCGTGAAATGGCCGAGTTGGCCGTCGTTGTCACCACGGTGATGCAAATCTTGATTGCCATCATCGCTTCTATCTCCCTGATCGTGGGAGGTGTCGGCATCATGAACATCATGCTCGTGTCCGTGACCGAGCGGACGCGGGAAATCGGCATCCGCATGGCTATCGGCGCGACGCCCATGGACGTGCTTGTTCAATTCCTGATCGAAGCCGTGGTCTTGGCGCTAGTGGGCGGAGTCATTGGCATCACGCTCGGTATCTCCGGGGCGGTGGGATTGAGCCATTTGGCGGGTTGGCCCGTGGTCGTCCAGCCGGGGACGGTGCTGATCGCCTTTATCGTCGCCGCCGGCGTCGGCATATTCTTCGGCTATTATCCTGCTCTGAAAGCCTCCCGCTTGGACCCGATCGAAGCGCTGCGTTACGAATAACTAGTTCAGCCCAGTCTCGTTTAACCCGGAGCTCGGCGACGGCGGCCGGGACATTTCAAATAACCTAGCGATTACCTCGTCGACGAATCCGCTCTAGCCACTCCGTCAGATCCGCGGGGAACGCAGAGGAAAACGTCATCCGTCGACGGCTAGCCGGATGATCGAAATCTAATCGGGCTGCGTGCAACGCGAGGCGTGGCGCGTGGCTGGAATCCGGGAACGGCTTGCCGTGGAGCGGGCGGTCGTACATGCGCTCGCCGCAAATGGGCGTGCCGGCCTCGCCCAGGTGAATGCGAACCTGGTGAGTCCGTCCCGTTTCCAGGCGGCACTCGACAAGCGTAAAATCGCCTAAGTTTTCCAAGACGCGGACATACGTCACGGCCCGTTGCGCCGCTTTATTTTGCTGGTTTCCTCGTCGTGGTTTGTTTTGTTCCTGGTGGCGTGATTGCCTGCCGCCGGGCGCGCTTCCCCGACGTCCATCACCTCGATCCCGCACCAACCAGGACTCAATCTTGCCAAAGTGTGCATGGCCCCGGACCACGGCCAGATAGCGCCGCTCGATGGAATGGGCCCGAAATTGGAGACCCAGGTGCCGCTCTGCTGGTCGCGTCCGAGCGAAGACCACTAGGCCACTCGTTTCCTTGTCGAGGCGATGGACGGCCCGCAGATAAGAGCGAGGGGGGGAAGGGGAGAAAGGGCGAGAGGGAGATTTATTGCCGCGGCCGGGTGAAGCGCGATTCCTTTTTCTTAGTCGTCCCTGCCTTTCGTGTTCCGTCAAAAGATCGGGCAGAATATCCGCGAGCGTCGGAGGCAAGAATCGCCGGGCGCGGCGGCCGAATTCCGCCTCCTCCTCCGCATGACGCATCGTGGTCAGTCCTGCCGGCTTCTCAACCACCACGATCTCGGCATCCGCATAGCGGATCACCGGGCGTAGTTTTTTTCTAGTTTCTGATTTCCGGTTTCTCTTTTCTCTTCTCACGGTTTGGAAAACTGTGTGTCGTCAATATCGTCGACGTACTTCGTTTCCAAGACTTCCATCTCGATGTATTTCTTGCCGTCGCGATTGACGACGGCCTTCTTGGCCTCTTTGAGGCCGTCTTTTTCCTGATACTCCATGATGATGCGCTCTTCATTCACCTCTTGTTGGGTATTGATATCCATGGTTCGGTGCTCGAACTTCACCAACAGACCGGACCCTTTATCGAAGAAGAGATTGATGTCCTTGTGACCTTTATTGGCGACCCGGATGCCAACGGCGGGTTTATCTTGCACTTTCGTGTCCCCTAAGGCGGACAATTCGTACTTCTTGTCTTTCAAATTGGTGAGGCGAGTGACTTCGCTGAGATAAACTTGTTCATTCATCAGGTCGGTGATCTTGTCGAGCATCATGTCCACGTCCATGCCGTTGACGTTGAGCCACGCCTTCTTGCCGTCGAAGCCGACCATGACCTTGATCGAAGCACCGTTGATGCTCAGCTCTTGCACGCTCCTCACCTTGTTGGGCAGGTGAAAGGAGGCGTCCTCGGTGAAACCGATTGACATTCCCTGAACATCGACCGTACCCTTGGATTTCACGTGCCCGGCTTTGTGTTTATTGATTTTTTCTTCGCCTCCTTGGGCCTTGATGGCCTTGTCAATGACCGCCCGCAAATCATCTTGGGCGCGCAGGGATGACGACCCAAGGACAAGGCCGAAGCTCACGAGGCTTAGCAACATGGCACGCATGAAAAACTCCCAATAGGTAAGATGTCTCCGGAAAATATCGCCGTGGTTAGGAGATGCCGCGAGATAGTGATTCTATGGCTTCGTGAACTCCTTGTCATCAATCTTGTTGAGAAAGACAACCTCGAGGACCTCCCAGTCCATGAATTTTCGACCATCGCGAAAAGTAGCACCTTTCATCGGGTATTTGACTTCCGGGAGGCCCAGGCGACTTCCGGGAGCGGCCGGGGATCGACCAAGGGCCTCGGCAGCCGCCTGTCGCCTTCGCGGGTCCCTGTCCTCCAGGGCCTTCACAAGAACCGGATCGGGCTCTCCGTTCGACTGGGCCAAGAGTCCAAGCGCGAATCGAGCTTCGCGTTCGACTCGCGGGCTGGCTGCATGGGGCAGGAAAGATAAGAGGGCGTCGATTGCTCCGTCGGGCCTCTTACGCGCCAACGTGCGGATGACGGCGATCCAGACGCCATCTTCGCTTTGTCGTTGAGCAGGGTCCTTTCGGATGGCCGCCAGACATCGTTCCGCGCGCCGAGCAATCTCCAGGTCGGTGCTTTTGGCCGCCTGTTGCAAGAAAGGCGCTGCCGGCTCGCCGATTGCAATCAAGGCCTGGGTCGCCTTTTCACGCGCTTCAAAGGAGTCGTCTCCCAATTGTCGAATAAGAGTCCGAATCTTGTCCGGGTCGATTTCGCCACTTTTCAGTTTGCGAAGGCGCTCGATCAATGCCGAGCCATCCGGATTGATTTGCGCTTGTTTGAGAACTGCCTGGTCGGCCGCAGTCGTGTCCGGAATTTGGTAGTCGCTGTAATAGGTTTCTTGGGTGACCTCTTCCGAAGTTTGAGGATCCAGTTGCCGGTGCTCGGTTTTCGCCAAAAGGCCCGTCTTTTTATCGAAGAATAATTTGACCGGAGTCTTTTTCCCGGACGTCACCAAGATTCCGGCCACGTCGCGATCGTCTAATTTCGAGTCGCCCAGGGCCGTCAACTCATATGCCTTTTCTTTGAGAACGGTGAGTTGGGTAAGGCGTTCCGCATATCGACCCCGTTGCAGAGCATCGGTCAGTTGCGCGTTAAGAACCTGTAACTCACCGCGGACTCTTAGCCACACCTCCTTGCCGGAATAAACTTGAATTTGCGTGAGAGGCTCCCCTTCTCTTTGGTAGTCCATCACGTGCTTGTATTGATCGGGCAGTTGGCTGAGGATAGTGGCGACAAAAGGAATAGGGTCTTTGTCTCGATAGATCTTTCCATTCACTTTGACTTGAACAGCTTTGACTTGAGCGAGCTGTTTCTCACCGCCCCGCGCTTGAATCGCTTTGTCCAAAAGGTCACGAGGCGCATCCGCCGACACTGCCGAAAGCAAAATAACAAGAGCTCCAGCTGATCCAGCCAACCCCGCGCGCATAAACACCTCCATGAATACGACGATTATAGCAGGAACTCGGATTTAGGGACGAGGGATGAAGGATGAGGGATGAAAGACGGGATCGAAGAGCAATGAAACACAACCAAGACTTCACTTATTCATCCTTCATCCCTCATCCTTTGTCCAGAAAGGCCCATCGCTCGGAACAGCTCCGCGTCCTCGGTGGCGTCGGGGTTGGGCGCCGTGAGCAGCCGGTCGCCGAAGAATACCGAATTCGCCCCGGCCAAGAAGCAAAGGACCTGCAGCTCGCGGCTCATGCGGTCGCGGCCTGCGCTCAAACGAACTCGCGCTCGGGGAAAAACGATTCGCGTGGTGGCGATCAGGCGAACTAACTCCAGGCCATTGACCGGCTCGGCGTTCTCCAAAGGCGTGCCCTGAATCGGTATCAGACAGTTAATGGGAATGCTTTCCGGAGGCGGGTCGAGCGCGGCTAATTCCGCCAAGAGCATGAGCCGATCGTCTTCCGTCTCGCCCATTCCTAGAATTCCCCCGCAGCAGACCGAGATTCCGGCACGCTGAACCGCCCGCAAGGTTTCCAGCCGATCATCATAGGTTCGTGTCGTGATGATGTTCGAGTAATGCCGGCGCGAGGTGTCGAGATTGTGGTTGTAGGCGGTCAGCCCGGCCTGGGCCAATCTCCGGGCTTGGTCGTCGGTGAGCATGCCGAGCGTGACGCAAGCTTCCATGCCCAGCGCTCGAACCTCGCGGACCATGTCCAGGACTTGGTCAAATTGCTGCCCATCCCGCGGACCTCGCCAGGCCGTGCCCATGCAAAATCGCGTGGCCCCTAGTCGTCTTGCTTGCTCGGCGCGCTGCCGGACCTCTTCGACACTCATAAGAGGCGTCGAGTCTAATCCGGTGTTATATCGGGCGCTTTGCGCGCAGTAGGCGCAGTCCTCCGGACAGCCTCCGGTCTTAATGCTCAACAGGGCGCAACGCTGGATATCGCGGACATCGTGATGCTTCCGATGCACCTCCGCGGCGCGGAAAATCAAGTCAGGCAGAGGAAGACGATAGACCGCTTTCAACTCCTCAAGAGTTTTCATGAGAAGTAGTTTATGACAAAACCCCGGGATGGGCACTCACTCGCCTTGCTGTGTCCTTGCCCGTGCACCTGCCCGAACGGGCACGGGCACGAGCAAGGGCGTGGGCAAGGGTAATGGAAAGCTATTTGCTTTTCTTAGAAAACAGTCGCCACAAGGTGATCCCACCTTCTGGCGAACCGATGGCGACATAGCGACCGTCAGCGGTCATGGCCAGGCCGGATGATCCGCTTCCGGAGGTTGCTCCCAGATCGCCTAGCGACCAGCGGTAGGATTCCACGCCGCGGGCCAAGTCCCAAAGAATCGCCACGCCTTGTTCGCAAATGGAGATGAGATTCTTGCCTTCCAGAGGAAACATCACCAGACGGACGGCGCCGCTATGCCCGCGAAGAACCGCTGCCTCTTGATAGCTGTTGCCGTCGAAGGCGAAAAGTCGAACCGTTTGATCCTGACATCCGAAAGCCAAGACTGGGGCTAGCGGAGCGAAGGCGACCGTTTGAACGCCGCCCCATTTTCCTTCGAGCACCGTCTTTTCTTTCGACCAAAAGCCTCCGCGTTTCCACAATCGGACCGTTCCATCACGGCTGGCGGAGGCCAGCGTCTTGCCGTCCGGAGAAAAGGCGACACCAGTGACGTCCCCTTTATGGCCCTTGAAAACCGAGATTTCTTTGGCGTCCTCTTCACCCAATTCCCACCATCGGACAGTCTGATCGCGGCTGCCCGTGGCCAACATCTTGCTGTCGGCCGAATACGCCAAAGCGTCAACGGGCGCTCGATGGCGATGAAGCAAGGTCATCCGGTTTAAGGTGGGATCGGTCAAATCGCCCAAGCAAACCAGGCCATCCAAGCTTCCCGAGCCCCAGGCCAACGTTTGCTGATCCGGAGCGAAAGCCAGGGAGAAGACGCCAGTTTCGAAGGTTTGAAGAACGATCCGTTCCCGGGGCGTGTCGCGGAACTCCCACAAGCGCAAGGCGCCTTGAAGTCCTCCGGCTGCGAGGACATCTCGCTCCGGTCCAAAGGCCAGGGCCGTAGCCCCGCCGGCCGGCCCTTGAAATTCAATCATCTTCTTCGGTGGCCGCGGACCACGCGATGCTTCAACTTTTTCTTGAGCCGACTCCTCTAGCTGTTTGGATTCGGTTGGAGAGGGAGCCACGGAACTGGGAGGATTCTTGGCAATGGGTGGCGGTGAGACACCCACGGAGCCGGGGGTTTCCCCAGAGCGACGGACAGGAGCGGGCTCGGGCCGAACCGTTCGTCTTTTTGAAGTCCGTTCTTCCCGCTTTGTCCCCGGCTTCTCGGAATCAATCTTGCTTTCAAATCGCCGGCGCTCGATGGGTTCGGATTCGGGGGCTGAAATGACGGCGCTCAACACGTCGGCCAATTCCGCGGGCGTTTGGAAGCGATCCTGCGGCTTCTTCGCCAGCAGCTTTTGCACAATGGCATCGATTTTTTCGGGAACGGCCGAGCGAACTTCCCAGACCGGGCGCACCGTGCCGGTTTGGTGCATCATCATCTTGCGCATCAGAGGGTATTCGTCGAAAGGAGGCCGGCCGATGAGCAAAAAATAGAACGTGCAGCCCAAACTGTAAAGATCGGCCCGGATATCCACTTTTTGAAAATCGAGCGCTTGCTCGGGGGCCATGTAGTCCGGCGTGCCCATGATGCCGGCGGAAGGGACGCCGCCATGAACGCTGTCCTTCTCGCCGCCGCGCAACAGCGCCATGCCCATGTCCAGAATCTTGACGGTTCCTTCCAAGGAGTTCTCTTTGAGAGGCTGGCCCGGCTGAATACCTGCCACGAGCAAATTGGCCGGCTTGATATCGCGGTGGACCAGTCCGCGTTCATAGGCGTGTTCTAATCCCAAGGCCACTTGACGGATGTAGTCGCACGCTTGAGGCACCGGAAGCGGACCGTGATCCTTCACCAACTGGAACAAATCGGTGCCTTCTACGTACTCCATGGCAATGAAACAATTGTCGCCCACCTGATCGAAATCATGGACCACGACAATGTTGGGATGAGAAAGCTTGGCGGCCGCTTTCGCTTCTCGGCGGAAGCGACGAATCGCTTCCGTATCTTGCCGATCGTGACGAATGACCTTAAGAGCCACAATTCGGTCTAGCCGCTCTTGAACGGCCTTGTAGACGTGCCCCATACCTCCCTGGCCCAAGGTGGCAAGAATGGTATATCCCGGAATCGCCGGCATGCCCGAGGACTCCGCGGAATCGGCAGGCCGCCGGGCGACGGTCGAATCGCGCTTTGAAAAGCTGGTCGATCCGGGGGAAGAATTCCCCGGGAAAACGTCTATCTTGACATGGCAAGTATCAGATTTCTGGTCCATGGGCGCCGCTGAACCGGAATCACCGGCCATTCGTTCTTGCCAGAGAGGTCCGCTTAACCGCGGGTTTCGGTGACCCCTTCTGGCTATTGAAGTCTAGTATTATTCTGATCCGGGAGGCAAATCGTAGGTCAGGCTTTCCAGCGTGACGGCCGCGCTCACGACCGTGTTTCGTCAGGCTGGAAAGCTGACCTACGATATTTTCCGAATTTTTTGCGAGAAAAAGTGACCTCCGTGACATCATAATAGGTGATCATGGGCCTTCAACAACCAGGTACGCCGGCAATCGATCCGATGACACTGGGTCGCCTTTATCGACAACATGCGCCGGCCTTACGATTGTATGCCCGGCAGTGGTCGGATTCCGGCGAAGACCTGGTGCAAGACGCCTTCGTCCGGCTGGCACAGCAGACGCCACCGCCGGAGCGAGTTTTGTCTTGGCTTTATCGTGTGATTCGCAATCAGGCCATAGCCAACTACCGCAGCAGCGCCCGCCGCCGTTATCGAGAGCGTGCACGGGCCGGCGCTTGGTTCCGAGTTGCGGATGAACCGCTGGATGCCCAAGAAGCAGCCCGCCTGCTTGCTGAACTATCGCTGGAAGCGCGCGAAGTAATCGTCGCCAAGTTATGGGGCGGCCTGACCTTCGCGGACATCGCCGAATTGGTCGGCTGCTCCTTGCCGACCGCCCAGCGCCGATATCAAGCCGGGCTTACCGAACTGAGAGAAAGGCTCGAAGGACGATGGACGCCAACTTATCGAACTCCGACAACTTAAACGAGTTGGAGAGAAGGCTGGCCGACTGGAAACCGGCGCCTGATGGCCTCAATGTGGACGCGATGCTCTTTGCGGCTGGCCGGGCTTCCGGTGGGAATGGCAAAGCGCGACTCGCTTGGCCCGTCGTGTCCGGCGGGCTCGCTTTGTTGGCCGTCTTCTTGAGCATTCGTCTTGCGGCCGAGCGCGCCGAACGACTTGCCTTGCTTCAAGAGCTTCACGTGCGGCTTGCCGATAGTTCGCCGGTTTCTCCCTCGACTTCCCCAACACCGAAATCAGAGACCCCCCCGAACGCGTACCTGGTCCTGCGCCGAGAGTGGGAACAACGCCCTGGCGATCGCCAAGTGGAGTCTCCCGTTCAGGGCGAAGCGTCAAACGATTCGACCCTGCCCGAAGTGAACATTCTCCGGGCCTGGCAGCCCCACGGCCCGCGCGAACCGTTATAGTCTTACCCACAATCGTTTTTCCTTTTTCAAATCAGGAGGTAACGCTGATGATCCGTCTGCGCCAATGGTACGTCCCTCAAGGCTTTGTTTTCGTAACGGCGATGACTCTGTGTGTCTTGCCAAAGGGAGCGGCTCAGAATGCCGCCGATAAACCGGACGAAAAGAAATGGGTGATTGATCGTACCTTGAATCTGACGCCTCGTCCTGTTCCTGTTCCAGCGCTCAAGTATCGGCTCTTTCCGGTAGCGATGGACCTCAAAGAAGGGAACTCGGTACCGATTTATCTTCGTCTCGCGCACGAGCAAAGCGACGCCACTCGGCGCCTCTGGCGCGAAAAGCCCGATCAATGGATTCAGATGCCTCTTGATAATATTCCAATAGCGGAAGCCCGAAAACTTTTCCAGAACTTCGCCTACAACCTCCGCCAGCTCGATTTAGGAGCGCGGCGAAAAACGGCCGATTGGAGCTACACCCTCGATGCCGGCGATCCCATCGCCATGCTGTTGCCCGATGCTCAGGACATGCGCTATTGCGGCAAGGTGCTGGCCGTCAAAGCGCGAGTCGAGATCGTGGAAGGCGACTATTCGGCGGCGGCCCGGACTCTCGAAACGGGCTTTGCTTTTGCTCGTCACGTCGCCGAAGGGCCCTTCCTTATCAATGGTCTCGTGGCCATCGCCATCGCCAACCAGATGATGGACGCGGTGCTCGATTGGGTCAGTCAAGCGAATTCGCCTAATCTTTATTGGTCGCTGACTGCTTTGCCGCGCCCATTCATTGACTTGCGGAAAGAGTTCGAATTCGAATATCGGATGCCCGAGCTACAATTTCCCGACTTGGCGGATCTCCAGCACGAGCGAGCGCCGGCCGAATGGGACGCGGCCCTGAAACGTGTACGAACGGAGTTTAATCGAATTGTGGGGATGGAAGAGGGAGGGAACAAGAATCCTCCCGTGCCCATGACCGCTCCCACCGATTCGGCGGCTCAATCACCGGAGCTGCCGGCCGCCAAGAAATACCTCGTCGAGCAACTGCACATGCAAGCTGATAAGGTGGATGCCATGCCACCCGCGCAAGTGATCTTGCTTTGCTTGAATGGCGTCAAGGACGACCTCCGCGACGACTTCTTCAAATTCGTTTACCTGCCTACCCCGCAGGCCGTCGCCCTCGCCGAAGCGGCGGAGAAGCGCTTGAAATCCACCCCCCATTCCGAGACAACTCGGCTTCCCAAGACGCTTCTGCCTGCCCTTCCCAAAGTGATGGTGGCCAACAATCGCCTGGATCGCAAGATTGCCGCTTTGCGGATCATCGAGGCCATGCGACTCTACGCCGCCGGCCATGACGGTCAATTGCCCGAGAAACTCTCCGACATCACGGAAGTTCCCATTCCCTTAGATCCGGGAACCGGCAAGCCTTTCGAGTATCAACGTGAAAAGGACGCGGCTGCCTTGATCGCTCCTCCATTAAGCCTCCAGTCCACTCATATCTCAGCGCCGACTGGTCAACGCTACCGGGTCATCATCAAGCAGTAAGGATGAAGGAGGAATGATGAATGATGAATGATGAAGGAGGAAAGGGACTTTTGTCTTTCTTTATTCTTCGTTTATCATTCATCGTTCTTCCTTGTTTCGGCGGAGGACCATGAGGCTCCGCTTGGAACCAGGCTTTGAAGAGAACGATGTGGGTCGAACCCGATTGCTTCCACCGGACGAGCACCAGGTGAGAGTATCCCCTTCGAGTACATAGATGCCGGGGGATGGTTGGCCGCCACCATCTTTGCTCCAACAATCGATGGCCTTTGGGTCTTGATCGGGCATCAGCCGGATTCTTTCTGCCTGACGATTCCCGTCCCGGTCCACCACGACGAATTTGTCGCCTTGAAAAATGAGGGTGACACTAAGGGCGACGCCGGATTCTGGAACGCCGTTCCAAGTGGATGATTGGATCCGCCATGTCCCTTGGAGCAAATCCAGGTCCTGCTTGGCTAGTTCGCTAGTGGAGGCGCTGGCAGCCCCTTCCGGGGTGCGTGATCCGGAGCAGGCGGTCGTGCTAAGCAATGCGAGAGTCGTGAAGACTAGTGAGAACGATTTCATCTTTTCACCTTTCTTATGGCGAGCCGGGTTGCGTGAGCGCCCGGAGGTTCGAAGTTTATTGCCCACCAACCCGAAGCGTTAGCGAGGAATCAATCGCGGAACCGTTCCTCGCTGACGCTTCGGGTTAGTATCCATTAGCGAAATAGTGAATCGGCCAGCGCCTTCGAGGCGCTGGCCCTTCGCGTAGCTTAGGTCGGTCATTTCCCCCGCCGGTCGATAATAATCGAAAGCGGTTGGTTGTCTTGTCCCTTCAGCTTCGAGCGGAGTTGGAAGCCGCCTTCGAAGGCGACATATTCAAACGGCTCGCCAATCACGGGATCGGGAACATTTTTCTGGGCGCTCGGCCCGTCGAGCTGGACGGCAATGGCGGCCGACAAGAGCGCTCGCCGGACATAGGCCCGCGCTTGCTGCTGATGGACCTTACGGAGAGCGGGGAACATCACCTCGAATACCGGGTTGCCGAACTGTTTCTTCTCCTCGTTCTGGAATTCCTTTTCGAACTCGCTCGGCGGCAAATCGAATTTTGACGCGACAGAAGCATAGGAGGGTCGAACTTTCTCAGCGAAACGGATGATGCGGTCAGCCGAGCCGCCGCACGCCTTGACGAACTCGCGCGCTTTGGCGAGCTGCTCTTGAGGCGTCGACCGGCCGGGACCTTCCTTCATGAAGAGTGGGGCCAATTGCGCCAAGAGCTTGTCCTGGTCTTTCATGTCTTTTACGATGCGAATGAGCCAGTCCAGACCAAATTTCTCCTCGATCAAGAGCGATTTGGCAGCGCTCCCCCCGCTCGGGAGAGTCGTCAGACGCGTTCTCACGTCCTGAATTTCCTTAGCGTTCAGCTTAGGCAAATACAGGGCCAGCGCGTCGCTCATGCGGTGCTCGATGTTGTAGCCGACCAGGAGCACAATCATCAAGCCGTCTTGAGAAACGTGCCGTCCCAGGGCCATGCCAGCGAGAATATCGCTGACGCCCAGTGCGTTCCCTTCTTCGAATCGCATGCGAGCACGAAGGCATGCGAGCGAGGAGAGAACGCGGGCCGCCGGTCCATGAGGAAGCCGGGCGTAGATGCCGTCTTCGGGGCTGATGCCCCAATCGCATTGCGGAAGCGCAGCGCCGCGGTGCATCATTTGCAAAGCGTAGTCCGCCTTGTCCACGAGCTCTCGAGTCGGGGCATCCAGGGGCATGGTCAGACATTCCGACGTGAGTTTGTTCTGCTCGACGTCGGTGAGATGCGGCAAAGTGGCGAAAGCCTGCCAATAGCTCAGGGCAGCGTTGGTGTTGGGATCGGCGACCGGATCGCCCGACGCAAACCCTAGGGGTATGACAAAGATAGTAAAGGCAAAACACAGCGCGCGGAGCATGAGCGGTACCTCACTTTCAAAAGGTTCCAGGGAGAAAATCCGCAATTCAAAATACGAAATACGAAAGGAGACCGAATGGTATCATTTCTTTGAGCGAAGCCTTTCAATCGAGCAGATCCGGCGGAATCGCGGTTGATGCCAACATGGGGGAGCTCTCGGCGAGCGGCCAAGTAAACGTTCCGGCGCTCATTGTGTCCAAATCATGTCGGCTCTCCGGTCGCGGCGGTATATCTGAATTGCCTGAAGAATCCTCATCGTGTTTCACGATGTTGATCTTTGAGCCGTTGTTCCTGGGCCAGCTAAGCACAATGAGCAGACATGCGGCGGCCAAGGCGCCGGCTAAGCCTGCCCAAACCATCCAGCGTCGGCGCGAACCACTGACTTGTTCCAAAGTTGGCATTTCAGCCGGGATCGCCGACAAGAGGCGAGCTTCCAAGTCACCAGGAACCGCAGGGGCCGGCAGGGTGCGAAGCCGTGCCTCCAACGCCTCCAGAGCCCGATCGGAGTTCGGGCTTGGTTGCCCGGGTTCAGCGTACATGATGAGGAACCTCGTCTGTTAGCAATGATCGCAATCGTTTCAGGGCCTCGCTGGTTCGCCACTTCAAAGTCCCCGTCGGTTCGTCGAGCACTGAGGACATTTCGCGATAGCTCAGACCTTGCAAATAGTGCAGCACTAGCAAGGTTCGTTCCTGGTCTTCGAGCCCGTGAAGGGCTTGATAAAGTCGTTGCGATTCATCGTCGGCCGCCACGGAATCCGACGGATCATCCGACGACGTCTGCAAGCTGGTGAGTCGCTCCTGCAACCGGGCGTTCCGCCGTGCTGCCCGCCGGGCGTCGATGAATTTTGTATAGGCGATCCGGTGCAGCCAAGTGGCCAAAGTCGATCGTCCTTCGAAAGCGCCGATTTGCTGCCAGGCTGCGGCGAACGTTTCTTGCGTGAGATCCTCGGCCTCATGCACGTCCCGGGTCATGTGAACCAGGAAACGATAGACTGCCTGATAGTGGCCGCGAATAACCTCACCGCAGGCCTCCGAGCGCCCCGCGCGAAGATCGTTCAACAGGCGTTGGTCATCGGGCTTGGTCACGCGTTTTCCGCCTGCGGCTGAAGGACCAGCGAGGTCTCGAACGCATTTACTATCTTAGACGATTGAGAGGTCAGAGGTGTTGGCGCGAAATGGACAAACGGGCGAGCGGGGCGTGTCAACGCCCCGGTTACATCCGTAAAGTAAAGACACTTCGGCTTTCTCGGAGCGCACCGGGGCGTTAAACACGCCCCGCTCGCCTGATTCCGAGCTGATTACTTCTTCGGTTTGCAGTAACTGAGCGCCATCAGAGCGTAGCCGGTGACCAGGTTCGGGTCGCCTTCCATCCACTGATCTTTGTCGTTCACCCAGCTGCCGTCGGGTTTCTGGCGCTGGGCGAGAGCCTCGGTGATGTCGGCTCGCCAGTCGTGCTTCTTGCCGTCCGTGTCCACGACTTCATCGATTCCCAAGGCGTCCAGGCACTTGGCCATCGTGTGATAGTAGTAATAGAGGCCGCGGTGGGCGTGAGCCTTGGGCATTCCGGGATTGGCGTCGACGGTGTAGTGTTTCTGAATCCATTCGTAAGCCTTCTTCACGCGTGGGTCGTCTTTCGAGACGCCGCAATAAATCATGCTCTTGATGCCGGCGTAGGTCATGCTGCCGTAGCCGAGCAGGCCGCTCTCGGGAGAGGACCCTTCCACTTTACTGCTGCCTTCTCCCGCGGCCGAATAGATGAAACTGCCGTCGTTGATCTTGTCGGCCCAAGGTTGATCGTTATGCTCGCCTTTGAGATTCTGGCAGCGACTGACAAAAACTAGTGCTTTTTTCAGAGCGGGATCATCCGGACTAACACCGGCTTCCTTCAGGGCGTCCAGAAACATTTGCGTATTGGACAGGTCCGGTCGGGATTTGCTGTCGTACCCGGCCCCGCCGTAAAAATTGTCGCTCGGATTCTTGCCTTCCTCCTCGTCCCACTGGAGCTTTTTGAGAAAGGCAGTGGCATCGCCGATGATCTTTTTGTACTTCCCCTCACGTTTGGCTTCGACTAAAGCCATCACGTTGACGCTGGTGACGTAGTTTTGCAGACCGACAGCGGGAGACTTGCCCGCGATATGCCCGGCTTTTTCATTGACCAGAGATTCAATGTACGTGAGCGCCTTGGCGGCCATTGGATCCTCGGCTTTGACCTTGCCGGTTCGCAAAAGGCCGGTCAGGACGACTCCGGTCACCCCCATGGGTTGTTTGGCGCTCCAACTGCCGTCGGGTGCCTGGGCATTTCTTAAATACTCGATGCCTTTGTCGACCAGCTTTTCCCATTTCTGCGGTTCGGGGCCGAGTTGCTTCGGCTCGGCGCAATCGCCGTCGGACAGGCCGAGCATCATGCCGAAAACAATTGCCAAAGATATGATCAACCCGCGTCGCGTCCTCATAAGAGTTCTCCAAATGTCGGAAAGGCCAGTGTTCAATTGCAAACTTGCAATTTGCAATTCTTGTCGTGGCAGTTGAGCAAAGCCCGTACCAGCCCCCATATCTTGCGGTTGGGCCGACGAATTAGACCTTCTCTCCATTGTTGTGGCCATGTTTTCGCCAGCTCTGACGAATTCGCAGCCGTGCGCAACGAACGATTAGCACACTTGATTGTAACCAAAGCGCAAAGAAAAAGCCCGTGGCATCACCCACGGGCTTCAGGTTGATTCATCGATTTACTCGACGACGGCAAGAATGTCATCCTCGGTCATGATGAGGTATTCTTCTCCGTCCAAGCTCACTTCATTGCCGGCGTACGAAGTGAACAAAACGCGGTCGCCTTCTTTGACCTGAAAGGCCGCTCGTTTGCCGGTCTCTAATAGTTTACCATCGCCCAGACTGAGGACTTTGCCTTGCTTGGGCTTTTCCTTGGCGGTGTCGGGAAGCACGATGCCGCCGGCGGTTTTTTCCTCCGCCTCCATCCGCTTGACCACGATCTTGTCATTGAGGGGTACGACTTTCATGCCGTTGCTGCTCCTTGTTTGGGTGACATGCTTTCGCGGCCAGTCAACAACTGGATGCACCATAAATAACGCTCGAAGGCCGCGAAAGCATGGCACCCAGTTGTCGCAATATCCCTAGGGTTCGCCGTAAGCCCGTGTCAGGGCTCGAACCACCGTATAAAGAACAATATGCTTGCTGACCGGTTTGGCAATGACACTATAGGCTTGGGCTCGCAACGCCTGGCGCATCAAGGCCTCGGTGCGGTCGGCCGTCACTAGGATCACCGGCAGCATGACATTGATCTGACGGACTAATTCCAGCGTTTCCAGTCCGGATAGCTTCGGCATGTTCATGTCGAAAAGAGCCACGTGCACTGGTTCCTCTCGAACGATTTCCAAAGCCTCTTCACCACTGGATGCCAGGAGCGTGCGGTATCCTTCCGGCTCCATGATGTCGCGCAAGGCTTCCCGGCTGCCCGAGTCATCGTCGGTGATGAGCACCGAATACGGTTTGGAAAGTGTTGCCACCGTGGGACAGCCTCAAAGTTTCCGCCTAGAATCGCTATATCTCTATGTTAACCCTTGGAAGCAAATCATGTACCGCTACCGCAGGGCTAAATATAACCCCATGGTATTTAATAACTTCCGTTGAATCAAGCCGGAATCGAAAGGATCAAAACATGCCGGAAAATCAAGCTGGTTCTGTCAATTTGGCAGAAGCTGCGTCGTGCTTCCCAGCCGGCGTTGGTCTAACGCATTCGGAAGCTATGCCTTCACGCTCGCAGAGGTTTCGCGGACCATCCCCAGTTGGCCCACCAATTTCGAAGTTGCTGTTGGCCTGAGGACGGAAGGTTTCTGGAAAAATTGAGGGCGATGCGCTTGCCGTGAATCAATCCGCGGATCGTGCCATTCTCAACGCCATGTTGCTGGCAAGTTTCGCGGATTTGATCCAGAAAAGCGGCCGTCACTTTACCACGAACCGCCTTGGGATGGCCTTGGTTGATGCGCACGACAAAGGCGCACCGCGGCTGCATCGCGAACCACAATGCCACTACGATGACGATCAGCGTGAGTAGCGAACCCCACCATTCCCCGGTTATCATGATTGCGCTATCTTGAGGCTTATCGCTGGGTGGAAACCGATTAGAGCCGCCGGTCAATTCTCCGTCGTGATTTTGGATGCGTCAAGGGACCGGCTATGGTGATTCCGGAAGCGAGATCCCGATTACACAAGGGATTGGACGATCTCATTAACGGCAGAATAACGAATTGGAACTTTGATCCGCTGTATTACGAACTGAAGGATTCCGACGATCTAGCAGTAGCTGAGATCGCTAACTTCAGCTGGGGTTTGTATCACGACACGGTTGGTCCTTATCGCATCACGGAGCATTACCGCATCGGTCCTGAAGCTCGCGAAATGGCCGACAGATGTCTTCTGTTCCTGAAGACAAATCTCGAGTACGGCTGGCCGGACTGGCCAAAACAGTCTTTGCGGAGTCTAGTGTCTAATTGGTTGTCCGTTGCAATTTCGCTCGCGATTGTTTTGTCGCTGCTACTGGCTTGTACCTTGGGAGATTCGATTTTTGCACGTTTTTTTGCGTGCGGACTAATGTTTTCCTTGCTGGTGTATCATTTGTGGCATTGGTTTTTTCCTGATCGACAAAACAGTCCTGCCTGGAAAGAGTTTTGGGCCTCTGGGGATAAAGATGCCTGGCCGTTTCTTAGGCGCTCGGAGTATCAAGACGCCCTGCAAACAGTAAGTCAAAGCGCGGCCAGAACTGTCGAGTAATCGTGTCACTGTTTCTTCGCCGGCCAAAGTCGATCTGGATCGAAATCCAGGTCATCCAACCGGACGGGATATTGCAAGCGGTCGTAGCAGTAGTATTCCACCTCATGTCCCCTGTCATCCTGAGTGATCAGGAGCACGGGCAAGTGGCTGGCGGGATCGAAGAAAGCCCAGCGCCGGCCGCCGCGAGGCAACAGCGGCTCGAGCCCCGGCGGCAGCCGATGTTCAACGGCCTCAAGCGGGGTTTCGTAATCCGGCCGTTTGGTCGGGCCCAAATAAGTCAGCAACCCTCGCTTGTTCTCGCCGCGTTCTTGAGACTCCAGCGCTTGGCCGAATTTTTCAATCATGACGCCGATGCCCGCCTCGGTGATGGCGTGCCGGCTGGCGGAGCGAACGAAGATGTTGTCCGGCGCGAGAGCCATGCGCTTGCCGGCCGGCGCCAGCGGCATGTCGCCGGCCGCCAAGAGCGAATGGATCATGCCGCCGTGCTGCCCCTTAACGTAGACGACCTCGCGCCCCTGCCCTTCCGGCCCCAGCCATTTGAAGTAAACGCTCCACGGTTGCTTGCGGAACTTGAAGAGAATCAGCTCTTCGGGTTGGTCCCTGCCTTTGACCTGCTCACGACGCCGGAGCCGAGCCACATAGGAATCAATCGCAGCAAAGCGCAGGGCAGCCTGGTTATATAGGTCTCGAAGCTTGGACGATCCATCCGTGGCCGTCGCCGTTGACAGCACGGACGGACCAGGCGATGCAGTTAGCATGGGAGAAGAATTGGGAGCCGATGCGGCTGGAGCCCCCCCCGAGTTTCCGGCGGGAACTTCTCGAGTCGGAGGTGGACTCGCAGGCGATGAGCCACCCGGTGGGTTTAAACTCGGAGTCGGAGTCTGACCTTGTCGCCCTGAATCGCGCCCCGAAGCTTGAACGATTGCCCCCGACTTGGCCGGCGACCAGCTGTCGTCCGGGGCCGCGCGGATGACATCTGGACTCGGCGATCGCGAGCTTGCCGGCATCGATGATGCTTGCATCGCCACCCGATCTCCACCTGTAGCTTCGCGAGTTGTTGCTCCGCTCGCCATGGAACGATCCCGCGACCTCATCATCGCGACTCGGTCCTGACCTGCCCGATCCGGACATAGGCAGCCGCCGAACAAAAGGAATATAAAACCGATGAGAAGTGCGAGGCGAGTCCCTTCGACAGGCATGACAGAATCCCTTCTGTTCCGGTTCCGACTTAGCAAACAGGGTGGCACGCCCGGAGTCTTCGACGGGCTTGGCCTCCATAGGTCGAATAGATTACAAGCTGCAAAAAGAAAAGGACAGAGGAACCAACGAACAGTCGGTCGCAGACTCTTCCCAATCTGCCCATTTTAGAAAAGAGCCCAGAAGATCACGAAACCGCCAAAAGAAGAATTTCAAAAAGAGCCGCGCACGAAGCGAGTCTTCGAGCGCAGTAAGCGGTTCTTGCCTCGGCGGTGTCCGCTTACTCCGTTCGCAAAGCCTCACTCCGTGCGCGGCTCTTTTTCGCCTTTTCCTTCTTTCGTGTTTTTGTGATTCTCTTCGATGGGCTGCCCAATTGCGAATCAGTGACGATCGCCTTAGAATGACAGCAGAAAATTCTTGCTCCACATGCGGTTCGGATTTGGATTTGGAATCTGGGATTTGCAGCTTGGGATTTGGAATTTCCAACGATGATTTGGCTTTGGCTGATTCTCGCGATTCTGGTTGTGATTCTCGCGCTGGCTCTTTCCTGGCGGTACTTGCGTTTCTTTGGTCGTGAAGTGCAAGCCGAACGCGCCCAAGAATTGTTCGCGCTCCAACGCGAGCGGCTGGAGCTGAAGTTTCAGCACGCGGCCGCGGCCTCCGGCAAGCCCCGCGGCCTGCGTTGGAAGAATTGCGATTGGGACGGTCCGGTGGCTTTTGCTCGCGAGCGCCGCACCGGCCAGCTCGCCGCTCTGGCGGGTCTTACTATCCAATTCGAGGCCGTCGAAGGCGGCGACATGGAGGGACTCCCGGCCGTCAGCACCCTGCGCGACGCCTCCGCCGTATTCTTCTTCCATCGCGGCCAATGGCATACGGTGGGCAAAACCATCTTTAACATGACCCCCGCCATGGCCATCGAGCATTTCAAGAATCAATACGAGCCGGTGAAGAATAACCGCGATCATCACTCCGGCGATCAGGGCATGTAAAGTCGCCGTCTCCTTCCCCCGCAAGGTAGATTTTCCAGCACCTCACGAAAGTGAAGTCGGGAACTTTGGCCAGTTGGAAGCCCATGTACAGGAGCG
>Ga0207070_1056_pt2 | contig 26338 bp, 26 predicted proteins | sample Alteio_BWMinHeat_92_FD_153591 | JGI IMG/M metagenome (GOLD analysis project Ga0207070, IMG submission 153591) | Enriched cells from forest soil in Barre Woods Harvard Forest LTER site, Petersham, Massachusetts, United States -... | ecosystem: Environmental > Terrestrial > Soil > Temperate forest >...
GTTTCCAGTGCTTTATTTTTGTCCATGAGTGCTCTCCCTTGGCGGTTAATTGCGATTTACTCTACACGGATTATTGGGCGGTGCAATATGAATTCGCGGGCGATTTTCTGGTCAGACTTGTTGCGGCGGGAAGGGAAGAAATGCCTATATTCATAAATGGTTGCCTAGGAATTTGGCGATTTTGACTAGTTAGGTTTTCCCCTCTCCCGTTTACGGGAGAGGGTGCCGGAGCAAAGCGGAGGCGGGTGAGGGGACTTTGCCGAACATTGCCCTCACCCGGTTTTCCTAAGCTTCCACATATTTCCGTACGATGTACGAAAATATGTGCTCGCTAAGGAAAACCTGCCCTCTCCCGCGAAGAGGCGGGAGAGGGGAAAATCACAGCTTACATTTATCAGCATCGCATGGGTGCGCGTGGCCAGGAAGGGCATTTCTCCTGGGGCACGAGATCCCGTGCTCGGCTGTCTACGACAGCCTCCACGGGATGACAGCATTCTTAAGCGCGCAAGTGCGCGCTAACGAATGCTAGTCACTTCCTTAATCTTACTCGCCAGTTGCTTCAGCGTAAACGGCTTGGCGAGGAAGTTGAAGCTGCGTTCGGAGCCGTAATTGTTGACGAACACATCCTCGGCATAGCCGGAGATGAAGATGACTTTGACATTGGGGAATTGCGGGGTGATCCTGTCGATCATCGTCGGGCCGTTCATGCCGGGCATGATGACGTCAGTCACGATTACTTCCACCTGGTGGCCGTGCGCGCCCATCAATTCGATGGCGGTTTCGCCGCAATCGGCCTCCAGGATGGTATAGCCCTTATTGCGGAGCGCGCGCGCCGCGAAAATGCGCACCGGGGTTTCGTCTTCTACCAGCAGGATGGTGCCTTTGCCGGTCAGGTCGGTTGCGTTGCTTTTCTCGACGGCCTCACTTTCGGCCGCTGCGGCTGCCGCCGCCTCCTGCGGTGCGACGGCGGGGAAGAACAGGCTGAAATTGGTGCCTTCATTTTCCTTGCTGGCGACATAGACATAGCCCCCGCTTTGCTTGATGATGCCATAGACGGTGGAGAGTCCAAGGCCGGTGCCGGAGCCGACGGCTTTGGTTGAAAAAAACGGTTCGAAGATTTTCTGCAACATATCCTTGGGAATGCCACAGCCGGTGTCGATCACTTCGACTAATACATATTCTCCGTCGGGAATGGCGGTGTCTTCCTCGGCGGGCGCCACCAGGTCGCGTAGCAGCGGGTGATCGCGGTCGATAAGGGCATGGCTGGTGCGAATGGTCAGAATACCGCCGGACAGCATGGCGTCGCGGGCATTGACAGCCAGGTTTATCAGGACTTGCTCTAATTGTCCCTGGTCGGCGCGCACATGGCCGAGGTCGCGCCCATGTACCATTTTCAATTCGATATTTTCGCCGATGAGACGGCGTACCAGGTTCGATAATTCGGCCAGCACGTCGGTCAGGTCGAGCACTTTCGGCTGCAAGGTCTGGCGGCGCGAGAAGGCCAGTAATTGCCGCACGAGATTGGCGGCGCGGTTGGCATTCTGCTTAACCTGCATGATGTCGGCAAACGACTGGTCGCCGGCCGGATGGCGCATCAGCAGCAAATCGCAAAAGCCGATCATGGCGGTGAGCAAATTGTTGAAATCATGCGCGACGCCACCCGCCAGTTGCCCGACCGCCTGCATTTTCTGCGAATGGGCGAAGCGCAAATCCAGGTTCTTGGCCTCGGTCATGAGATGCCTGGCTTCGGTCACGTCGTTGAGGTACATGACCAGGGACGCATCGCCGCCGGTGTCGCCGATAGGGTTGAAATAGGCCGAGACGACAATCTCGGCGCCGCCCGGAAGCCGCAGTTCAAACGAAGGATTACTTGAAGTTTGCCCAGCCAGCGCCAATTTTATGATGGCTTCCCCCTCGCTTTTTTGAAGTGGGGCAAGCACATCGCCGAATGGCATCGGCAGGCGACCGGCCAGCGTTTGCTGCGTCAGCGCGTGAAACGCGCGATTGCCATTGATGATGTATCCCTTATCGTCAAGCCTGATGATAGCGATCGGGGAGTTTTGGATAAAATTATCAAGTGCGGCATCCACAGGGCGCCCTACCACAGCTTCTTTTTGCTATCCGTGCCTGTTTCGGCGATGCTATGCACCAGCGCTGTGCAGCCTATGACTTTGCCATGATCATTGTGGATGATTTTTTGATTGATAAAACCTTCCATCAGGCCACCGGCTTTTTTCTGCAGCGTTACCATGCCTTCGTAGTTATCCGGCTGGATAGTATCGACGCGATTGCCTCCGTGATAAATCATATCCTGCAGGGAAAGATTGCTGGAGGTGATTTCCCCTTCCCGGAAACCAAGCCATTGTTCAAGTATGGGATTTACGTAAATAATATTGCCGGTCGGGCCGCTCATATAGACGCCCATGTCCATGGTATCCATGACATAAGAAAACAGGGCGATCGTCGATTTGCTGAGGACGGGAGTGTCGGCATTCGCTCCTTCGGAATGGCGGTGCTCCACATATTCGCGGCCGCGCAGCAGGATAAACCCGCTGGGACGCAGAATGGGCTCAATGGACATGAGCAGCCGGTGAAATTCGCCCTTGGAATCGCGCACGTTGAAAATGACTTTGTCATAGACGCCGCGCTCGATAGCGTTGAATATCTTGTCACTGTCTTCACGCGATACTTTTTCATATTCCAGCAGCACGTCGATGGTACGGCGCGGCTGTTTAAGAAAATCCGGAAATAAGTCCTGAAAGGAACGGTCGAGATAAACGATCGTGCCGTTTTGCCGGATAATCAGGCAGAATTTATTGTTAATGCCCAAGGCCGAAGCGAAGAGGGAGTTTTGGAATTCAGTGGTGAGTACAAGATCGCGGCTACGCTGAATCTGCAAAATGGCATACCAGCCGGTCGAACCGAGCAGAACCAGCAGCAGGAGGATCATGGCCTGTTGGTTGTTGGCGTTAGCGTTCGCCATGACGCTCAAGCTCGCTACTGCCGTGCCCACGAATATCAAGATGAGTTGCAATATCGTCGGGGTGCGTTGGCGAACAACGAAGTCACGCGTGCCGCTGACGCTGGTATCGAGTTCGGCATAACGGGTGGTCATGGTGATTGGCAATCCTAAAAGTTATTTCCATAACTTTAGGAATTTATTACAAAATAACAACAGTTTTTTTGCCATCGTCCTATATTTCTGTAGCCCGCCCGGGTAATGCCAAGGCGGGCTACAAGCGATTTATCATTAATTTTCCTTAATTTATGCGGCCTCACGCAATTGACGTTCCAGATTTTTCAGTGTGCTTTCCGCTTGTTCTCTCGAGACGCCTTGCTTCTTTTGCACGGCGTTTATCAGCGCATCCCGCTGATCCGGATAACAATTGACTTCATCAGTATTTAAATTAGGCCATGCCTGCTGGATTTTACTCCTGACTTTCCTTGATTCATTCTGGGATTGCTGAGATTGTTCCTTGCCAAATTGCTGTTCCTTATTCATAGTAATCTCCATGATAATGTTGAACAATACCGCTTTGGTAGAAAACGCCACCGGCGCCATAAAGCCATGCGGAGAATCACTATGGGAAGGATGGCATAAAAACGCTATGTTGCTTGTTACTATTTTTATAAAATAGCCGTAAATGCGTATGCTTTATTGACCAGGCGATACTGCGGCGCTAGGTTATATTGTGTATGAAAATCATTTTACTCGATAATTACGACAGCTTTACCTACAACCTGCTGCATTATATTGGTGAGCTGGGAGCAGATGTGGCCGTCTATCGCAACGATGCCATCGGCGTGAAAGAATTAATAGCGCAGAAGCCCGACGGTATCGTTATTTCGCCCGGTCCGGGCACGCCGCAGCAATCAGGCATTTGCCTGGAGTTGGTCAAGCAAGCTTCCGGCAACATTCCTATTCTGGGCGTATGTTTGGGTCATCAGGCCATCGGCGAAGCGTTCGGCGGCAAGGTTGTCCGCGCAACCAAGCCGATGCACGGCAAAGTCAGCGAAATCTATCACGAAGGCCGCACATTGTTCAAAGACCTGCCCATTCCGTTCAATGCGACGCGCTACCATTCGCTAATCGTCGATCGCGGCACGTTACCCGATTGCCTGGAAGTCACCGCCATCACTGCCGATGACGGGCTGATCATGGGGCTTTCCCATAAAACCCATAATACGCATGGCGTGCAGTTCCATCCTGAAAGCATCGCCAGCGAGCATGGGCATCAGTTGATCAAGAATTTTTTGGATACACTGTCCGAATGACATAAACAACATGACCGACCTCGCCATCCACCCCATCCTCGCCTTGCTTGCCGACGGCAAGAACCTGCCGCATGATATGGCGGTGCGGGCCTTTCAGATCATCATGAACGGCGGCGCGACGCCGGCGCAGATGGGCGCATTCCTGATGGGATTGCGCATTAAGGGCGAAACGGTGGAAGAAATCAGCGCCGGGGCGGTAGCGATGCGTACCAAAGCGCAGCGTTTCCGTGCGCCCGCCGGGGCAATCGACACCTGCGGCACGGGTGGCGACGCGCGCGGCACGTATAATATTTCCACCGCCGTCGCGTTCGTATTGGCGGCGTGCGATATTCCTGTGGTCAAGCACGGCAACCGCTCGGTATCGTCGCAGTCCGGCTCGGCGGATGTGCTCGCGGTGCTCGGCGTCAATGTCAATGCCGAACTGCCGGTGCTGGAGCGCTGCCTGGCCGAATGCGGCATTTGTTTCCTGATGGCGCCGCGTTTCCATCCGGCCATGCGCCATGTCGCGCCGGTGCGGCAGGAATTGGGCATGCGTACCGTATTCAATTTACTCGGTCCATTATCCAACCCGGGGGCACCCAACTATCAATTGCTCGGCGTATATTCCGACACATGGGTTGAGCCGTTGGCGCAGGTGCTGAAGCAACTCGGTACACAGTCGGCTTGGGTCGTGCATGGCAGCGACGGGCTGGATGAGCTGACGCTCTCCGGTGCGTCGATGGTGGCGGAATTGAAGTATGGCGCCGTGCGCCGTTTCGAGGTGACGCCCGAAGACGCCGGATTGCCGCGCGCGCCGGTCGAAAGCCTTAAAGGGCAAACACCGGAAGTCAATGCGTCTGCGCTGGTGGAAGCGTTATCGGGTATGGAAAACGCCTATCGCAACGCGGTGGTCTATAACGCCGCCGCCGGGCTGCTCATCGCCGGTAAAGTTCAGGATTTGAAGCAAGGCGCGGCGATGGCCAAAGAGGCCATTGACTCCAGCCGCGCCCATGCTGTGCTTAAGAAGCTGGTTGAGGTGAGTAATGGGCGCGCATGACTGATGCTCTCTCCGACATCTGCGCCGCCAAACGCAAACATATCGCCAAACGCAAGGCTGAATTTCCCGAAAGCGGGTTGCTGGAAAAAGCGCGTAACGCCGAAGCACCACGCGGATTCAAGCGCGCATTGCAAAACAAAATAGAGCAAGGGCAATTCGGCCTGGTCGCCGAGATTAAAAAAGCCTCGCCCAGCAAAGGCGTCATCCGCGCCGATTTTGATCCTACGGCGCTGGCCAAAGCCTATGAGGCTGGCGGCGCGGCTTGTTTATCGGTACTTACCGATGAGCCTTATTTTCAAGGGCGCGATGAATATCTGACGCAGGTACGTAATGCCGTGACATTGCCGGTCTTGCGCAAGGATTTCATGCTCGATCCCTACCAGATTATCGAATCGCGGGCGCTCGGAGCAGATGGCATCCTGCTGATTATGGCGGCGCTGGAAGATGCACAGGCGTGTGAACTGGAATCGGCAGCATTCGATCTTGGCATGGATGTGCTGGTCGAAGTGCACGACCGAAATGAATTGGAACGCGCGCTGGCGCAGCTTAAATCGACACTGATCGGCATCAATAACCGCGATCTCAAAACACTGAAAGTTGATTTGGCCACGTCGGAAACGCTTGCAAAACATTTGCCCAGGCATATCCTGAGCGTATGCGAAAGCGGCATCTCGGCGCATGACGATCTCAAGCGCATGCAAAGGGCGGGGATTTCCTGCTTCCTGGTCGGCGAATCGCTGATGCGGCAGCAGGATGTTATGCTCGCGACTAAAAAATTATTGGGGCGGAACGATGGGTAGTTTTATGCAATACATGGACTGGCAGGAAATAATGGCGCTGGTGTTTTTCGTCGCCTGCTGGATCGGTTACGCGCGCTATGCCGAACACGAACGCTTCGGCCAGCGCAGCCTGCTTGCCGTGACCAACCGCTACCGCATGGAATGGATGCATGAGATGCTCAAGCGCGATAACCGCAGCGTCGATGCCATCATGATCGGCAATTTGCAGCGCAGCATCACGTTTTTCGCCAATACCACGATTTTCCTTTTGATCGGCCTGATGACCATGCTGGGATACCATGACCGCGCCTCGCCCATTATCGACACGATTCCTTTTGCCAAGCCGACCACCCCGTTTTTATGGGAACTCAAGATTTTCCTGCTGATGATTTTATTTATTTACGCCTTTTTCAAATATACCTGGTCATTGCGGCAATATAATTACGCCGGCATTTTCGTCGTTGCCGCACCGGCGCATAACGATCGCATCGAAGAGCATCACGCCATCGCCGACAAAGGCAGTTACCTGGTCGCAAACGCGGCGCGGCATTTCAATAATGCCTTGCGCGCTTATTATTTCGGGCTGGCGGCGCTGGCCTGGTTCGTCCATCCCTATTTTTTCATGGCGGCGACGGCTTGGGTTGTTTATGTGACGCATCGGCGCGAATACCATTCGCAGACGCTCAAAAATCTTGCGAAATAAATGAGTGACTCACCAAGAAAAGAGTGGGCAGAGTTTGCGTTTTTGCAATCAAATGCCTCGGTCAAGCCCAAGGCGGAAGCGGTACATCCGGATGATCTGGTTGATATGGCGGTTTATCGCTCTCACGATCGTATGGTTGGCGGCAAGGATGTGCTGGAAGCGTTTGTCGTCTATGCCCATGACAAGCATGTCTTCGATGAAAACGGCAAACTTAAACCTGTTGATGATGCAACGTACCAAGCAACTGACCGTCCGCATAAAGCCAATAAATTCGGCAAAGCCTATCAGGACGGCGCGAAATTATGGCTGCATAACACCATAGCCGATATCGTCGTCGATGCCGCTATTTTTATGTACAAGAAACACAAGTGGCGCAGCATGCTGTGCGATGGGTTGCGCACAGTGAATGGCGCTTACAATATGTACCGCAATGCCGAGCAGAGCGATCTCGATGAAGGATTGCTTGCGCCGCCGGGACTCAGTGCGCATAACAAAGCCATGGCTGCCGATCTGGTGCAATTCGATAAGGACGGTAAGCTGGTCGATATGGGCGGTAATTTCGATCACCTCGATATGAAGACCAATAACAGAAATAATATGAATCTTGCTCCGGAAATCATCAAAAACCGGCGTTTGCGCGAGATTGCCTTTCAACATGCTGCGCTGTCGCGCGGGCGGTTATTCGCGCCACTTAGGAGCGAATTCTGGGACGAGCGTTTTCCCGAAAACGAAGCCGATCATTGGCGCGTCCTTGAAAGTCTGTGCCGCTGCCTGGGCAAAAAACTATTGAGCGAGGAAGATGAACGCAATCGCAAAGAAAATCCGCTGGCGTTCCATCAAAAATGGGAAGCGATGAATTACGACGCATTCAAAAAGAAATGGCACGAATTATTTAATGAACAGGAATTACGGACAACGTTGGAACTTCCCGCTAATATAAAACTTCCGCCCGAGCGAGAAACCATCATTTATCACGGTGATTTTCATCCGCTTTACGACCGCGATTTGATGGCAAGCGGTAAGAATATTACTTAAATTGTCCTGCTCGGGCTTGACCCGAGCATCCATTGTAAAAGATGGTTCCTCGGGTCAAGCCCGAGGATGACAAGCAAGGCGTTGTTTGATCTCCTCCGCCAGCCGCCCCATCTCGTTCTCGACTTTATAACCCCACTTTTCCAGCTTGCCGCCGAGTGGCCTCGCGATACCGTCGCGCAGCAATTGCGCGGCGAAGCGGGCAGGGCGAGTATAGATATGTCCCGCCAGCGGCAAGAGATACACCGGTTTCCCAGTCGCGCAGGCTTCGCTCATCATATTGACCGAATCGTTGGTGACGATGATCGTATCGGCCAGCGCCAACATGCCTAAATACGGGTTCTTCTCGACGAAATCATAAATATAAACGCGCCCGCTGTCGGCGAAGGCCTGGCGCAGCATGGCAGTATTCTTTTCCCCCGTCCGGCGCGAGGAGGTAATCAGCAATGAGCCTTGCGTCTGCGCCAGTAATCGCTTCAGCGATGCGATAACGCCCTTCATCGCGTTATTGCTCAGGCTGTATTTATTGGTCGAGCCGCCGAGCAACACGGCGATCAGCGGCTTCGGGTATGCGGCAAAACGCAGTGCAAAATGCTGCCGCGCTTCATCGAGAATTTTAGGTGTAATCGCATGGAGCGCAAAACGCGTGGTAATCAGTTTGGGCGCGGGGGCGAGGCGGTCATGCTCCATCGCGATCAGCAGATCGAAATATTTTGCATTCACGTAGGGGTCGAGAATGTGGATGAAATAGGGAGTTTTCGGAAGGCGGTGCTGTTCGATATGTTCGCGTAACCCCATCGCCACCATTGCCGCCCGCCTTCCGCAGCTGATGATGAGGTCGGGGTAGGGGGGCGCCAGCGAATCGCTGGCCGGGCTGATGAAATACGGCATCATCAGCGAGCGCAGCTTCGTCGCATAAAAAATATTGGGCAACCAGGCCCATGGCGCCCGGACCACGATTTTTTTCATCTCCGGCTTGATGTCCAGCGCCGTTGCCAGCGCCTTAACCTGCGCCACCATGCCCGCGCCGCCGTCGGTGATGCCCCATGCCGCTGCGCGGCCGATGTTGGATGATGGATGCTGGATGCTGGAGGATTTTTTCTTATCATCCATCATCTAACATCCATCATCTGCTGCGAAGCAGCTCATATCAATCCCTTCGACTTGAACGAAAAATGCTTCTTTGCGCCGATGATGAGATGGTCATGTACCTCGATGGAAAGCGGGCGGGCGGCGTCGATGATCTGTTTGGTGACATCGACGTCGGCCTTGCTGGGGTTGACGTCGCCGCTGGGATGATTGTGCACGAGGATGAGGCTCGATGCGCCGATCTCCAGCGCGCGCTTTACCACCTCGCGCGGATAGACCGGTGTGTGATCGACGGTGCCGCGCTGCTGGCGCTCGTCGGCGAGGAGCTGGAGTTTCTGGTCGAGAAATAATACATGGAATTCCTCATGCTGGTTATAGCCGATATGGATGCGGCAATAATCGAGCAGCTGCGTCCAGCTTTTGATGACCGGCCGGTCGGCGATTTCTTCCTTGAGCAGGCGCTCGGCAGCGGCCTTCGTAGTTTTAATCGCAACCACCGCCGCTTCGTTCACGCCTTCGACTTTCATCAATTCCTGTGGCGTGGCGAACAGCACCTGCCCGAAGCTGCCGAACGCATTGATGAGCATCTTGGCCATCGGCTTGACATCGCCCACGGGCTTGGCGGGAAACAAGATCATCTCCAGCAATTCGTAATCGGCGAGCGCCTCGGCGCCGACATTCAAAAACCGCTCGCGCAGCCGCTTGCGATGGCCGAGATGGTGGGGCTTGGTGAGGGTATCGTTCATAAGAATAGTCATAATTGATAGAAATGAGTAATGAAAGGATGGAAGTTTACATTATTGTTACTCTGTAATAAGTTTATATTTTCATAAGTTACATAATAAGCAGATTAAACGAATGGCAATTGTTACATATCCAACTGATATAGATATCCAAGGTCCTTGGCTGTTAAGTCGGGAGGATTTGATAGAACTCGACAAAATTATCGATAATTGGTGGGTAGAAATTAGCAAATTACGAGCAGAAAAAATAGAACAAATTATTTCGGCCAAAATTGTAGAAAATGAAAAAAGAACCTATAAAGAAGATGCTCAAGTGGTTCGCAATAGAGTTATGGAAAGTTATGAATTTAAGAATTTTGGAAAATATCTTACGTTATATTGTGGTGATGATGCAAAAATAAAAAGTGAAGATGGCAGTTTTTTCTCTGTAATTAATGACTTGTCTCAACAGGCTATCGTAGCGAGTAGTTTTGATTTGCGATTGAGGTGTCTTGAGTTTGATGCAAAAATTCAGTTAAAAAATACGCTCAATAAGTTAGAGATAACAATCTCTCCCGAACATACTACAGAAGTTCAACGATTATTTTTAGCAGTAAGGGATTGGGCCAGAGAACGCCAGCCATCCAAGCTAAAAACTCTTTGGCAAAGTGGTGGACTTGCCATTACTTGGCTTATGTTCTCTTTATTTACCATCTTAATATTTTTTGATCGATTGACTACAGGAATTGGCACTCCTAAAGCTCAAGGGCGTGACTTAATACAAAATGGCATTAGCAAGGGGGATGAACATAAAGTGCTCGAACTTTTGCTGAAGATTGAGTCTAATTATTCAGAAGGCACAGTTTCTATAGACTCGCGATTCTGGTATTTAATCTTACTACTATTGATTGTCTTCATAGCACTGCTAATTCGACCCGGAAACATCTTAGGAATAGGCAAGGGGGAAGCAAAAATATATCGTTGGAGTCAATGGGTTTCGTTATTGAAGTTAAGTATTAGTGCAATTGGAATATATATATTTGCTCCATATGTATACGATATAATAAAAGTATACTTACCTAGAGCCAATTAATACGGCGGCAAATTCCAGCCCTTCGGCGACTGCGTAAAAATCTCATACCCCGCCGCCGTCACCGCCAGCGAATGCTCGAACTGGGCGGAGAGGGATTTATCGCGCGTTGTTACCGTCCAGCCGTCATGGCGCGATAGCAGCGTGTCGTAGCCGCCGGCATTGATCATCGGCTCGACGGTGAAGAACATGCCTTCCTTGAGCGCCGGCCCTTCGCCTGGATTGCCGTAATGCAGGATGTTAGGCGCGGTGTGGAACACTTTGCCCAGGCCGTGGCCGCAATAATCGCGCACCACCGAATAGCCGTGTTTTTCGGCATGGGTCTGGATGGCGTGGCCGATATGGCCAACAGTGTTGCCCGGTTTCACCTGCTCGATGCCGAGCATCATTGCTTCGTATGTAATCTGGCAAAGGCGCTTAGCCTTGATGACCGGCGCACCCGCCCAATACATGCGGCTGGTGTCGCCATGCCAGCCATCGACGATCACCGTTACGTCGATATTAACGATGTCGCCGTCTTTGAGCCGCAAATCGCCGGGGATGCCGTGGCAGACGACATGGTTGACCGAGGTGCAGATGGATTTCGGGAAGCCACGGTAATTAAGCGGGGCAGGGGTTGCGCCTCGGCTTATAATCATCTCATGGCACATATCGTTGAGCTCGCCCGTGGTTATACCCGGCTGCACATGCCCGGCGATCATATCGAGCACTTCGGCGGCAAGCATTCCGGCGCGGCGCATGCCCTCATAGTCTTCGGGCTTATGGATAGTAACGGGACGATGGTCGTCGTACATGGTTATCGGTTGCCAGTTATCGGTTATCGGGGTTTAATAGCACTCTATCATCGATAACCGACAACCGACAACCGATAACTGTGTATGCGCGCCTGCCTCATTATCATCGGCAACGAGGTATTATCCGGCCGCACGCAGGACAAGAATTTAGCATGGCTTGCCAAAGAGTTAAACGAGATTGGCATCCGGCTGGCCGAGGCGCGCGTCATCCCCGATAACACGCAGGTTATTATCGATACGGTGGGTGCCTGCCGCAAAAAATTCGCTTACGTATTCACTACCGGCGGCATCGGCCCGACGCATGACGATATTACCTCCGATGCCATCGCCCGCGCGTTCGGCGTTAAACTGGAACGCAATCAAGAAGCGGAAACCATATTGCAGCGCCATTACGGCAAGGAAAAGCTCAACGCGGCGCGGCTCAAGATGGCCGATATTCCGGCGGGTGCGTCGCTGATACGCAACGCCGTTAGCGCCGCGCCGGGATTCTGCATCGAAAACGTCTATGTCATGGCCGGTGTCCCCGCCATTATGCAGGCCATGTTTGAAAGTTTTAAACATGAGCTAAAGGGCGGCGCGAAAATGCTATCGAGAGCCGTCTCGGCCTATGTCACGGAAGGCGCCATCGCCGAGCGCTTAAGCGCCATTCAGGATCAGTACCCCGACGTTGAAATCGGCAGCTATCCGCTCATCCGCCAGCAGCGCCTGGGAACGTGCCTTGTCGCCCGTTCCACCGACACCGCCCGGCTCAACGCCGCTTATCGCGAGATCAAGGATTTGCTGCTGAGCCTGACGCAGGAAGTAGCTGAAGAGGACTGGGCGGCGTAATTTTTCGTTTGTCTGGCATTCAGCATCTGTTATCTGTCATCCGGCAGGCTCGCGTGGCGGAATTGGTAGACGCAAGGGACTTAAAATCCCTCGATCGCAAGGTCATGCCGGTTCGATTCCGGCCGCGAGCACCATTAGATTTTCTTGGTAAGCGAAGCGAACCTTTGCAAGGTTACACAGGAATTACACAGAGCCTTATATCCATTTCTGCTCTGCAAGGTGCTTCCATGCAACTTCAATATGCGGCTCTGTCATTAATGCGCGCTTACCATAAAAAATGTGTCTACAGCTTCAAGTATGGACACACTACACTTCTTGACTACCTTGACTAGGCCGCCTTGACCAGTCGCTTACTTACCTAATAATTCAAGGTTCTTTTGGACCGCATGTAAATAAAGTGCGGCGCCGACGCCGTTCATTATCCTGTGGTCGAATGTCAGCACCAACGATGCCATATCTTCCTCAGGGAAAGGCTGGGGAGCGCCTACGAACAAGACGGCTATTGCGGGCGCGGTTATGGCAGGCACCGCATCCGTAATTCCATACGAGGCCATATAGGAAATCAACAATGTAGTCGCTTCGTTTGCTGCGGGTGCCTTGCCTCGGACAACTTGCTTCATTGCATTCGTTACTTCTTTGGAAAAATCAGTAAAGCAAAGACTGTCTGCGTTAGGCACGATGGCCGTCACAAGATCATCCACGCCGCGTTTAACGGCAAATCCGAGCGTTAACTCCTTGTACTGACGTAGCTTTTCGCGGCCAGAAAGCCGGGATTTGAAACGCGGATTCTCTCGTACGGCGCGTGCCGCTGCATAGGCGATAACCTGAAATTCAGTGAGCATCAGATCAGGATTCTGATGTGCCTGAACATCCAGCGCCTTCTTCACCGTGTTCCAGGAGATAGGCAGTTTGACAGTCGCGGGAACCGGAAACAACGAATCGCCGAAGCCGCGGCGATTGAGCAATCTTTGTGAGTCAGAAAGAGGAAACTCTTCAAAATCGTCAGCACGAGGGTTTTGTGAAGCACACCATTTTTCTAAGTCTGCTTCACTGAGTGCTCGACCCTGCGTTTCGGCCAGGCTCTCCAATGTCTCATTGTCGATCTGCCGCTGCTGGGCCAGAGCGCGTACACGCGGAGGTATCCGTTGGGGCAGTCGCGTAGCGTTGGAACTAGTCGTAGTAGTTTGTGGCGATATTTCAGCAACAGGCGCATCTATAAGAGCGTGCTCGCCTTCCGTAATATACCAATGAGTCAAGACGCCGCTACAGGGTGACTCAATCACTACTAAAGACTTTTCGGTCTCAGCCTCGTAGAGCGGTTCATCTTCCGCTACGTTCTCACCAATACGTTTCAGCAAACGGATTACGAGTATCTCTCGCAGACCTTCGCCCAGTTGGGGAACCGTAATAATCATGATTTCATCACCTCACGCAGTGTTTGAAGTACGCTTTCAACCGAGGGGAGCAAGGCTCTTTCTAAAGAAGGACTGAACGGCATCGGCGAATCCGGACGAGCGAGGAGGCGCGGCATCGACCGCAGGGAATAAAACCCATCCATTTCGGTGAGAAGTTTTGCAAGGATGGCTTCGCCCATGCTACATGTCTGGGTATCCTCCTGAACGATGACCAGCCTCCCTGTTTTTTTCAATGAAACACCTACCCGTTCACAATCCCAGGGCAATAGCCAGCGGAGGTCGAGGATTTCTACATCGATATTTTCCCGCGCTGCGGCTTCTGCGGCTTGTTGCGCGAGTTCGACAGTATTGCCCCAGACGATCAAGGTTACATCGTTTCCGGTGCGAAGAAACCGCGCCTCGCCAACGGGAAGTGCCTGCCAGCGTTCGATAGGCTGTGCGGCGAAAAAGAGGTGCTTGGGCAGCAGAATGACCGTCGGATCAGGAAGAGAGAAAGCGCTCCAGAAGGCTCCAAACGCATCGTCGGGCGAGGCGGGCATGACAAGGCGCAGGCCAGGCAGGTGCGCCAGGAGGCCTTCGCCACTCTGACTATGCCACATCGCACCCCCAGGAAGGTAGGCGCCGCAAGGAGCATAGAGCACCAGCGGGCAGTTCCACTCACCACCGCTTCTCCAGCGCAGGTTACTTACCTGACTCATGAGCTGGTTGAAGGCAGGACCGACAAAATCGATGAACTGAAGCTCGATGACGGGAAGCTGCCCTGTTGCGGCCAGCCCAACGGCACTTCCTACGAGGGTAGCCTCTGCCAGCGGGGAATTTTCGACACGACCTGGAAAAGCCGTGCTCAGGCCACGCGTGAGGCCAAAGACACCGCCTTTGGGGTCTTCGATGTCCTGTCCAAAGAGTATCATGTTTGGGAAATGTTCCAGACCGAGGCGTAATGCAGTGTTCACGGCATCGCGCATCGTGGCTGTTCTGGCAGAGGGTATCTGCTGAAGTGGGGCGATAATGCGAGGCACTGGAGCCAACAGATGTTCCGAGATTTGTCCAGCATCGGGCTGTGCCTCCGCTTCTGCCTGGAGATAGGCCGCCTTGACCTCTTCTTCGATCTGGTTTTTCAGGGGTTCCACAGAAAGACCGTACTGCTGGACGAGGATTGATATCGGATCTCGGCGAGCTGAAAGCTCCGCTTCGCTTCGGTAGATCCGTTCATCATCGCTGGAGGTATGCGGGCCAAGGCGATCCAGCCTGGCCCAGAGAACACTTGGCCCTTCATGCTTTCGGGCCCGAATAACCGCTGCTCTAGAAGCTTCGAACAGTGCAACGGGATCAGCACCATCAACTTCAGTGAAAAGGTCTGGTCGGAACAGTTTTAAGCCAAAGGGGGTTAATTTCCCCGTTGGCGTTGATATTCCATACCCATTATCTTCAACAAGAAAAATCACCGGGAGCTGTTTTTGCACGGCCATGCAAAGCGCTTCATAGAACTCACCTTGCCGGGTCGCCGCGTCGCCGATCAGGCAGAGGGAAATCCTGTCTTTTCCTTCGATCTGCTGCCCCCAGGCCCCGCCCGCAGCCGGCAGGCATTGAGCGCCGGTAGGGGTCGTAACGCTGAACAGGCCGCCCGCCCGCCAGGAGAGATGACAAGGCATGTTACGTCCTAATGAAACACCAGTCTCCCGTGCAAAAAAGGCGCGAGCCATCTCCAGTAGGGGAAGTCCCACGGCGAGCGCTATGGCACGATCACGATAATAGGGGAAGACAAGATCTCCTTGCTCCAGCAGTGTCCCGAAAACAGCTTGCGCCTCGTGTCCCGCGCCATCAACATGAAACCAGCCCCGTCCCTGCCTGAATAAAATACCTTCACGCCGGTCACACTCGCGCGACGAGAGCATTATTTTCAGGACGGCCTGAGCCTGCGCTTCCGAAAGCATTACGCACCCTCTCGCCCGAATATCAAACTGGCACAATGGCCACCGAAACCAAAGGAGTTGGATAGGACAAACTCGACCTGCGCTTTAACCGGTGTATCTGTGATGATATTGAGATCACATTGGGGATCTCGATTATGAAGATTGATTGTTTGCGGAAGAATCCCCTCATGCAAGGCAAGCAGGCTGAAGGCAGCTTCTATGGCACCTGCCGCTCCGAGCATATGACCAATGGAAGACTTCGTGCTGCTGACATAGACTCGATCCGTTTGTTCGCCAAACACGGCCCGAATCGCCTTACATTCGACCACATCGCCTATGGGTGTACTTGTCGCATGGGCATTGATATAGCCTATCTGATCGGGATGGAGCGCTGCATCCTCAAAGGCAATTCTCATAGCCATCTTTGCACCCTCTCCATCTGGGTGCGGGGCACTTAAATGATGGGCATCGCTTGCAGCACCATAACCCAAAACCTCACCATAAATTTTGGCTCCACGCGCTTTGGCATGCTCACGTTCCTCCAGGACAAGCACGGCGGCGCCTTCTGATTTGACAAAGCCATCCCTTTTATGGTCAAAGGGGCAACTGGCCTGAGTTGGATCGTCGTTGTGGGTCAGGGTAACTGCACGGGCAGATATGAAACTGGCTAAGATGGCCGGGTTGAAATTTTCTGTTCCACCCGTTACGACAGCATCTGCCCGTCCCGTCTGAATCAACATCATGGCATCACCGATGGCATCGGTAGAGGTTGCGCAGGCTGAAACAATACAATGCGTTGGCCCAGTGAGACCATGCTGGATGGAGATGTAACCGCAAATCATATTAGTGATAGTAAAGGGTACCGCTAAGGGAGACACGAAGCGGGGGCCTTTTTGCTGGCGAATGTCATGCGCCTTTGTTAGTATATTTAGCCCCCCTAGAGCTGTCGATACATTACAGCCGATCCTTCGCCGGTCACCACCATTTTCCAGCAAGCCGGAATCGTCAAGCGCTTCCTTTGCGGCGGCACAGGCAAAGGGAAGCCCGCGATCCATGTAGGGTGCTTCGCGGGGAACGACCCATTCCTCTGGCCGAAAATCGCGCACCTCTCCGCCAATCTGACAGGCAAGGCCGGTTACATCATAGTGAACCAATGCACCAATACCCGAAACCCCTTCCAGCAGCCGCTGCCAAGTCTGCTTGAGGCTATTGCCAAGAGGTGTGACAGCGCCCATGCCTGTTACAACAACTCGCCGCTTCGTGGTCATTTTATGGTGGCCAATTTCTTAGATTTGGCAGTCAATTTCTCAGAGATGAATTCAACGACCTGACGGATGGTCAATAGTTTTTGCATTACATCTTCAAGTATTTCAATCTCAAACTTATCTTCGAGAACCATCGCACTCTCGATCAAGAACATAGAATCAACATTCAAGTCTTCATTGAGTCGACTGTCTATGGAGATATTCTCTTCAGGCAAACTCAATAGTTTTGCAAAGCTGGTTCGTACTATTGCAAAAATTTCATCATCGGACATTGAATTAGTATTCATAGATATAAATTCCTAGGTGGTTGATAACCAGAAGGGGCTAGTGTCAAGAGTTGGTGTTGGTAATACGGTGAACTGGTAATGTCGAAAAGTTTTCTACGTTACATAATACAAAATTCACACCTACAAAAGCAGCATAATATGTTTTAAATACAAAAATGTCTATTCAATTAATCTCCGACCATTTCTGAACCAAATTAACTTCCCGGTTTCTACACGCTCGATTATTGATCGGGGTTTTGTGAAGAATGTTACATAAAGGATACATGCCACAAAATTTTCAGTTGAATGGCAGAATTTGTAAAGGACAAATGTATAGAAAAGATGTTATTAGGAAACAAGATAAGTAGTAAAATTTATCCCATTGCATAATTACTAATATTTTGTTAATACCGTTGCCGACGAGTAATAAACCGAGGCAAAAAACTATGTCGAAACCGATATTATCTGACGATAAAGATCAGCCGAAAAATTTGCTGGAGGAATTGCAGAATTCCTTAATCAGGCGCTTCAGCAGAGTTCCGCTGTCGCATGGACCTATCGTTTATGAATTTACCAATGACCGTGCGCTCCTGCATCAATATTATCGCTTGCGTGAAATCATGTACCGTAAGGTATTTAAGACCGATAAGTTCATGGGCGAGGAAGACGTGCATGATAAGATCAGCCATATACTCATTGCACGTCGCGGCAAGCTGTGTATCGGTGGCTGCCGCCTGACCATCCGCGAAGCCGATGAAAACTTCTTGCTTCCCATGGAAACCCCGGATTTCAAATTACGCAGTATATTCCCAAATCTACCGCTCAGAAAGTTGTGTCATGGCGAATTTTCGCGGTTTGCTATTATAGATGAGGATGAGGATAAAATGGAAATTATGCTTGCGATGAGCCGGTTGATGATTGAAAAATGCGTTAACTCCGAGTTGGGATTTGTATTTCTCAAGTCGAATCTTCTTATGGCTCATAACTGGCGCAAAATTATCCATAACCATTGCGGGCAAAAAAATGTCAGGATTTGCAGGGAAATCAAGGTACCGGAAATTCCGATACATCCGGAAATAACCTGGTATATTACCGAAGTGCCGTTACCTGCGGCAGAAATAACCCATTATGAAAAAGATGCTCTTGTTCGGCCAATTGAATCGCTGGTTCATTAAATAGTTTATGAACGACACGGGTGGCACCTGCCTTCGGGAATGGCATACGGCTTACTCACTTATCGCGGTATGGCTATTTTATAACCATTTGAAAAAAATGGTGGGCCGTGGTTAATAGGTTCAGAACCTGTCCTGAGATAAGATTGGTTATTTTACAAATGCCTGTCAAGTTTTCGTGACTTTTGAAACAGTAACGCGCTTATAATTGCACACTTCTTTCTTTGTTCTTCCGTGTTAGATACAGTTGCACCTCTGGAACGCGTAATGATTTCCAGTATTGTGCCAAAAATGTAAAAATAAGCTGCGGTTTACCCATATCTTTCTATTTTAATTTTGAATCTTACCCCTCTATATTCAAAAAATGCCGGGTATCTATCGGGGTCTGCAATTCTGAGTAAATTAAATTGGTTTACAATGGATTGTTCTATATCGATCTTACTATCTTCCGGTGTTCTTTGCCGGTAATAGCTTGGTTTGCCCACTTGTTTACGGAGCGTTATTTTTTCGTAATTTTCTTTGATATACTCTATTATGACAATATAGGCCTCGAAAAGTTTTTGATTAATTTCATCATAAAGCTCCAAGCCTGTAAAATGCACTTCTTGTTGCATCCATATATCGCCAGAATCTAATTTATCTTCAGCCTCAAACGCAGTAACCATAATACCATTCTTTCCCTCAATGATTTGCCATACCTGAGGTGACCACCCTCTGCCACGCGGCAAATCACTGCCATGGATGATAATGACATGATCGAAATTTTTACGGAAATCTGCTGATAATATTTCAGTACCCGCGAGGACAAATAATATGCCGCCCTGCTCCAATTCAGATTTTTTTGTAGTAAGTTGGTCATATTTTCCCCAGTTTTTTATATACTGGTAGCTTGGATGAATTTCAGATGAGACAAGAAACCGTATTTTCATTTAAACCTTTTTCTAATCACCGGTCTTTTCCGGGATTGGAGTGGCGCACAGCAAAGAGCCGTACCGTCGTAGCTTTACCTGCATGAATAGCAGACCAGCAAAAAGCACCATGATCAGCAATCGGTAGCACGCATTAGCATCTCCCACTGTTCGTGAGAGTGTCTGCGCTACCCACGCAATATGTAGTCCGTTTTGATCTCCTGCCAGATAGATACCCCCCAAAAGCATGTAGAGCATAAAAAAACAGTTTGGATAGATAGCAATAGCAACACTTACGATAGTCAGATACTGATTAGCAATGGTAGAAGAAAAAATTACCATTGATAATAAATACAAAAAGAAATATTCATCCAATTTTCGTTTGTACCAACACATGCTTAGAACACAAAGTGTAAAGATGAATAGCTGAAAGCTAGTAATCGCATGCATAGTAAACTGGGTTAAAATAAATTTTGGCCAAATTGGCTTCAGCATTGTCCAGAATGGAGCATTATTAAACCCACGGTAATGCACCACGGCATTCCAGATTACCTCCGGCATGCCTGGCTCTAGAGCAAAAGGAATAAAACTTAAGAAAAATAAGGCATAGGGTATATATAGAGTTGCTGCTGCAATGCGAAAATTTTTTGCCATAATGGCTCGGATGGCAAGCCAGAAGGGGAATAAAAAAAGCCCATGTTTTATGATCATGGAAAATCCCAATAACGATAACCCGGCATAACTGATTTTTTGTTCGTTCTTTTTCATCGACAATACGGCTATCAAACCGCATAGAACATAAATATTATCGAACTGACTATGATACCCGGTAATGAGGATTGATATGGGGTTAAGCAAAAAGAGGGCAGATGCACGAATAGAATATTCACGCCATAATAAATACGCAATACACATATCCACTGCTGTCAATAATATGACTACCTTATATCGCAGCGCTAAGAATGGCTCTAAGCCAAAATACGGCAATGCATTAAGTCCATATAATATTATGGACCAGCCCGGTGCATAGTTATCCCAAGGAAGCTTCTGATAAAAACTTCTCCAATCCGATATGTAATTCGCATGCTTCCACCACGCGCCCATATCCCAGTTCCACCCCCGACTTGCAGCAAGTAGGCGTAAAGCTACTCCCAATACCGCTATTCCAAGAAAAAGTTGGGTAGCGGATATTCTGGAGAGATAAGTTTTAAGACCAAGTTGGACGTTCATTATCAATACTCTAGCATTAAGGCACTTGGGATTTACAAGGTCAGAACAAGACTAGATTAATCTGCAAATTGTATGTGGTTGAAGTTAATATATAAGTTAAATATCATATATTAAAAGCATACCGTAAATATGGTGGCTCGGGAGGGATTTGAACCCCCGACCAAGGGATTATGATTCCCCTGCTCTACCGCTGAGCTACCGAGCCGTTGTCAGGAAGCCAGAGGGATAAGGAATTAGGGATTAGAGGGAAAAAAGGCAAGGAAAATATGCTGTCATGCTCTTTAAGGAGCCATAAAAAAACGCGCTGACCATAGCCAGCGCGTTTTCTTTAGCAAAAGCGGAAGAAATTAGTACTTCGTGGGAGCAGCAGGAGTACCGGCGGCAGGAGCGGCGGCCGCGGCAGCGGCGGCCTTATCAGCAGCGGCTTTCGCGTCTTTGGCATCCTTAGCAGCGTCTTTGGCATCGGTCTTAGCATCAACAGCAGCGCTTTTTGCATCTTTTGCATCGGCTTTGGCGTCCTTAGCCGCAGCAGTAGCATCAGCAGCAGCTTTAGCCGCAGGAGCAGTGGTTGCATCATCAGCGAAAGCCGGAGCGGAAACAACGAGGCCGAGGGCGGCGATCAAAGCAAGAGTCTTGTTCATGGTCATATCCTTTTACAATGGTTGATTATATCCCCTCAAGAGGAGTGGACACATATAACCATTTCTTCGATGAACACACTATGGTAAAAACATTACATTTTTGTAATGTTGACGACCTATCTCAGAGCCAGGCATTCCTTAACTTTTTTGAGCATGTGTGACAATGCGTTTGACGCATAGAATTCAGGCTTTACGCTTGTATTCCACACCGGGTTCGGCCAGGCGGCATCATGCGTGTGGCGGGCGATGATATGGATGTGCAATTGCGGCACGATGTTTCCCAGCGCCGCGATATTCATTTTATGCGCGTTCGTCAGGCCAGCGAATTTTTTGGCCGTATCGCGCACCTCTTCCATCACCGCCGGATAATCCGCATCGCTTAAGTCAAACAATTCGCGCAATCCCTCGCGCATCGGAACAAGAATCAACCACGGAAAATGCCGGTTATTCATGAGCAGGACGCGGCAGAGCGGCAGGTCGCCGATGGGGATGGTGTCGGCGGCGAGTTGGGGATGGAGGGTGAAATTAGCTGAAGACACGCTTAAAAATCGTATCGACATGTTTGGTATGATATTCCACATCGAATAATTTTTTAAGCTGGGCGGCCTTGAGATACTTGGTAATCTGGGCATCGCCCGACAATTCTTTGAAAAAATCCTTGCCATGTTCCCAGCTTTCCATCGCATGCTTCTGTACCAGCTTATAGGCATCCTCGCGGCTTAAGCCCGCCTGCGTCAGCGCCAGCAGCGCAGCTTGCGAAAACACCAGCCCACCGAGCTTGTCGAGATTTTCCTGCATCCGTTTCGGGTAAACCACCAGCTTATCGACGATGCCGGTCAACCGCACCAATGCAAAATCAAGCGTAACTGTAGCATCCGGCGCGATTATGCGCTCGACTGACGAATGCGAAATATCACGCTCGTGCCACAGTGCCACATTCTCCAGCGCCGGCGTGACATAGCCGCGCACTAGCCGCGCCAGCCCGGTCACATTCTCCGACAACACGGGGTTGCGCTTATGCGGCATGGCCGAACTGCCCTTCTGCCCGGGCGAGAAATATTCCTCGGCTTCGAGCACTTCACTGCGCTGTAAATGCCGGATTTCCACGGCGAGGCGCTCTACAGAACTTGCGATAACGCCGAGCGTTGCAAAAAACATGGCATGGCGGTCGCGCGGGATGATTTGCGTCGATATCGGTTCGACGGCCAGCTCCATTTTCTCCGCGACATATTTTTCGACGAACGGATCGATATGGGCGAAAGTCCCGACCGCGCCGGAAATAGCGCAGGTGGCGATTTCCTTGCGCGCGAGCTTGAGCCGCTCGCGGCAGCGCGAAAACTCGGCATAAAATCCCGCGAGCTTCAGCCCAAATGTGGTCGGCTCGGCGTGGATACCGTGGCTGCGGCCGATACAGGGCGTGTGTTTATGCTCGAAGGCGCGGCGCTTGATGGCGGCCAGCAGCGCATCGATGTCTTTCAACAGCAAATCGCCGGCACGCGAAAGCTGCATGGCAAGGCAGGTATCGAGCACATCCGAACTGGTCATGCCCTGGTGTAAAAACCGCGCATCGGGGCCGACATGCTCGGCGACGTTGGTCAAAAACGCAATCATGTCGTGCCGTGTCGTGCGCTCGATTTCCTCGATGCGGGCGACATCGAATTTACCTTTTTTCCAGATAGTTTTCGCGGCTTTCTCAGGTATTACCTTAAGTTTTGCCAGCGCGTCGCAGGCATGCGCCTCGATCTCGAACCAGATACGATACCTGGTCTCATCGGACCAGATTTGCGTCATTTCAGGGCGGGAATATCTCGGTATCATCCAGCCAACCTAATATGCAACCGGCAGCGGGTCAAGCGCCCGCCACAAATACCACGTTGCCACCGTTCGCCACGGCTGCCAGCGCTCGCCGAGGGCGCTCACCTCGTGAACCGGCATTTTCTTACCCTTATTATAATGCCGGTAGATGCCCTTCAGCAGTCCCAGGTCGGCTATCGGAAAAACATCCGGCCGTCCAAGCCCAAAAATCAGGAACATTTCCGCTGTCCACCGGCCGATGCCTTTGATCCCGGTCAGCTCGTCGATAATGTCCTGATCGGTCATTTTCGGCCAGTGTTTGATGCGTTTTTTATTCTCCAGAAAATGGTTAGCCAGCGCATGAAGGTAGAGGACTTTTTGCGTCGAAAGCCCGCAGCTGCGCAGGATGCTGCTGTCGGTATTGGCAATAATATCCGGCGTTATATTGCCGACGCCTTTCTGCAATTTCTTCCATACGCTATCTGCGGCTTTGACCGAAATCTGCTGGCCGGTGATCGAGCGCGCCAGCGTGAAAAACGCATCGCCGCGCAGCGCCATCGTTTCGCCGTGATAGGAATCAATAATTTTTTTGAGCGTTTTATCGCGTTTTTTGAGGGCGATTTTGGCTTCGTCCCAATAGTCCGGGGTGGGGTATATTTTCATTGCCGCAACTGGCCGCCGAAATCCTTGTTGACTGCAGAAATAATGGATTGGCTGACTGCGGCGATGTCCTGCTCGGACAAGGTGCGATCATAGGATTGCAGAGTGACTCTAATCGCCACCGATTTTTTTCCGGCCTCGACGCCTTTGCCGGTATAGACATCGAAAATACTGACATCGGTGATAAGATTTTTGTCAGCCTGCGCGATGGTTTTGATAATGTCGGCTGCGGTAACGTCTTCTGAGACGATGAATGCAAAATCGCGTTCAACCGCCTGGAAATCTGATAGTTTCAATGATGGCCTGGCTTTGCCTTTGGCGCGTGGGGCGGGGATGGCATCGAGAAAAATTTCAAATGCCACGGCGCGTGATTCCATATCGAATGTGGGCAGCAAGCCGGGATGAATTTCTCCGAAATAGCCGAGGATAATTTTGCCGCCCAACGTCAGCGCGCCGGAGCGGCCTGGATGATACCAGGGGGGGGGTATCGGTCGTAATATCGCATTTGCTAAGTCCTAATGCTTGCAGAACCGCCAGCGCATCGGCTTTAGCATCGAAAACATCTACGGCACGATCGTTTTTCTGAAACAACCCATCCTTGTACTTGTGGTCTGCGATATTGCCGGTATGTATTCCGGCAGCGACCATGCGCTGGCCATCCGGCGTGACATCATGAAATTGCAGCCCAACTTCAAACAGCGCCAGATCCTTGAATCCGCGGAAAGCGTTCTTCTTTGCAGCTTCCAGTAAATTGGGCAGCAGGGAAGGGCGCATCGTATCGAGATCGGCGCTGATCGGATTCAGCAATTTAAGTTTCGGATTATTGCCGCCGAATAATTTTGCCTGTGCTTCCGGCAGAAACGACCAGGTGCATACTTCCATCATGCCGCGTTGCGCCAATGTATGTTTGGCCATATGCATGCGTTTTTGCGCAAGATTTGATGCCGGTTTCCCGGCGTTTGGCAATTTTGGCAGAGGGGTGGGGGGTATATGGTCATAACCATGGATGCGCAGTACTTCCTCGATCAAATCGGCCTCGCCTTCGATGTCAGCGCGCCAGGAAGGCGGCGATACTATCCACCCGTCATTGCTGGCCACGCAGGCAAACCCTAGCGCTTTTAATATGGCTTCGGCTTTGGCAGGCGGCAAGGTCACGCCGCCGAGCGAGGCAATGCGCTCATGGCGCAAGGTGAAGCTGCGCTGCCACTGTGGCGTTTTTCCGCCAAAGGTCAATTCGCTGGCCTCGCCGCCGCAGAGTTGCTTGATTAGCCGGACGGCAAGTAGCGCGCCGGTTTCCACGAAATCGACATCGACGCCGCGCTCGAAGCGGTAACGCGCATCGGATTCGATTTGTAATATGCGTCCCGTTTCTGCGATATGTGCCGGGTCGAACAGCGCAACTTCCAAAAATACCTCGGTGCTTTCAAGCGTGCAGCCGCTTGCTTCGCCGCCGATGATGCCGCCCAGCGATAATGCGCCGCTGTCATCGGCGATGACGGTTATACCCCCCTGGGGTATGTATTCTTTGCCGTTCAGCGCTTTCAATTTTTCGCCGTCTTTGGCATCGCGCACGGTGATGTTGCCGCGCAGTTTTTTGGCATCAAACACATGCAGCGGGCGGCCAAGATCAATGGTCATGTAATTGGTGATGTCGACCAGCGCCGAGATGGATTTCTGGCCGATCGCTTCCAGCCGTTTCTTAAGCCAGCCTGGGCTTTCGCCGTTTTTTACATTTTTTATATAACAGCCGATGAATTGCGGGCATTTTTTGCTATCGGCGATGGTGACTTGAATAGGCGACGCAAAATTTCCTTTAATGCCGGAGATATCGGGCAGGGGCTTGAGCATTCCCAATCCGGCAGCAGCGAGATCGCGGGCGATGCCGCGCACGCCGAGGCAATCAGCGCGGTTGGGCGTGATGGCGATTTCGATGACCGCATCGTCCAGCCCTAATATTTTAACAATGGATTCGCCGATTTTCGAGGTTTCCGGCAATTCGATGATGCCGTCGCTGTCGCCGCTTAAGCCCAGCTCATCGGCCGAGCACAACATGCCGTTGCTCTCGACGCCGCGTATCTTGGTTTTTTTGATGACCATACCCCCCCGGGGTATCACCGTGCCTTCTTTGGCGAGCGCAATATGAATCCCGGCGCGGGCATTGGGCGCGCCGCAGACGATCTGTAATTCGCCGATGTCGCTTTGTACGCGGCAGACGCGCAGTTTATCGGCTTCCGGGTGTTTTTCGGCAGAGAGGATTTTGGCGACGGTGAAGAGCTGCAATTCGGCGCTACGGTCGATGACCTGCTCGACTTCGAGGCCGATCATGGTCAGCGTATCGCAGATTTGTTGCAGCGGCGCTTGCGTTTCCAAATGGTCTTTGAGCCAGCTTAATGTGAATTTCATGGTGCGAACCCATAATGCTGCAGCCAGCGCACATCGCTTTCAAAAAACGTGCGTAAATCGGGGATGCCGTATTTGAGCATGGCGAGGCGCTCGACGCCCATGCCGAAGGCGAAGCCTTGCCATTCGTTCGGGTCGAGGTTGCAGTTTTTTGAGCACGTTCGGGTGCACCATGCCGCAGCCCATGACCTCCAGCCAGTCGCTGCCAGCGCCGATTTTAATTTCGTCCTTAGTGCGCGTGCAGCCGATATCGACTTCGGCGGACGGTTCGGTGAAGGGGAAGAAGCTCGGGCGGAAGCGGACGGGCACTTCGTCCAGCTCGAAAA
>Ga0207070_1059_pt1 | contig 26201 bp, 28 predicted proteins | sample Alteio_BWMinHeat_92_FD_153591 | JGI IMG/M metagenome (GOLD analysis project Ga0207070, IMG submission 153591) | Enriched cells from forest soil in Barre Woods Harvard Forest LTER site, Petersham, Massachusetts, United States -... | ecosystem: Environmental > Terrestrial > Soil > Temperate forest >...
AGGGACATGTCGTTGCCGATGGCGCGGACTTTGGTGAGGATGTCGGGGCCGTTGCCGATGAGGGTTGCGCCTTTGAGCGGGGCGGTGATTTTGCCGTTTTCGATCAGATAGGCTTCGGAGGCGGAAAACACGAATTTCCCCGAGGTGATATCGACCTGCCCGCCGCCTAAATGCGCGGCGAAAATGCCGCGTTTCACCGAGGCGATGATGTCGCTTGGGTTGGCGTCGCCGCCTAACATATAAGTATTGGTCATGCGCGGCATTGGCTGATGGGCGAAGGATTCGCGGCGTCCGTTGCCGGTGGCGCGCATGCCCATGAGTCGCGCGTTGAGGCGGTCTTGGATGTAGCCGGTCAAGATGCCGTCCTCTATTAATACGGTGCGCGAGCTGGGCGTACCTTCATCGTCGATGGAGAGCGAGCCGCGGCGGTTGGCGATCGTTCCGTCATCGACGACGGTGACGCCTTTGCTTGCCACTTGTTTTCCCATGAGTCCTGAAAAAGCCGACGTGCCTTTGCGGTTGAAATCGCCTTCGAGGCCGTGGCCGATGGCTTCATGCAACAGCACGCCGCACCAGCCGGGGCCCAAGACGACGGGCATTTCGCCGGCGGGGGCGGGGATGGATTCGAGGTTGACGAGCGCCTGGCGCAGCGCAACGTCCGCGAGTTTTTTCCAGTTATGTTCGCTGATATATTCCGCGTAGCCGACGCGCCCGCCCGCGCCGCTGCTGCCGGTTTCCATGCGGCCGTTCGCTTCCGCGATGACGCTGACATTGAGGCGCACCAGCGGGCGGATGTCGCTCGCGCTTTGGCCGTCGGCCTTGATGATGTGTACGGACTGCCACTGGCCGGAGAGCGAGACAGAGACTTGCTTGACGCGCGGATCGCGGCTGCGGACGTACGCGTCGATCTGTTGCAGCAGCTCGATTTTGCGCTCGAAGGCGACTTCTTTGAGCGGGTTGATGTCGGTGTAGAGTTGCGCGTTGGTGCCGAAGGCAGGGGCGATTTCGGCGCGAACCGGCGGCTGGCCGTAATGCACGGCGCGGGCGGTGACGGCGGCGCGGCGCATGGCCGCTTCGGAGAGTTCCGACGCATGGGCGTAGGCACTCGCCTCGCCCAACACCGAGCGCAGGCCGAAGCCCTGCGACGTGTTGAAATTGGCGTTGCGCAAGCGGCCATCGTCGAAGGAAAGCTGCTCCGACTGCGCATATTCCATGAATAATTCGCCGTCGTCCATGTCGTGCAGCGCCTCGGCGACGAGCCGCTCGATGCGGGGTTTGTCGAGGCCGGTGCGGGTGAAGAAGAGGTCATGGCTGTTGTTCATCCTGTAATCTGACTAGATTTTGCGCCTTTACTCCAGAGAAAAGATTTTTGTTTTTTTTCAATAGGCGTTCCTCCGTTTTTTGCCGATCTGACCGGAAATTTCTGGTCAGAGGGGTTTTTATTTTTGTCATCCCCGCGAAAGCGGGGATCCATCAACGCCGCGTCTGCGGCGTAGAAAGACTTATACCGCGCCCATGGCGCTTGCGATGGATTCCCGCTTTCGCGGGAATGACAAATGTAAATGTGGTCGACCACGTAGGCTCCTTAAACTCTGCGGCTTAAGTGCATGGGCATCCTCAGGGATTGCGTCTGTCGTCCCCCTTCGCCCAAATGGGCTTCGGCGCGACAGGCCGCGACGCGCAATCCTCATTAGCTAACTTGCGATCAGCCGGTGGTTCCTGCCGGCTTCGGTATTATTAAACTATGGGAGGATGTGGCAGGGAAGGGGAAAATGCTGTCACCCAGCATTTATTGCGGGGTCTGGGGGTTTTGTTATTTTTGCGAACTGTTTAGGCTGGTGGGGGTGAAGAAGAGGGAGGGGGTGATCATGATTTTAGACTAACAGTTTATCTTGAATAGTTGCGCTTGTACAGAGCAAGTGCTAATCGTTGCCTATATGACAAAGGACAATAAAAAATCCTCCTCTGCCGCAATAATAACGGCTCAGAAAAAGTTAGCCCCTTTTCTGCAGCGGCATCGCCATTCTACATTGGAGGAGATTGAAGTTGTAGATGATAAAAAGAAAAACAAAGAAAAACGCATAATAATTCAATCGCCTTGGGGCGATAAATCCCTAATGTTTTTCCTACCGAAAAAGATAGATTCTATCGCCAACATATTAAATAGCGTGTACTTACCCGAGCAATTTACAGCTATATATCATAAAGATTCCGAGGATTTAGAAATAATATATACTGCCTACAAAAGATCAGATGAACTTAAAGAAATCGAACAAAGGGAATTCCATTTTTCTTTTAATTCAAAGGATTACCTTTGCGAATTTAGTCGTTCAAGTGATCGCCTCTTGAAATTGGCTGAAATGCATAGACCTGTAGCAGAATCACAAACTGAGTATCGAAATTTACGCTCCTTTCTCATGTACACTATTATAAAACAAGAGTCCGAAGGAGCAGATTCATCGCTATTTTCGTCAATAGGAGAGCCAATTAGTTTTTGGATTAGAAATGTTGAGTGGAATGAAGATAAGGTTTTACAGCTTGTACTCCACTTAAATTTATATATGCATTATTTTGATACAGAATCGCCTCTTATTTTATTACATTCCCCCAAAACCGATATTGAGGAATGTAATCCTCCTGTAAGATTTAGAGTTGGTAATTTCCCAAAGAAAATAAGTGCGCGGAATATAGATACTCATTTGCTACATTATTGGGATGCTTCATTAGAAGGAGACTCATCGCGACGTTTTTCTTATAGCTATAGGATTATAGAATATATCGCATTTTCACATTTAGAAGCTGAAACCAGATCAAATATCCGCAAGACTCTAGCGGCGCCAAATGCCCTCGATAATTTAGAAGAGGCAATTGATGACATTGTAAATATACTGGGTACAGTTAAACAGAATTTTGAAAGAAATAAAATCGAATCTTTTTTAGTAGAAAGAATAGACTCAAGTATACTTTGGAAAGAGATTTCAAAAAACGAGGATGTATTTAAACGAGAAGTAAAACTTGATGGCAACTTTACATTAAGGGCATTATTAAAACCGGGTTGGAATGAACAAATATTTGAAGGAAATGGAATACCCCATTTTGCCAGTATTATAAGAGAAATTCGTAACGGCTTATCACATGGAAAAGAACAAAATAGGCTTTCTGTAATAACTCCAACTCAGGTTAATTTTCAACATTTAGAGCCTTGGGCAATGCTTATAAAAGTAGTGGCGCAGGAATTGCTAATTTATAAAGGGGTTAATATAGTAAGAGAAAAGCCCAAGAAAAAGGAAAAAGAACTAGAGGCTTGATTTCCACATTGTTTTTTGATACAAATTAATACAAGTGTGTGTTATAAAGCTTATTCTATGTGATAGGAGAATTACTTATGGGGCCGCGAAAACCGTAATATATATTGTGGGATAAATAAGTAATTCGCCGCCCTTTATGGGCGGCGTTTTATTTTATGGCTATCCTCCCAACTTTCCTGCAACACCAGACCCCGCAATAAATGCGGGGATTAGAAAAACCATTGCGCATCCGGCAAGGACGGATTACAAAACGGGCATCGCTCATTATTATATAGGCGCTCGAATGTTGAAGCTCATTTCCCCCGCCGTTTTCTTTACATGGATCATGGTTGCCGCTTCCGCCCGCGCTGAGTCGGCGTATGAGGGCATGGCAAAGCCTTGGCAGCTTGGGTTTCAGCCGCCAGCGACGCCGGTGATGCGGCAGCTTTATGACATGCATAATTTCCTGCTCGTCATCATCACGGTGATTACGGTTTTCGTGCTGCTGGTGATGGTGTGGATATGCCTGCGCTATAACCGCCGCGCTAATCCGGTGCCCAGCAAAACCACGCATAACACCAAGCTGGAAATCATCTGGACGGTGATTCCGATTTTGATTCTCGTGGTCATCGCCATTCCGTCGCTGCGGCTGCATTATTTTATGGAGCGGCTCGCGCAGCCGGAACTCACCGTCAAAGTCACCGGCTACCAATGGTATTGGCATTACGATTATCCGGATAATGGCGGCTTCGGCTTCGACAGCTATATCAAGAAGGGCGATGATCTGAAGCCGGGCGATATTCGCCAGCTTTCGGTCGATAACCGCATGGTCGTGCCGGTGGATACCAATGTGCGCGTGCTGATTACCGGCGCGGATGTCATTCATTCCTGGGCAGTGCCGGCGTTTGGCGTCAAGCGTGACGCGGTGCCGGGGCGGCTCAACGAAAGCTGGTTCAAGGCGACGAAAATCGGTACGTTTTATGGGCAGTGCTCGCAACTGTGCGGCGTCGGGCATGGGTTTATGCCGGTGGTGGTCGAGGTGGTGAGCAAGGAGGATTATGCTGCGTGGGTGAAGGAAAAACAGCCCGCGCCAGAGCCGGACAGCAAGGATAAAAATAAGGGAAAGAAACCATGAGCTATAGCGCTGCCCACGATGACCACGATCACACGCCGCATGGCTGGCGGCGCTGGCTGTATTCGACCAATCATAAAGACATCGGCATCATGTATTTGATTTTCGCCTGCATCGCCGGGCTGGTGGGGACGTTTTTTTCGATATTGATCCGCATTCAGTTGGCGCATCCGGCGGGCGCGCTGTTCGGCGATAATTACCAGATGTATAACGTGGTGGTGACGGCGCATGCGCTGGTCATGGTGTTCTTTTTGGTGATGCCTGCTTTGATCGGCGGGTTCGGGAATTTCTGCGTGCCGCTGATGATCGGCGCGCCCGACATGGCGTTCCCGCGCATGAATAATTTGAGCTTCTGGCTGCTGCCGCCGTCGTTTATCCTGCTGATGGGATCGTCGCTGATCGGCGAGGGCGCGGGGACGGGGTGGACGCTGTATCCGCCGCTATCCGCTGCTGCGTCACATCCGGGCATGTCGGTCGATATGGCGATTTTCGCGCTGCATCTGGCTGGTATTTCCTCGATTCTGGGCGCGATCAATTTCATCGTGACGATTTTCAATATGCGCGCGCCGGGCATGACGCTGTTTAAAATGCCGCTCTATCCGTGGGCGATTCTGGTGACGGCGTTCCTGCTGCTGCTGGCGGTGCCGGTGCTGGCGGGCGCGATCACCATGCTGCTCACCGACCGCAATTTCGGCACGCATTTCTTCGATCCGGCGGGCGGCGGCGATCCGCTGTTGTTCCAGCATCTGTTCTGGTTCTTCGGGCATCCTGAGGTGTATATTCTTATCGTCCCGGGCTTCGGCATCATCAGCGAAGTCGTCGCCACATTCTCGCGCAAGCCGATTTTTGGTTATCTCGGCATGGTGTCGGCCATGTGCACCATCGGGTTTTTGGGCTTCATCGTCTGGGCGCATCACATGTTTACGACCGGCATCTCCGCCGACACCATGTCCTATTACATGATCGCCACCATGATTATCGCCGTGCCGACCGGCATTAAGATTTTCTCCTGGCTGGGGACGATGTGGGGCGGCTCGATCTCGTTTGAGACGCCGATGCTGTTCGCCGTCGGGTTCATTTTCCTGTTCGTCGTCGGCGGCGTCACCGGCGTCGTGCTGGCCAATGCCGCCGTCGATATTCCGCTGCACGACACCTATTACATCATCGCGCATTTTCATTACGTGATGTCGCTTGGCGCGGTGTTCGCCATCTTCGCCGGGTTTTATTACTGGTTCGGCAAAATGTCGGGACGGCAATATCCCGAATGGCTGGGCAAATTGCATTTCTGGACGTTCTTCATCGGCGCGAATCTGACGTTCTTCCCACAGCATTTCCTGGGCCTTGCCGGAATGCCGCGCCGCATTCCCGATTACCCCGACGTCTATGCCGGATGGAATTATGTTTCCTCCATCGGCGCGTATATCGGCGGCGCGTCGGCGCTGATCTTCGTCTATCTCGTCTGGTACACGCTGAAATTCGGCAAGCAATGCCCCGCCAACCCATGGGGCGGTACAACGCTGGAATGGACATTGCCCAGCCCGCCGCCGTTCCATACCTTTGAGACGCAGCCGGTGATTAAATAGGAAGCGAAAGTAAATTAGCATGAGTTTAATTGTGGGTGTTATTTTGGGTTGGTTGCGCAGCTGGTTTAAAGATAAATTATGGCTGTTGTTAAAAAAACTATTTTGTACGATACACTTGTATTGGAAATGCAGTCCTGCACAAAGAGCTTACTTTGAAGCAAGTATGTATGTTGTGTTTCTAAAAATAGAGGCCGCATTAACAAAAGCGGGAATCTTCTCTCCTCGCATGTTGAGAAGGATCAGAAGATGGGATGAGACAATTTATTCACGATTGAGAGCCAATAATTATTTTCCAACTGCAAAATAGAGAATACATTCCTATCCAAATGCATGCCACCACCCACCACCTGCCACTCGCCACTTCGACGGTCTCCGACTTCATCACCCTCCTCAAGCCCGGCGTGATGTCGCTGGTGGTGTTTACGGGCGTGGCGGGGATGGTGCTGGCGCCGGGGCATATCAATCTGTTCCAGCAATTCCTGACCTTGTTCTGCATCGCGCTGGGATCGGGCGCGGGGGCGGCGATGAATATGTGGTATGACCGGGATATTGATGCCATCATGAATCGTACGAAAAAGCGGGCGGTTCCGGCGGGGCGCATCGCGCCGGATGATGCGCTGGCGTTTGGGTTATTTCTGGGGGCGCTGTCGGTGATGCTGATGGGGCTGGCGCTCAACTGGGTGGCGGCGAGTATTTTGGCTTTTGCTATTTTTTTCTATGTCGTGGTGTATACGATGTGGCTCAAGCGCCGCACGCCGCAGAATATCGTCATCGGCGGCGCGGCGGGGGCGTTTCCGCCGATGATCGGCTGGGCGGCGGTGACCGGCGATGTATCGCTGCAGTCGCTTTTATTATTCGTCATTATTTTCCTGTGGACGCCGCCGCATTTCTGGGCGCTGGCGCTTTATAAAAACGAGGATTACAAGCGCGCCAACGTTCCGATGATGCCGGTGGTCGCCGGGGCACAGGCCACCAAGCGGCAGATGATGGCCTATACCTGGCTGTTGGTGGCGGTGACGCTGCTGCCCGCCGCATTGCATATGGCCGGTGCGGTTTATGCGGTAAGCGCGGCGCTGCTTGGTGTGATATTCCTGCATCATATCAGTAAAGTTTTGGGCGATCAGACGGATAAATGGCCGCGCAAAACATTTGCCTTTTCCATTTATTATCTTTTTATGCTATTTAGTGTCCTAATGGTGGACAGTTGGCTGTTACACCATAACATATAAGTATTTAGGGAGTACATCATGGAAAAACATCCGTTGTCGCCGGAAAATGCACAGGCATTGCTCGACATCACGCAAAACACCATCTACCTGATGGGCGCGAGCTTTATCCTCGGCAGCCTGTTTACGCTGTTTTTGCTGCTGGTGCTGGATTTCGTCCGCCGCAACAAAACCGAAGCGAAATGATTTCTACTATGCTGGCCGTCTTGCTTGCTTTTCTGCGCTTCCAGTACTCACGTACCCAAACGTACGCTGCGCGCTGGTTCTCGAAAAGCTGCGCATCCGGCTCAGCCTAGCGAAATCATATGCCAAGCGGCGATCGCCATCAAGCGCAACGGCGCAAGAATATCGCGCTGCTACTGGTGCTCGTGGCGCTGATTGCGTTGTTCTATGCGATTACGATTATGAAGATGGGCGCAAAGTGAGGCATTAGGCATTGGGCATTAGGGAAGAAAAAACTGTTTATCTTCTAATGCCTAATCCCCAATGCCTAATGCCTTTTCTAATAAAAATCTTGCCATAAACCTAACGGCGATTGCCTTGGGCATGCTGCTTTTGGCCTATGCCTCGGTGCCGCTGTACCGGTTGTTCTGCCAGGCGACCGGCTATAACGGCACGACACGCGAAGCAAAAACAGCGCCGGACCGTGTGATCGACCGCGACATCACCATTACGTTTAATGCGGATATTGCTCCCGGCCTGCCGTGGGAATTCAAGCCGGGCGAAAAAAGCATGAAAGTGAAAGTCGGCCAGCAGGCGCTGGCGCATTACGTGGCGCATAATTTGGCCGACAGGCCGGTTACGGGGCGCGCCGTTTATAATGTCGTGCCGCTTACGGCGGGCGCGTATTTCGTCAAAATCGCCTGTTTTTGTTTCAAGGAGCAGACGCTTGTTGCGCACGCGCGCGCCAACATGCCGGTGTCATTTTATATCGACCCCGCCATCATGGACGATCCGCAGATGAACGGCCTTAAAACAATTACGTTGAGTTATACGTTTTTTCCTGTAAAAAACGATGAGAGGAAATAATTCTATGTCCCAACAAACCCATCCCTACCATTTAGTGCATCCCAGCCCGTGGCCGGCGTTGGCGGCGACGGCGCTGCTGATGGTGACGTTTGGGATGGCGATGTTCATGCACCAGAAAACCGGCGGCATATTCCTCGTGGCTGGTGGATTTTCCATCGTGCTTTACACTATGTTCGTGTGGTGGCGCGATGTCGTGCATGAGGCGCGCGTCGACCAGGCGCATACGCCTGCGGTCAGCCGTGGGTTGCGCGCCGGGATGGCGTTGTTTATCACATCCGAGGTGTTGTTTTTTGCGGCGTTTTTCTGGGCGTTTTTCGGCGCGAGCACCTTGCCGAAACTGCCGCTGGCCGAGACCTGGGCGATTCTGCCGGGCGTATGGCCGCCCGCGGGCATCCATCCGTTCGACCCGTTCCATTTGCCGTTTTTGAATACGTTGATATTGCTGCTCTCCGGCTCGACGGTGACATGGGCGCATTATTCCATCCTGCAAAACCACCGCAAGGAAACCATCGAAGCGCTGTGGCTTACCGTCATTCTCGGCGTGTGTTTCACTGCCTGCCAGGCGTTTGAATACACGCACGCCGCCTTCGGTTTCAAGGACGGGATTTATGCCACGACATTCTTCATGGCCACCGGCTTTCATGGATTTCATGTGCTGGTTGGCACGATATTCCTGAGCGTCTGCCTGGTGCGCGCCTATAAAGGGCATTTCACGCCGGAGAAACATTTGGGCTTTGAGTTCGCTGCGTGGTACTGGCATTTTGTCGATGTAGTGTGGCTGTTCCTGTTCGTATTTGTGTATTGCAACATGGCCAACCGGCTGATGCCGATTTTCGAGCTCATCTTCACGGGGACGAATATGCTGATTGCGTTTGTCCTCATGCTGGTGGCGTCCGTTTATTTTGGCTGGAAGATGCTGACCAGCAGGACGTTTGATAAAGTTGCGCATTATCATTGATGCGCCTCTTCCGTTGCCCACGCTGCGGCAAAGGCAGGCTATACCGCAACTTCCTCGACATCGCCGATCAATGCAACGAATGCGGATTATCCTTCAAAGGCCATGAGCAGGGCGACGGCCCGGCCTTTTTCGCCGTGCTGATCGTCGGCGCGCTGGCGGCCATTTTCGCCGCCATCGTCGAGATCAAATACGAGCCGCCGTTCTGGCTGCATGCGGCCATCTGGATTCCCTTTATCATTATCGGGACGCTGCTGGCGTTGCGCTTTCTGAAAGCGGCGTTGGTTGCGGTGCAGTATCGGGTGAAGGAGGAGGATTTTACGCCTTGAGCAGCTTGAATCCCGGCAGCTTTGCCGCTGCGCGGTCGAAGGTGACGGTATGATCGGCGCCATTCTCTTGCCCGATAAGGCCGATCAACGCATCGGCGAAATCTATGGAGCCGGCATGGTAACAATCCAGCGCTTGCTGCACAATTTCGGCATCCTGTACTGTAATTGTTTTTATGCGAAACAAGCTTTCCATGGCGGATAACACCTGCTCTTTGGGCAGCTTGAGTACGCGCTCCAGCACCCACACCGTTTCCACCAGCGCAATATGGGTGATGTAGCCCGGTTCTGCGGCGGAGCAATGTTTTTTGATGTAACGCCGCGCTTCCTCAGTTTGCCTGGTATTATCATTAATCAGGAGCCGCACTATGACATTGGTGTCGAGGCCTATCACGCTTTATCATCCCGTTTCAGGGAAGACATAACATGTTCGGCTACGGCATCCTTCATCGCATCGTCCATTTCCTCCAGCGAGAGCGAGCGGCCGTTGGGTGGCTTGCCGAGCATTCCCACGATATCATCCAATTCCAGCGTTTTATATGGCCGCAGCGTTATCCGATCTTTGTCGCGCTGGAGGCGCACCCGATCGCCGGGCTTAAGGTTAAATGCCCGCCGCATGTCCACGGGAATAGTGATCTGCCCTTTTTCATTAATGGTGGGATACATAAAAAATCCTCCTAATTTTATCTTATAGTATTACTTTATCATAAAAGTAGGAAATAGGCAATGGCGTAATACATTGGCTCAAAACGGTGCTGATTGCGGTGCAGTATCGGGTGAAGGGGGAGGATTTCAGGGAGAATTAGGGTGCCGTTTGTCCCATCTCACTTGCCCGTTCAGCTATAAATTGCGATTTAAGGGCATTAAGTTCAGCAAGTTTTAAAACACATTTACGGATATCTTCTTCATGGCCAGCCAGTTCCCCTCGCAATGTAACCAGAGGTATGGATTCCGGTTTAATCTTTTGCCGTTGACGATCGACATACTCGTTTGTAAAAGGCGTTATATCGTACAAACGTGCTTTAGGCAGTTTGTTGTCCTTGAGATAGATGGGCTTGTCTTCCTTGTCTAACTCGAAGATAAACACCGTCTCCGGTTGTGTCTGAAGATTATTCTTGCCTTGAGTATCTTTTCCCCATTGTACCGTCTGATCGAGCATTACCGGGCCAATCAACTGAGAGACTGCACGCGGATATTTTATACGATACATACCGGGCTTACCGGGATTCTGTGTATCGTTTAACGGTATGTAGCTATCCATTACATCTGCCGGTGCAGGATAAATATTGGTAAGGCCATTAGCGCGGGCGCAGACGAGCGTAGATTCTATACTGTGTCGGGGATTATTATGAGTGGCATTGAATACATCTAATAATTCTTGGGCAACAACTGGTGATGGATCGTTTATAACGATGTACTGGCCTGGGTGTGCCATGCTGTTTGAGTCCTGATGAACGCCCGCCTTAGTTTCAAACCGTGTGGTAAGCGATATTGGCTCCGCAACTTCACTTACAGGTATAACAAATTTTTTGGCTACAGGATAAAAACGGCTATCGCCACCTTGTGGTGGAACCAGTTCATCCAGTCCGATACGGAAATAATCCTTACCATCCTTCTTGGTAATACGCCCACATAGTAAATCTGCAGTTGCCGCAGCAACATTACATTCATTGACAAGGTAATCGTGTACTCGTGATATGGTATCTGGTGACAAGAAACTACCCCTTAGCTTTCTTCCCCTTCGGCAACTTGGCCACTTTCCCCTGCTGCTGCGCGATGGCCTCCAAGGCGGCGACGGCGGCGAGGTTCATGATTTCGGAGACGGTGGCGCTCATCTGCATGATTTGGGCGGGGCGGGTGAGGCCGATCGTTACCGGGCCGATGGTTACGCCGTCGCCAAGCTCTTGCAGCAGATGCGCCGAGATATGCGCCGAATGGAGGGCGGGCATGATGAGTACGTTGGCGGGGCCGGACAGGCGGCAGAACGGGTAGAGGCTCATCATTTCCTTATTGAGCGCGACGCCGGCGGACATTTCGCCGTCATACTCGAAATCGACTTTCATTCCATCCAATACCTTCACGGCGTCGCGGATGCGCGCCGATTTTTCGCGCATCGGGTTGCCGAAGGTGGAATAGGACAGTAGCGCCACGCGTGGATCGTGCCCCATGCGCCGCGCCGCCACCGCCGTGCGCACGGCGATATGCGCCAGTTGCTCCGGCGTCGGCAATTCCTGCGTCGTCGTGTCGGCGAAGAACAGGGTGCGCCCCTTGGCGACGACGAGGGTGATGCCGAAGAGGAATTCATTCGGGCGCGTGTCGATGACGCGGGTGATGTTTTCCAGCGATACGGTGTAATTGCGCGTGAGGCCGGTGATCAGCGCGTCGCCGTGGCCGAGCGCCAGCATGCATGAGGCGAAGATGTTGCGGTCGTTTTTGACCATGCGCGCTATGTCGCGGTAGAGATAGCCATGGCGCTGCATGCGCGGGTAGAGGAAGTCGATATATGCGTCGACATGCTTGCTGACGGCGGCGTTGGCGATCTCCATATTTTCATATTCATGGACGCCCATTCTTTTCATCGAGGCGCGGATGCGGTCGACGCGGCCGACTAAAATCGGCTTGCCGTAACCGTTGTCGCGCCATTGCACGGCGGCGCGGATGATTTTTTCCTCCTCGCCCTCGGCGAAGATCATGCGCTGCGGGTTGTCCTGCACCTTGTCGAAGATGTGCTGCATCGAGTTAGCGGTGGGATCGCGGCGCTTGGCGAGTTCCTTCTGGTAGCCGATGATGTCGAGGATCGGCTTGCGCGCCACGCCGGTTTCCATCGCGGCAATGGCGACGGCGATGGGAATGGTCGTCATCAGGCGCGGGTCGAACGGCGCGGGGATGATGTATTCCGGGCCGAATTCCATCTGGCGGCCACCATAGGCGGCGCTGACTTCCTCGGGCACGTCCTCGCGGGCGAGGGCGGCGATGGCTTCAGCGGCGGCGATTTTCATTTCCTCGTTGATCTGCGAGGCGCGCACGTCGAGCGCTCCGCGGAAAATATACGGGAAGCCCATGACGTTGTTGACCTGGTTGGGATAATCGCTGCGGCCGGTGGCGATGATGGCGTCTTTGCGCACGCTGCGCACTTCCTCGGGCGTGATTTCGGGATCGGGGTTGGCCATGGCGAAGATGATTGGGTTTTTGGCCATCGAGGCGACCATTTCCTTGGTGACGGCGTTCTTGGACGCCAGGCCTAAGAACATGTCGGCGCCCTTCATGGCCTCGGCCAGCGTGCGCTTATTGGTTTTAACCGCGTGCGCCGATTTCCACTGGTTCAAGCCCTCGGTGCGGCCTTCGTAGATGACGCCGGTTTTATCGACGAGCAGGGCGTTCTCGTGCTTGATGCCCATGCGCTTGATGAGTTCCAGGCAGGCGATGCCCGCGCTGCCGGCGCCCAGCACCACAACTTTCATGTCCTTGAATTTGCGCCCGGTGAGATGCGCGGCGTTGATGAGCGCGGCGGCGGTGATGATGGCGGTGCCGTGCTGGTCGTCGTGGAAAACCGGGATGTCCATCGCCTCGCGCAGGCGCTGCTCGATGATGAAGCATTCCGGCGCGGCGATGTCTTCCAGGTTGATGCCGCCCCAGGATGGGCCGAGAAATTTGATGGCGCCCACGAACTCGTCGACATCGCGCGTGTCGACCTCGATGTCGATGGCGTCGATGTCGGCGAAGCGCTTGAACAAAATCGCTTTGCCTTCCATGACCGGCTTGCTGGCCAGCGCGCCCAGATTGCCGAGACCGAGCACAGCCGTGCCGTTGGAAATGACGGCGACGAAATTGCCTTTGGCCGTGTAGTCATACGCCTTGGCGGGGTCTTTATGGATGGCGAGGCAGGGGACGGCGACGCCCGGCGAATAACCGAGCGACAGGTCGCGCTGCGTCATCAGCGGCTTGGTCGGCAGGATGGAGAGTTTGCCCGGCTTGCCCTCGGCGTGATAGGCGAGGGCTTCCTGGTCGGTGATGGGTTCTTTTTCTTTGGTCATGTGCTTAGTGTCCAGTGGTCAGTGGCTAGTGTCCAGTTAAACAATCTTCTGGCCACTGATCACTAATCACTGGCCACTCTTTTTGCTGCAATGCAGCATAAGTTTATGATTTACAATGGATAGTCTTACTCGCATAGCTAGGGGGTGAAGGCAAGGGAAATTTCGATGCCAAAAGCCACGATGCTCTACGCCGGGCTGCTGACGCTCTGGTATATTTACCTGACGGTGCGTGTCGTTATGGCACGGCGGAAATACCGCGTGCCGTTTGGCGTGAGCGATCAGCATCCGGACTTGGTGCGGGCGGTGCGGGCGCATGGCAATTTTCAGGAATATACGCCGCTGTTTTTGATATTGCTCTATTTAGAGGAAAGCACGGCGCATACCGAATGGGCGTGTTATTTTCTGGGCGCGTTATTTCTGGCCGGACGCCTCGCCCATAGCTATTCCATCCTGGTCGCCGAACCGGAAGGCATCGCGGCGGGCAAAGGGGTGGGATACACTCTTCGCTTTCGTTTTTATGCGATGCTGCATACGTTTTTCCCGCTTGGGATATTGGCCATGATGCTGCTGGTGCAGTGGTGTTTGAATAAACTGGTGTAAGATTTATGTCTGCTCTGACTGTCGAAGAAGAAACCGGGATTCCTGCTGCCATGCCGGATGCCACTCCCGCCATGCAGCAATATCTGGCGATTAAGGCGGCGCATAAGGATTATCTCCTTTTCTACCGCATGGGGGATTTTTATGAGTTGTTTTTCGACGATGCGGTGCAGGCGTCGCGGATTCTCGATATCGCGCTGACCAAGCGCGGCAAGCATGTGGGCGAGGACGTGCCGATGTGCGGCGTGCCGGTGCATAGCCATGATGTGTATTTGGAAAAGTTGATTCAGTCCGGCTGCAAGGTTGCCATCTGCGAGCAGATGGAAGACCCGGGGGAGGCGAAAAAGCGTGGCTATAAGGCGGTGGTGCATCGCGACGTCGTGCGCATCGTGACGCCGGGGACGCTGACCGAGGAGACGCTGCTTGATGCAAGGCGCTCTAACTATCTCGCCGCCCTTTTTGCTCCCTCTCCCGCGTCAGCGGGGGAGGGTCGGGGAGGGGGAGCCCTTTTAGAAAATAAGACCCCCTCCCTAACCCTCCCCCCTTCGGGGAGAGGGGATATGGCATTAGCCTGGCTTGATATTTCGACCGGCGAATTTTATGTGAGTGGCGTGACGCAAGCGACGCTCATGGCCGAGCTGGCGCGCATCGCCCCGCGCGAATTATTGTTGCCCGATACGCTGGCGAATATGCCTGCATTGGAGGATTGGAAATCGAAACTGACCATTCAACCCGCCAGTGTTTTCGATGCGCGGCGCAGCGAGCGGCTGCTCAAGGAAAGCTATGCGGTGACGTCGCTCGAAGCGTTCGGCGCATTCAGCCGTGCCGAGATTGCCGCCTGCGGCGCGTTGCTCGATTATGTGCGGCTGACGCAAAAGACCGCGCTGCCGCGCCTTGATCCGCCGCGCCGCCAGCACGCCTCCGAGCATATGCTGATCGACGCGGCGAGCCAGCGCAATCTGGAACTGATGCAAACCTTGTCGGGCGAAAAGCGCGGTAGTTTGTTTTCGATTATCGACGAGACGGTGACTTCGGCGGGGGCGCGGCTTTTAGCATCGTATCTCGCCGCCCCGTTGACCGACGTGACGCTTATCAAAACGCGGCATGATAACGTCGAATGCCTGGTGGAAGCGAAACATTTACGCGACTCTATCCGCGCTTACTTAAAAGAATGCGCCGATATTGAACGCGCCTTATCGCGGCTGTGCCTGAATCGCGGCGGGCCACGGGATTTGCTTGCCATCATGGGCGGGTTGCAGGCGGCGCAGCATGTGCGCGTGCAACTGGAAAAGCAGGAGGAACTGAGCGACGGATTGAGTGCTTTGCGCGACCGGCTGGGCGGCCATGAAGATGTGATCGGCAAGCTGAAATCGGCGATCAAATCGGATGCCGGGCTGTTTGCGCGCGACGGGAATTTTATTGCTGAACATTATTCTGTGGCGCTCGATGAATTGCGCGCCTTGCGCGATGAAAGCAAGCGGCTGATTGCGGCATTACAGCAAAAATATTGCGAACAGACCGGCATTAACACGCTTAAAATCCGCTTCAATAATGTGCTGGGTTATTACATCGAGATCACGCAAACGCATCAGAGCAAAGTCGCCGCCGAGTTCATTCACCGGCAGACGCTGGCCAATAATCTGCGCTATACGACGGTGGAATTGTCGGAACTCGAGCGCAAAATCGGCGAGGCGACGGACCGCGCGCTGAAACTGGAGCTGGAGATATTCGCCGAACTAACGGGCGACATACAAAGCGCGCAGTCGCGCATGGTGGATACAGCGCGGGCGCTGGCGGCGATCGACGTGTTTTCCGGGCTGGCCGAGCTGGCGGTGTCGCGGCGGTATGTGCGGCCTGTGGTTGATGGCAGCCTTGCGTTTGACATTGAGGCGGGGCGGCATCCGGTGGTGGAGGCAGCGCTTGCTAAATCGGGCGGCGAGAAGTTCATCGGCAATGATTGTAATCTGGAAACGGCGCAGCGTTTATGGTTGCTCACCGGCCCCAACATGGCGGGGAAATCGACGTTCCTGCGGCAGAATGCGCTGATTGCGATATTGGCGCAGATGGGCTCGTTTGTTCCGGCGCAAGCCGCGCATATCGGCATGGTCGATAAATTATTCTCGCGCGTCGGCGCGGCGGATGATCTGGCGCGCGGGCGTTCGACCTTCATGGTTGAGATGGTGGAAACGGCGACGATTTTGCATCAGGCGAGCGAGCGATCGCTGGTGATTCTCGATGAAATCGGCCGCGGCACGGCGACGTTCGACGGGCTTTCGATTGCCTGGGCGGTGATCGAGCATCTGCATAATGCGATCAAATGCCGCGCTTTGTTCGCCACGCATTATCATGAGCTGACGGGACTTACCGAAAATCTCGATGCGCTATCGTGCCATACGATGAAGGTCAAGGAATGGAAAGGCGAATTGGTGTTTTTGCATGAGGTGGGAGCGGGCGCGGCGGATCGTTCGTATGGCATTCATGTCGCGAAACTGGCCGGGTTGCCTGCACCGGTGATTTCCCGGGCGGCGGATATTTTGCATCAGCTGGAGCAGCAGCAGGTCGGGGCAGGGCATTTACCTGCGAGTTTGCCGTTGTTTTCTTATAGCAGCCACCCCCTCCCTAGCCCTCCCCCGCAAGCGGGAGAGGGGATTATAGAAGAACTTAAAGCTCTCTCGCCCGATGCGCTGTCGCCAAAGCAAGCGCTTGAAATTTTATATAAATTAAAGCATATGTCAGAAAACACATGACAAAAATGTGTGAAAGTATAAAATACATAAATTATGCGCCAATCCATCTTGCTCATCATCTCCGGCTCCATCGCCGCCTATAAATCACTCGACCTGATCCGCAGGTTGCGCGAGCGCGAGTTCGACGTGCGCTGCATCCTCACCAAAGGCGGCGAACAGTTTATCACGCCCTTGTCGGTCGCGTCGCTGTCGGGCAATCCCACTTACGGCGATTTATTTTCGCTGAAAGATGAAGTCGAGATGGGGCATATACGGCTTTCGCGCGAGGCCGATATGATCGTTGTCGCGCCCGCATCCGCTGACCTGATCGCCAAAATGGCGCATGGGATGGCCGACGATCTGGCGACGGCGGCGCTGCTGGCCAGCGATAAGAATATCCTCGTCGCCCCGGCGATGAATGCGCAGATGTGGGAGCATCCGGCGACGCAGCGTAATATCCGGCAGATCGTGAAGGATGGTGCGCAGATTATCGAGCCAAGCGCGGGCAGCCTGGCTTGCGAGGAGATTGGCAGCGGGCGCATGGCGGAGCCTGAAATCGTTCTGGGTGCCATCCTCACTCAACTAGGCACAAGGCACAAGGCACAAGGCACTTTCAAAGCCCTTGTCACCTCCGGTCCGACGCATGAGGCCATCGACCCGGTGCGCTATATCGGCAACCGCTCGTCGGGCAAGCAGGGGCATGCTATTGCTGCGGCGCTGGCGCGGCAGGGTGCGGAAGTGATGTTGGTAACAGGGCCAACCTCATTGCCCGATCCGGTGGGGGTAACGGTGAAGCATGTCACTTCCGCCGAGGAAATGTTGGCCGCTTGCGAGAAGGCGTTGCCGGTCGATGTGGCGATATGCGCCGCGGCGGTTTCCGACTGGCGTGCCGAAAAACCGGCGAGCCGCAAATTGAAAAAAGGTGGAAGTGCTGCGGCGCTGGCGCTCATCGAAAATCCCGATATTCTGCACGCTATTTCCCATCATAAAAAACGCCCGGCCTTGGTCGTAGGCTTTGCCGCCGAGACGGAAAATTTGCTTAAAAATGCCAGCGAGAAACGCAAGCGCAAGGGCGTGGATTGGATTGTTGCTAATGAAGTTTCGGGCAGTAAGGGCTTCGGCGCGGATGATAATAAAGTGTTGCTGATTACGGCGAAGGGAAACGAAAACTGGCCGTTGATGAGCAAGGAAGAAGTGGCGGAAAAGTTGGTGGAAAAAATTGCCCTCACCCTTCCCCTCTCCCGCTTGCGGGAGAGGGAAGCGAAGGCGAAGCCTCAGCAGGGTGAGGGGAAAAGCAAAAAGAGGAATCATGATTAAAGTATCTATATTGCAACTCCCCCACGGCGCCGACCTGCCGCTGCCCGCCTATGCGACGCCGCATAGCGCCGGGGTGGATTTAATGGCGGCGGTTGAAACCGACATCATACTCAAACCGATGGAGCGGCAGTTGATTCCCACCGGCATTGCGATTGCATTGCCGGATGGCTATGAGGCGCAGATTCGCCCGCGTTCGGGACTGGCGCTGAAACATGGCATTTCGTTGGTCAATGCGCCGGGGACGATTGATGCCGATTATCGCGGCGAGATTAAAGTATTGCTTATTAATCTCGGGCAGGAGAATTTTATAGTCACGCGGGGGATGCGCATTGCGCAGATGGTGGTGGCGCCGGTGTCGCGCGTCGGCTGGCAGCAGGTGGATTCGCTGGATGAGACGGTGCGCGCCGACGGTGGTTTTGGTTCCACAGGACTCAAACATGATGCTGCCTAAAAAATTATTTTATGCGGTGGAGGCGGTATTGTATATCGCCTATAATGCCGGCAGGGGGCCGATTACCGGGCGGGATATTGCCGAACGGCAGGGTTTGCCGCCGCGCTATCTGGAGCAGTTGATGCAGCGGTTGGTGCGCGGCGGGGTGCTGCGCGGCGTGCGCGGGCCGCATGGCGGGTATTTGCTGGCGCGCGAGCGGCGGCGCATCACGATCGGCGATATTTGCGAATGCCTGAACGGCAAGGACGATGACAATGTGAAGGGGTACGGAGGCACGAAGCTCGGTGCGCAGATTGTATCGCCGGTGTGGGAAGCGGCGCATCGGCAGACGATGGAATATTTGAGTAAGGTCAACCTGGCCGATTTGTGCGAGCAGGCCTTCACGAAAAATATCCGCAAGGATGCAGAAGAGAAAATGGATTTTGCGATTTAACCAAAGAGGATGACCGGATGATTGGATGATTGAAGTATTGCTTAATCATCTAATGATCCAATCATCTAGTCATCCAACAACCTAGGAGACCCACTATGACCCAAGCTACCGCTGCTAAAATTTCTCCCGTCGAACTGGATCAACCCGGCCGCGGGCGCATCTATGATAATATCCTCGCCACCATCGGCAACACGCCGCTGATCCGGCTGCATCGCCTGGCCAAAGAGGCTGGTTGCGTTGCTGACGTGCTGGTCAAGGCGGAGTTTTTCAACCCGCTTTCGTCGGTCAAGGACAGGATTGCGCTGTCGATGGTCGAGGCCGCCGAGGCGTCGGGGAAGATTACGCCGAAGACCGTATTGGTCGAGCCGACCTCGGGCAATACCGGCATTGCGCTCGCCTTCGTCTGCGCCGCCAAGGGGTATCGGCTGATTCTCACCATGCCTGAGAGCATGTCGATGGAGCGCCGCAAGATGTTGAAGTTTTTAGGCGCGGAACTGGAACTCACACCGGCGGCCAAGGGCATGCGCGGGGCGATTGAGCGCGCCGAGGAAATTCTGAGCGGCAATCCCGATGCGCTGATGCTGCAGCAGTTCAAGAATCCCGCCAACCCGGAGATTCACCGCCGCACGACGGCGGAGGAAATTTGGCGCGATACCGGCGGCAAGGTCGATGTGTTCATCACCGGCGTCGGCACCGGCGGCAGCATTACCGGCGTGGCGCAGGTATTGAAAAGCCGCAAGCCGGGCGTCAAAATCATCGCCGTCGAGCCGGAAGATTCGCCCGTGCTCTCCGGCGGCAAGCCCGGCCCGCATAAGATTCAGGGCATCGGCGCCGGGTTCATTCCCGACGTGTTGCAGAAAGATTTGATCGACGAAATCGTCACCATCGGCAACCAGACTTCCTTTGAAACGGCGCGCAAAGTCGCCAAGCTGGAGGGGATTCCGGTCGGCATTTCATCGGGCGCAACCATTGCTGCTGCCCTCGAAGTCGGCGCACGCCCGGAGATGAAAGGCAAGATGATCGTCGTCATCGCCGCGTCGAGCGCGGAGCGGTATTTGAGTACGGATTTGTTTGCGGAAGTTTAGGAGCATCGAATGACTGACAACCACAAATACGTGTTGGTGACGAGTTTGGGTGAAACAACTAATCGCCTGCGAGAACGTTTCCCGGATGCTATCGAAGCCGGGATCTTGGTCATCGTTGCTGCCGAAAAACTTTCTGCGAATAATGCGCTTGAGAAGATCAAGAACCGGGAGGCTGAGGGATGGAAATTGCATGCAGTTGTCACCTGTCCATTTGTGGGAGAGCCGCTTATTAAGACATTGGATGAGAAAGGCATTAAGCCTAAATACGTTGTCACGCCCAGCTTACCGAAAGACGCATATGAGCCTGTGGCAGGCACATTATTACAAAATGCGGACTCTGTTTCTCCGGTTTCAGACGAACTAGTCGAACGTGTCTCGAAATGGCTGAAGGAATGCGGCTATACCCATCCTTTGCGGGGTAGGGGAAGTGCCAGTGTCATTATCGAAAATCCTGGCTTATGGCGCTGAGTGACAGTACTCTGCGCCGCTACGCCCGCCATCTCGTCCTTCCCGAAATCGGCGAGGAGGGGCAGAAGAAGCTCCTCGCTTCATCGGTGCTGGTCATCGGTGCGGGCGGGTTGGGAAGCGCGGCGCTGGCCACTATGGCGTCGTCGGGCGTTGGGCGGCTGGGCATCCTTGAGCCGGACCGCGTTGAGCTTTCCAACCTGCAGCGGCAGATGCTTTTTGAAGAGGCGGATATTGGCCGCCCTAAGGTCGAAGCGGCGCATGACCGGCTCGAAGAAATCAATCCCGGGTGCATAATAGAATTATTTCCTGAGCGATTAAACAATGATAATGCTCATGCGTTGATTCACAATTTCTTCTCATTCCCCCACCTTCCCTCCCCCGCAAGCGGGGGAGGTGTTGCTAACCACTCCCCCCGCTTGCGGGGGGAGGAAGAGGGGGGAATCGTTTTAGATTGCAGCGATAATTTCGAGACGCGATTTGCGTTGAACGATGCTTGTTTTCATGAGAAAAAAACACTGATTTCCGCAGCCATCAGCGGTTTCTCGGCGCAGCTTTCGACCTTCAAGCCGTATCTCGGCACGCCGCATCCGTGCTATCGCTGTTTGGTTGCCGATATGCCCGAGCGCGAGCGCAACTGCGCGCAGGAAGGCATCATCGGGCCGCTGGCGGGCATTATGGGCAGTATGCAAGCGCTGGAGGCGATCAAGGAATTGCTCGGCATTGGCGAGTCGCTGTCCGGGCATCTGCTGGTGATGGATGCACTGACGATGAACATACGGAAAGTGGCATTGCCGCGCGATCCGGCGTGTCCCATTTGTCATGCCGCATTTATTGCGGCATCTCCTTCAGCAGATGGAGACCCCGCAACAAGTGTGGGGTGACAGTAAACACCCTTGCCATCACTTCCTTCGGGGTTTAATCATTAACGCATGTCAGTATTCAGGCTTTTCTGTCTTTTCATTTTTATTTCGGCTTCCGCGCTGGCCATGGAAAAATCCGGCTTGCCGCTGCCGCGTTTCGTATCGCTCAAGAATGATGAGGTCAATGTGCGCACCGGGCCGGGTACGCGCTATCCTATCCAGTGGGTGTATCGTCGTGTCGGGATGCCGGTTGAAGTCGTCGAGGAATATGACGTATGGCGCAAAATCCGCGACGCCGAGGGCACGGCCGGCTGGGTGCATAAAACCATGCTGGACGGCAAGCGCAACGTCATGATCAAAGGCAAGGAGCCGCGCGTGATGCGCATCGACCCGGAAGCCCGCGCCAAGCCTATGCTCAAGGCCGAGCCGATGGTGATCGCCCGGCTGCTCGAATGCCAGCTCGACTGGTGCCGCCTCCAGATATCGGGGCGCAAGGGCTGGGTTGAGAAGAAATATTTGTGGGGTGTTTATGCGACCGAGATTTTTGATTAGGGGTTCCATTATGAAATTCTACTATACCTTGCTACAAACAGCATTTTCTGCGCTTCCGCTGCTCACGTACTCAAACGTACGCTGTGCTGCGGTTCTCGAAAAATGCTGTTTTCGCTTACGGCCTAGCGAATTTCATAATGGAACTTGGAGGATGGTATGACCGCCTTGGAAAAACCGCTATCGCTCAAGGAATTCAAGAAACGGCGCCAGCCCCTGCGCAATGTGAACAAGGAAATTTCAGAGAAAATGAACCGCGTGGATAGGTTCGCCGTGTGGATCACCGACCGCGTCGGCACCATGGGGTTTTTCCTGATTATTTTTGTGTGGACGGTGCTGTGGCTGGGCTGGAATCTGCTCGCTCCTAAGGATCTGCAGTTTGATCCGCCGATGGGGTTCGTTTTCTGGCTGTTCATTTCCAACCTTATTCAGATTTTACTGATGCCGCTGATCATGGTCGGGCAGAATATTCAGGGGCGCCATGCCGAAGTGCGCGCTGAGAGCGATCTCGAAGTCAATGTCAAGGCGGAGGAGGAGATAGAAATCATCTTACATCATCTCGAATACCAGAACGCCATCCTGATTGCGATGCTGGAGAAACAGGGTATTAAGCTCGCAGACTAATCCCGGTGGTAAGGATGATTGTTCAATATACTGTAAGCGCGATATAGCTGCTCGGCGAGTAGGCTGCGCACCAGCATATGCGGCCAGGTGACGCGCCCGAGCGACCAGGCGAGATGCGCTTTTTTGAGTACGTTACCTGAAAGCCCGTCGCTGCCGCCGATGATAAATGCGAACGATGAACTTCCCTGTTGCTGCCAGTTTCCAAGGGTTTTTGCAAATTCGCGGCTGGAAAGTAATTTGCCGCTTTCATCGAGCGCGATGATTTTTTCGTAGGTTTTGCAGGCGGAAAGCAGTAGTTCGCCTTCGCGCTCTTTGCGCTCAACGCCATCCTGTAATTTGACATCGAATTCGCGGCATTCGACTTTCCACGGCAGCCGCTTGGTATAATCGAGAGTTAATTGTTGTTCGGGCGAGGCCTTGGCCTTGCCGATGGCGGCGAAGAGAAGTTTCATAATCAATCAAACCCAAACGGCGCAAGGTCCCGGACCTAAGTAACCTGACGGTTACTTGTCCGGGATGATGGCTAAGCCATCACCTCAAACTCCGGCAATTCCACTGACCACATCTTCTCGAGGTTATAGTAGCTGCGGATTTCGGGGCGGAAGATATGGACGACGATGTCGCCCGCATCGACCAGCACCCAGTCGCAACCTTCCTGGCCTTCGACCGGCACATGATCGTAGCCGGCTTTTTTCAGCGCTTCCACGACGCGATCGGCCAGTGATCCGATATGACGCCCGGACGTGCCGCTGGCAATCACCATGCGGTCGGCGAAATCGGATTTGCCGGTCAAGTCAATGGAAACGATGTTTTCGGCTTTATGACGGTCGAGGGAAGTCAGGATTAAACGTTCGAGTTTTGAGAGTGGGAGTTTGGAAAATAAAGCTTTCGTAGCTATGGCTTTTCTCCTTTTGGCAAGTCGTTTAACAACATCCTGCATTTTCATTATGCCTCAAAAATGCGCCTTTTCCAAGTGTTTTTCTTATAGTGGTGGAAGAAAGCGGATCGCGGCGCAAATGTACGAAAACGAAGCAGGGCGCGTGATCAAACCTATTTATGTTATTGGCTTTCAATAGGAATTTATGCGCGCGCAGGTAGGTTTTGCTGCGCAGGGAAGTGTGCGAATAAGGTGCGCGGTCGAAGACGACGATGGGAATAGTGGAGAGAATATGCTGCCAGCGCCGCCAGCGATGAAACTGCGCGAGGTTGTCGGCACCCATCAGCCAGACGAAATTCGTGCTGGGAAAACGGCGCTTGAGGAGCGCAATGGTCTGGTAGCTGTAACGCGCGCCGAGCCTTGCTTCGATGTCGAGGACGCGGATGCGTTTGTGATGAGCCGCGATGTTGCGCGCCGATTGCAACCGCTCCTCATAGGCGGCGAGCGAGGAGGGGGATTTAAGCGGGTTATGCGGCGATACCAGCCACCATACCTCGTCGAGCTTCAGGCTTTTGAGCGCATGCAGCGTGATGTGCAGATGCCCGCCATGCGCCGGGTTGAACGAGCCGCCGAGCAAACCAATCGTTCGATTGGATTGCAGAGAACGGATGATGGATGATGGATGATGGAGAATATTCTTTTTTATCATCTAACATCCATCATCTAACATCCGGGCAAATCCGCCTAAGAGCGGATTTGCCCATCGCCATGCACGACATATTTATACGTCGTAAGCTGTTCGGCGCCGACGGGGCCGCGGGCGTGTAATCTTCCCGTAGAGATGCCGATTTCCGCGCCGAAGCCGAATTCGCCGCCGTCGGCGAATTGCGTCGAGGTATTGTGCATGACGATGGCGCTGTCGACTTTGCGCAGGAAAATGCGCGCTGTACTGACGTCGCCGGTGATGATGGCGTCGGTGTGATGCGAGCCGTGCGCGTTGATATGCGCGATGGCTTCGTCGGCATCCTTAACCACTTTGATGGAGATAATCGGCGCTAGATATTCGGTATCCCAGTCTTCGTCGTGGGCTTTTTTGATGCGCTTGTCGATGGCGCGCGCCGCCTCGTCGCCACGCATTTCGCATTCCGCCTTCGCTAAAGCTTCGGCGAGACTCGGCAAGAGCCGAGCCGCTACGGCCTCGTCGATTAGCAGCGATTCGGTCGCGCCGCAGATGCCGGTGCGGCGCATTTTGGCGTTGAGCAGAACTTCCACGGCCATCTTCGCATCGGCGTCTTTATGGACGTAGGTGTGGCAGTTGCCTTCGAGATGCAACAGCGTTGGGATGCGGCTTTCCTCCTGCACGCGCTTGGTCAGCGATTTGCCGCCGCGCGGGATGATGACGTCGATCAGGCCGGTCATGGCAAGCATGACGCCCACGGCGTCGCGGTCGCGCGTCGGCACCAGTTGCACGCATGTCTTCGGCAGCCCGGCGGCTTTCAGGCCATGATGCACGCATTCGGCAATGGCCTGCGACGAATAAAAACTCTCCGAACCGCTGCGCAAAATCACGGCGTTGCCCGATTTGATGCACAGTCCCGCCGCATCGGCGGTGACGCCCGGACGCGACTCATAAATAATGCCGATGACGCCGAGCGGGATGGAAACGCGCTGCAGCGCAAGCCCGTTGGGGCGCTCCCATTTATCGAGGATTTTATTGACCGGATCGGGCATCGTGGCGATCGTTTCCAGCCCCGCCGCCATCCCTTCGATGCGCGTGGCACTCAGCGTAAGCCGGTCGATCTGTGCGGCGTCCAGGACTTTTTCCTTGGCGAATACGATGTCTTTTTCATTGGCGGCGAGGATCGCATGGGACTGCTCGCGCAACGCCAGCGCCGCCTGCACCAGCGCCATGTCTTTGGTTTCGTTAGACGCTTCGGCGATGGCGGCATAGGCGGCGCGGGCGCGCTTGCCGATGTCTTGCATCTGCTCGTGGATCTCGGTTTTCAGGTTGATGATCTCGGCGTTTTTCATGGCTTGTTCCCATCATTGTTTTGTTCGGTCAGCGGCCAATTTTGGGCCTGATGCAATACACGCGTGATCGCTACATGCGTATCTTCCACCGTATAAACCAGCGTATAGGGTACGTTCGTTACGATCAATTCACGCGTACTGTCCACGCGCCCAGGCTTTCCGCGACGGGGAAATTGCCGCAGACTCTCAGCGGCAGTAGTAATCCTGTCATGCATCGCCGCCAATGCCGAAGGCGCATTTTGTATCAGGTATTCCCTTATGTTACTCATATCCTGCTGAGCAGTGAGAGACCATTTCAACCGGATCATTTTATCGCATGGTGCGCTTTGAAGCGCTCCCAATCCGCAAGCACTTCGTCATGGTCTACTACGCGTCCAGCTTTGACATCGTCAAGCCCCTCCTGCACGGCGATACACCCACTGGATAGGATAGCGCCATAATGCGTAAGCGCCTCCTGCATGAGCCACGACCGGCTGCGCTGGTATTGCTCGGAAAGAAAATCCACCTGCGCTGCCAGTTCACTGGGTACGCGGGTTGAAAGCGTCACATCTTTTTCCATAAAACCCTCCTTTTGTATACATTATATACAATGCATACAAATCATTCAAGCA
>Ga0207070_1060_pt1 | contig 26087 bp, 24 predicted proteins | sample Alteio_BWMinHeat_92_FD_153591 | JGI IMG/M metagenome (GOLD analysis project Ga0207070, IMG submission 153591) | Enriched cells from forest soil in Barre Woods Harvard Forest LTER site, Petersham, Massachusetts, United States -... | ecosystem: Environmental > Terrestrial > Soil > Temperate forest >...
AGGATTGGGATTTTTACCTTTCATTGGCCGAAGCCGGTTACCGGGGGGTGCCATGTACAAGCACCTACCTTTGCTACCGCCAGCATCCTGAGAGTAGCCGCAACCAAATGACCCGTGAACAGAACCGGGCGCTGCGAGCGGTCATCCAAGAAAGGCATCCTCGCTTATATGGACGGACCTCCGTGCAGATTGCCATCTTGCTTTGGAAAGTGGGGCGCCGGCTGAAAAAGTGGGTGGGAAAAGAATGAACGACCTTGGCAAGCGGGTTCATTTCGCTTAGTCTAAATCAAGCATGACCAAGAATATTGCTGACAACACAAAAATGGCTTTCCTTGTCCTGGCAGGGGCAGTGGGCGCTGTCATGATTGCCTTCTTAACGGTCCCTTTTGGTTTCTGGGTGCCGGTGGCACTCTTGCTTCTGGTTGGTGCTTATTACGCCTTTCGCTCAACAAAAGCCCTGTTTTTTACGGCCCTCGTGCTGGTTGTCTTTGGGCAGGTTGCCCGTATCCCTCCCGGCGGCTCTGGTGGGGATTTTCTCCTTCTTGATGTTGTTACCGGCCTCTTTTTTGGGGCGTGGCTCCTGTGGTGGCTGATTGAGCGCAAGTTTACTTTTTACACCATGGCGATTGTTGCCTGGATAGGGTTTTTACTGATCGCGGCAATTTCCCTTTTTGGCAACCCATTGGGGCTTGCTAGGTCGGACATACTACGAAATGGCTTCTACCTTTTCCGCCTCGTGGCCTATAGTTCGGTTGTTTGGATTGTCCCAACCCTTTTTCAAGGCAAGGAAAACGCTGAGCGGCTAAAAAAATGGCTGATCAATATCGGCATGGCATTAGTGCTCATTGGGTTCCTGCAGTTACGCGTCTTTCCCAACATCGGCATCCTTAGCCGTTTTGGCTGGGATCCACACGTTGGGCGTCTGGTTTCTACTTTCCTTGACCCTAACTTCTTAGGTGGGTTTTTCGCCGTCCTTTTGGCAATCGTGCTGGGGACGTCGCGGCAAGAGGGGAAGAAGTTCCCTTGGTTATATACCCTGCTCATTTTAGTGGCTACCATCCTGACCTATTCCCGGAGTGGGTACTTGGCTGTAGGCGTGACCGTCCTCGTGTTTGGGCTGCTCTACTCAAGGCGGCTGCTCTTGGTTGCCATCCTTTGCACCGTTCCTTTTGTCCTCTTTGTGCCACGGATCAGCCAACGTGTCCAGGGTGGCTTTTCTGTCGATGCCACCGCCGCCGACCGCATTGCCTCTTGGAAAAACGCCATTGTTATCTCGTCCCGCTACCCACTCTTGGGAGTGGGGTACAATTCCTATGGCCAAGCACAGACGCTACTCGGGTTAGCCCCTTGGAATAACAGTAGCCGTGCCAGTGCCGGGAGTGATAGTAGCCTGCTCAATATTTATGCCACTACAGGCTGGATAGGCATAACCCTCTTTTTCACGGCAATCTTGCTCTTCCTCAATGACTGTTTCAACAAGCTGAACCGGGGACTGCAAAAGAGCCCACAGGCCGGGGCAGCCTTAAGCGTACTGTTATTGACCCCAGGGCTTTTTGTCAGCGCCTTCTTTGTCAATGCCTATTTTTACCCCTTTATTTTCTTAGTCGTCGCTACATTGTTGGGGATTGTGTATATTCCTGATTCCCGCACTAAAAACTGATATGTTACACTTAAGTAGTTCTAATTATAATCAATGCTATGGAAGGCTTTAACCTTTTTCGCGTCATTTCACGCCAATGGATTACCGTTGTTATCGTAACCCTTGTTGTTTTCGCGATTTCATTTATGTACTCCCGCGGACAAAAGGAGTCATTTTTCGGCTCGATGGCTGTTACTGTCCATGTGAGCACGGTGTATCCACAGCAAAACCTGATCTTTTTGCAGTCTGACCAGCAGCAGCAAACATTAGCGGCCGTGGCAACCAGTCAATCTTGGTTGCAAGACCCTTCATATGTAAAAACCATTTTAGATGGTGCGCAAGTGCAACTCACCTCGCCAACTTTGAAGTCATACTCAGATGTTTTCATCCCAGTAAGCAGTGTGGCGAACGCATCGACGTATGAAGTTGAGTATATTGGGGCAACCCAAGATGAGGTGAACCGTGTCTATACCAGTATGCAGAGCCAACTAAAAGTTCTGGAAGACCAATACAACCAGGCTGCTACAGACAATACAAAGGTGAGCCTCTCCTTCTCAGACCCAATTGTCGTCAACCAAGGTTCCAATATCCCGCTATTGCCCCTCGAAGGGCTGGTGAGCGGGTTTGTCTTTGCACTTATCTTGGCAGCCCTTTTTGAAGGATCCCGTTCAGCGAAGCAATAATGAAAACGGTACGGATTGGGGTTGATGCCCGCGAACTCTGCGGTCAACCAGCTGGCAAGGGGCAGTACCTTGAGCGGACGGTATGTTGTTGGCTGAATGAGCCAACTGTCGGAGTCTTTCTCTACATGCAACCGCAGCAAGAATTGCCGCCTGAACTGCAGAAGATGGTTGATCAGGCCGGTGGCAAAACCATACAGGTGGCTGGTCGCGGACCGCTATGGCACAAAGCAGTTGCCAAACAAGCGACGCAGGACCAGTGCACCTTCTTTTTTGCGGCACTGAGTTACTTCTCAGCGATCTTCAATAAAGTGCCTACTATTACCGTGGTTCACGACCTGGCGGTTTTCCGGCTGCCGAAACTCCGACATAACCGGAAATCGTTTATTATCGAACGGCTTACTTTGAAGCGGGCCGTAAGGCGGTCAGCCTTTGTTGTGGCGGTATCGGAATCAACGAAGCGGGATTTGCTTGAGATTATTACCAAAGACACGGCAAAAATCAAAGTCATTTTAGAAGCACCGCTGTTAATGCAGAAGGGGGAAGAGCCGCTTGCCCGCGCTGAGCGCAAGCCCTTTTTCCTGTTTGTCGGTACTTTGGAGCCGCGTAAGAACATCCGCACGATGCTTGAGGCCTACGCTGCTTTGCCTTCAGGGATACGGGAGCATTACACTCTGAAGTTGGCAGGGAAAAAGGGGTGGGGTGGTGAGGATTACCCCGGCTATGCCCAAGAATTGGGTATCCAAAGCTCGGTGGAGTTTTTGGGGTATGTGACCACGGAAAATATTTACCAGCTTTATCGGGAAGCAACCCTTTTCCTCTATTTCAGTCTCTATGAGGGCTTTGGCTTGCCCGTAGTGGAAGCTATGGCAGCCGGTACACCGGCTATCACGAGCAATGTTTCCAGTCTGCCCGAGGCAGTAGGTGAGGCTGGCTACACGTGCTCCCCAGATGACGTGGCCGGGTTTACCGCCGCAATGGAAAAACTCCTCACCGACACCGCACTCTATGACCATTTCATCACCGAGGGGTATCACCAGGCCAAAAAGTTTTCCTGGGAGAAGGGCAGCCAAGAAATTTTAGCCTTGGTAAAAGAGCTACCCTCCTAAGGCCTCCATATAAAGGGCATGGGTCTCGGTGGCCATTTTTTCCCAGGAAAAATCGGCGCAGCGGGCGGTGCCTTTTTTGACGAGCGCCGCTGCGAGTCCGGGGTCGTTGAGGATATCGCGGATAGCAGCTGTTATTTCCTTTGGCTCATGGGGGTTGACAAGGATGGCAGCATCGCCGGCCACTTCAGGAAGGCTAGAGATATTGCTTGTCACGACCGGCACTTGCGAAGCAAAGGCTTCCAAAATGATGATCCCAAACCCTTCATACCAACTTGGGTGGACAAATACGCTGGCGGCGCTATAGAGGGCACCAAGGTCAGCATCTGGTACGAACCCGGGAGTGATAATGCCTGGGTAAGCATGTTGTTCTTGCTTCAGTAGGCGGATCATCTCGGGATTTTGCGCACTGGCAGTCCCCGTAATGCAAAGGCCGAGGTCAGGGAATTCTGGAAGCAAGTTTTTGTAGGCGGCAATAAGCTCGGCGATGCCCTTGTAGGCTTCCAAGCGGCTGACAAAGAGGAGAAACCGCGCGGGAAGCGCATACTTTTTTCGCACTGCGGAAATTTCCGCTTGGGTATGCGGGTGAAACAATTCAGCCCCTGCCCCTTCAAGGGTGACGGTGACTTGTTGGGGCTGCACATGGAGCAGTTGAATGAGATCCCGTTTCGTAGCCTCACTTGGCACAATGATTGCCTTGGCGCGCCTTATGTCCCGCATAGTGGCCCGATAAGCCAGGCTCCGGACAAGGGAATTTTTCTGTCCGCCGGAAGGGTACTTGTGCATAATGAAATCGTGCACCGTGCACACAAAGGGCCGGCGGTAGAGGATGGGATGATTGAAGGTGGTGAAGTGTACTAAGTCAAAGTTCCCGGCATTCAGTACCTTAGGCAGCTCCCTCTGCTCAGCCATGGAATAGTGGGGGATATTGGCTACCTGGATGGTAAGGTTTTTAGCCTTAAGGTGACATTCTTCGGCGTCAGCCGGCGTTAAGATGAGGGTGTAATTGGTTGTGGTATCAATTTTTAAGAGCTCGGTAACCAGATTCTGGGTATACCGGCTGACACCGCCGGTTTTGGCACGCCACATGCGGGCATCGAGGGCAATTTTTGGTTGGGACATATGGGTAGTATAGCAAATGCGTTACCGTGCAAAGGAAAGGTTGCTGGTTAGGGGCTTGGTGATACCAAAAGCTGATACCGATTGGTTTTGACTGCCAGCCTGCTTCAGTACCTCAAGGTGAAATTCATTGGCATCATTGAGTGGCAACGTATAGGTCAAGGTATATTGAAGTGTCCCTCCAGGGGCAACAGTTTCCCAAACCCCTACTTTTTGCCACTGGTCGCTACTTGTCACAGAAGCAGTCCAGGTTTTGTCGAAAATGCCATTTTGTTTCTGGGTGGCATCCGGCAACGTACTCTCACCGCCAGCGTTCGTAGGAAGGTCAGAGACCTCGGCGCTTGGGGGGAGGTATATTTCTACATAGTTGCGGTTGCTGCCATCTGGCCAGACATCGGTGCCAGTGTGGTTACGGGTGACGGTGAGGTGCATGACAAGGCGGTGGTTGCTGATGTCTTCTTGCTGGGTAAAGGCAATATCTTCATGCACATACCGGCTCGATTTCAGCCCACCCAGGTTCGTATTGACGATTTTAATCCAGTTCCCATCAGTGGGGGTGTCGGTTGGTTGGCTGCTAGCTAAAACAGTTTCGAGCGCTTGGTTGCTGCTCCAGAATTGGAGGGATTTGCGGTCAATCGCGTTCATGACATCAGGCAAGAGTTGCGAAAGGGCGTTGGGGGAATGTTCGAGCTTGCTAAGGAGCAACGGGATAAGGCTGCCGATAATTGACTTTGGTTCTTGTTCAACTTTGTGTGACGGGTCGCTTTGAAAATAGATGCGCTCTACTTCCTCGGTAAGGTCAGTGTTCACCGTATCAGCTGTCACCGGGCCATCAATGCCCGGCAAGGTAATTGGGCCAGTGATACGCAGGAGGTCTTCAAGTAAGGTGCTGTCGATGAAGATAATTGCCTCTGGCGTACTGCCTGTAGCGGTGGCAAACATGCTCTGAATGTGGGGGCTTGCCTGTGACAAGAAACCAAAACCAACATTGGAATCGCGAAGGCTTTCGAACGTCGTGAGGGTTTTGAGGATCTCAGTGGCCGGATAGGCTGGGCCGTCTTGGCCATCAAAGAGTGGGTCTAATTTGTAGATGTCTTCCCCAAACTTGAACTGTCGGATGACACCACCGGAAGCAACGAGGCTGCCATAGCTTCCTATGAACCCACCAGTTGGCCGCAGTTCAGCGTCATTTTGGAAAAGGAGCGCGATGGTATGGGGGTTGGGGTCGTTGGTCCCAAGGATTTGGGTAACCGCGCTAACGCCTTGCCGGAACTCCGGGATATCGGTATTCAGCGAGTGAATTTTTTCTTGCAATGATGCCAGTTCTGCCTCATGCCCCAGGAGGATCCAGCTGGGGACGCCAGAGAGTTGATCGTCAGTATTGGCAATATCAGTTTGCAATGCATCCCATGCCCCTTGGTTGGTGGCATACCAACCAAAGAAATCACCACTTGTCTGGGAAAGCAGGGCGTTAATATCAAGCGACTGGCCTGTATGGTGGGGATAACTTCTGCTTAAGGTGTCGGCAATCGTGCCAGCGTTGGACAAGTAAAGGGCTGCCTTGGTGAGGCGTACTTCCCAGCGGAATGGCGGCAAAGGGGTAAGGAGCGTGGTGCCAAGCGGGGCATTACGGAGACTGTTGGCCGCTTGGTTAAATTGGTCGGCCGCCGCCGTGAAGCGGGCACTTGCCTCCGAAGGATTGCTGAGGAGGACCGATACCCCGGTGGTGAGGTCATCTTTACCCTGGGTCAAAAAGGGGGTGGAACGGCTTAACAGGAGAAACCACCCGATTAAAAAGTAGAGGGTACCGAGAATAACCAAGGCAAGGACAACCTGGGTGCGATGCGTCTGGATAGAAAGCCTTTTCATCGTGCGAGATGAGCCAAAGGAAGGCCGGAAGAAAGGCTCATTTTACCAATTTACGCTTCTTTATTTTGACCAGTTTTGTTTTGGCGTGGACAAAGGGGCTAGCATAGCGGGTGACAAACGTTGCCTTCTCAAGGTTGGCCTTGAATTCAGCCGGCGTTTTGAATGGCTCGATAACGTTTACAGACCGGCCATATTCGGAGCGGGTATGGGCATCGGAGCCGACGAACGCCGGGATGTTATGGGCAGTAGCGTACTGCTTGGCGCGTTGGTTGTCACCATGGATGAGGCAGCGTGAGTTAAAAATTTCAATAAAGTCGATCTGATCCTTGATTTCCTCAACCACTTTCAATCCGACAGCTTCATGGCGAATACGGTCAAACGGATGAGGTATGAGCACAAGGCCTCCTTGGGCACGGATAGCGGCAATCGTTCCTGCAACCGAAAGGCGTGCGGGGATTTTCTCTTGCAAAAAGAGGCCGATGATATCACCTTCAGCCGAGGCAATTTCTTCCGCTACGATAACCTTCAGCCATTTTGGTGCCAGCTGCTTTAAACGGACGGCGCCCGCAATTTCGTTATGGTCGGTAAGGGCAATGACATCAATCTGACGCTCTTTGCAAAGGGTGATCAGCTGGTCTAGGGCGGTGTCGGCGTCGCGAGAAAATTCGCTATGGCAGTGGAGTTCAGCTCGAAGCATATGGTTTAGAAGAAGCGTTTAGCAACCGAAAGCGCTCCCTGTTTCCATGGCACACGGTGCGTAATGCCAGACGTATTCTCAAACTTATCCAGGTTAGCAATGTACCATTGGTAATTGCGTACCAGGGCCTCGGCATTGGAATACTTTGGCTTGAAGCCAAGTTCTTTCTCGGCTTTTTCAATGGAAAGGAAGGAGTCTTTTGAGGCGGTTTCGTAAACCCATTTATAGAGTGGTGAGAGCTTTAGTTTTTCAAGGAAAACGAGCCCGCCAATCACCAGCTTTTCGGGCATCGGTTTGATCTTTTTACCGAAACCAGCGGCATCCAAGACGGCCTGGTAGTCTTCCCGCATGGTACCAAAGTTTTTGGCGCCAATATTGAACACATCGTTAACCGTTTCTTTGGGCAGTGTAAGGGTAAGCCAGATTGCATCACACAGGTCTTCCACATCGAGGAGTTGGTACCGGTTATTGCCAGAGCCGATCATCGGGAACCCGTGCTTGTCTTTTGCCCAGTCGTAGAGCATGGCAAAAACGCCAAGCCGTTCCGGGCCGACGAACGATTTTGGCCGGAGGATGGCAACATTCAACCCCTTGCCCCGGTACTTGAGGCATTCGTATTCCGCCATGATTTTGGCTTCACCGTAAGGGCCGACACCATCGAGTTTGTCATCTTCAATCAGCGGATGGTGGTCAGGGATGCCATAAACGGCGCTCGAAGAGATATGGGTAACGCGGTCAGTCTTGAGCTCGTACGAGGCCCGCATCACATTGCGGGTGCCAATGACTTCAGTGCTGTGGATATCCTCGGCGCTATAGAGAGGGAGGGCAGCAGCGGTGTGCACAACGTAATCAGCGTCTGAAATAGCTTTTTTCAGGGCGTCAAAATTGCGGACATCACCTTTGACTGGACGGACCCGGTCTGTTATCCCCCGTTCGGGATAGTCAAAGTCGGCGACATCATACGGGATGACATCCCAGCCCATCCCGAGTAGGTAGCGGGTAAGGTTAATACCAAGAAAACCGGCTCCTCCGGTAATCAGCACCGTTTTTTTGGAAGGATGGGAAGGGCTTGCTTTGGCAGGCATAGCAGCAAATTAAGGCGTTTACAGTACTCATATGATAGCAGCCAAAAGGGTAAGAAAAAACCCCGCATCTGCGGGGGACTGGGGAAACTGAAGATTGGCGCGAAGGCTACTCGACGTTGAGTATTTTCGCGCAAGGATGATACTACCAAAAGTTTCCAGTTCTGGCAAGGGGTTAGCCCCCGGACCTTTCCAAGGCCCGTTCCGTAGAGCCAAACCTACGTTCAAAAAGTGCTAGGGAGATAGCGCCGACCAAAATACCAAACCAGAGTGTAGCAATGCGAATGAGGAGAGTTGCAGCGGTGGCGTCAGCTTTAGAAACAGCGATCAATACCAGGAGACCCGCCATAACGCCCTCGGTCAACCCAATCCCACCTGGCAAAATGGAAGCGGCACCAACCAGGGTAGAAAACGCGTAGATGAAGTAGGCTGCCAATAGGCCGGCACCGATGCCCAAGCCCTTGAATGTGAGGAAAAAACCCGTCGATTCGCAGCTCCAGGATAAAATTGAGAGCCCAATGATTGGGAAAATATACCGGGGCATCAGCAGCGTATATGAGCTTTCATAGAGTTCAAGCAATTTTTCACTCCTGTTGTGGAGAACTTTAAGCCTGCCAAGGCGATCAAGGATCCACTCACATATACGCCGGTTCGTGACGACGAAAAGCACAACCGCGATAACAAGGGCAAAAATGAAGAGGGCTTTGCCACCGTACCGGAACTGAAGGGCTCCAACGGCAGCAATGCACACAAGGGCAATTACATCAGTGATACGGTCGACAAAGACAAGCGAAGCGGTTTTGCTGACCGGTATGGCGTGAGCTTGTTTCAAGAGAAAGGCACGGATGACCTCGCCTACTTTCCCTGGCGTTATCGACATGGAAAAACCGGACAAATAAACGAGCAGCGAGTCTTTGCGCGGAATGTTCCTGATACCCAAGCTCGCAAGGTAGAACTGCCAATTGCAAAAACGGAGGAAGTAATTAAGGAGCGTAAGGCAAAGTATGAGGGGGAAATACCACCAGTGAAAATGGGCAAATGCCTCTTTGAGGGCAGAGACATTGCTCCACACCCCAAGCACAACGTAGATGAGCGCAGCCAAGATAACAGTGATAAAGACGGCGCGGCGAAGGCGGTTCATGTTAGAAGAAGTGGCTCAAAATGCCAAAGCTTATCAACCAGGCAAGAGTGTCGAGGATGAGCGGCGTATCGCTGAGGAATACTTTGGTTGGGTCACCACCAGATGACCGGTTATACATAAGGTGAAAGTAGCGGAATACCCCATACACAACGAACGGGACGCTATAGACCAGGTTTTTGTGGCCAAAGTGGGCGAGGGTTGTCACGTCAATGGTGTAGAGCGAATAGCTCATGATTGTCATGGCAGCGGTGATGCCAAGCAACTGGTTGATGAAGTCGGGTGTGTAGTGCTCCAGGACGGCGCGGTGGTGGTGGGAATCAGCCTGTAAAACGTCAGTCTCGTTCTTTCGTTTGCCAAAGCCAATGAAGAGGGAAGCGAAAAAGGTGCAGAGGAGTATCCAAGGGGAAAGGCTGATGCCGAACGCGAAGCCACCGCCAATGATCCGTAGCACAAAACCAGTAGCAAGGATCATGACATCGATGATTGGCCGCTTTTTCAGGTAAAAACTGTAGAGCAAGTTGAGGACAAAGTAGCCGAGGATGGTCAGTTGAAAGCCGAGCGGGAGGGAAAAACTGCCAAGTAGCGCAATAATGATAAGCACAGCAATAATGACCTGTGCTTTTGTGGGGGATACTGTCCCGGCTGCAATGGGGCGGTTTTTCTTCTCGGGGTGTCGGCGGTCGGCATCGGCATCGGCAAGGTCATTGATGACGTAAATGCTGCTGGCAGTGGCTGAAAAGGCGACGAAAGCCATCAGTGCCGTAACAAAGGTGCTGGCCGTGAAAGTCCAGGCAAAAAAGAGCGGGGCAAAAACCAGGAAATTTTTAATCCAGTGTTTTGGTCGAACAAGGTTAAGCATGGGGCTCATATATGTATGATAGCGATTTTTCTGATAAGAATCGACTTTCAATACGGAGAACGTTAGTATGCAGGTATGAGTTATGCCCGCCGGGTAGCCTACAACACGATTGTCCAAATGATTGGCCGTTTGGTCACTTCCGGGGTTTCCTTGGTGACGGTCACACTTTTGAACAGTGGCTTCCAACCTGAGCGTTGGGGTATATATGTTGCCCTCACAACCTACATCAACCTTTTTGCTACGATTGCTGACCTCGGGATCAGCACCGTATACTTGCGTGAGCTGTCACAGCATCCAGACGATGCGGAGGCAGTCTCAAAGAAGTACTTAGGGTTTCGCTTCGTCACGGCGGCGGTATTGTTAGGAAGCGCCCCCCTCATTTCCTTGCTCGTGCCGGTGTACCACCAGTACAGTGAGTTTATTAGCATTTTGGCGGTCGGACAGTTTTTCTTGATCCTTAACCAGCTTTTCGTAAGCTTTGTCCAGGCCCGGCTCCTTATGGGCTGGGCTTCACTCAGTGATTTGTGTGGCCGCCTGCTCGTTATGACAGGGACCTTTTTTGTTTTTCGGGACGTACCACAGCCGCATCAATTGTTTGCGGTCACGCTGACGGTAGTGGGCGGCAGTATCTTGAATATGCTCATCACTTTCCTTGTAGTTGGCCGCATGGTGCCGTTACGGTTAGAATTTCGCTGGCGGGAATGGCCAGCCCTCCTTCGGCAAGTTGCACCCCTGAGCGCATTAGTAGTGTTGAGCCTTATCCATTTCAAGGCTGACAGTTTTATCTTGGCCCTTGTGAAGCCACCGGTAGATGTCGGTATTTACGGGAATGCCTACAAAATTATTGAAATTTACCTTTTGTTGCCGGGCATCTTTGTCGGAAGCGTATTTCCTGCCCTGACTCAGGCTGGCAGCACTGACCCGAAGCGTCTCATGGGTCTTTTTCAGAAAGCCTTCGATCTCATCATCATGAGCGTGGTGCCACTCGTCCTTTTTACCGTCTTATTGGCACCATATATCATTGGGGTTTTAACCCGCTATAATATTGCCCAATCGGCGTATGCCCTGCAGATCCTGGCCTTTTCCATTGGGGTTTGGTTTGTCATTTATTTGGTTGAGAACACACTGATTGCACTTTACCGGCAGGTTTCAGTCAGTTTGGTCGAAGGTGCCGCAGCCGTCTTTAACATCGCCTTGAACCTTTGGGCGATACCGCGGTACAGCTATGTTGGCGCAGCCTATACGACTTTTATTTCCGAACTAGCGGCCGGTATTTGTGTATGTTTTCTCCTCTATCGGGTGATGCGGTATCTGCCCTCACTGTTCGCGGTCGGCTCTGCGGCCGTCGGTGCGTTCATTGTCGGAATTTTCTGCTGGGCGGTGCGGGCTCATTCTACTCAGTGGCTGACTACTTACCTTGGTTGGCATAGGCTGACCGAAGTACTCTTTTTGTTGCTAGCCCTTAGTATTTTGTCGCTTGTCTATGTTATCCCGCTCTGGGTTTTAGGGTTGTTGCCCCCGGTGCTAAAGGAGCGGTTACCGGCTGGCCTGTCCAGGTGAGAATCGTAGATATTCCTGCTACACTGGAACAAATGCCTTTTCTTTCTGTCATTATTCCTGCTTATAACGAAGAGCGGCGTCTTCTCAAGACGCTCAACCCAGTGCGTGAATATCTGTTGCGTCAAGATTTTGACTATGAAGTAGTGTTGGTAAACGACGGTAGCAAGGACGGGACGCAGCGGGTGGCTGAAGAGTTTGCCAAAACCTTTCCAGCCCTGAAGGTTCTCACCCATAGCCCTAATCGCGGCAAGGGCGGGGCAGTCAAGCGGGGGATGCTCGAGTCAACTGGTCAGTGGCGACTATTCATGGATGCTGATAACTCCACGCCCTTGGCTGAACTTGATAAGTTTTTGCCACACTTAAGTGAAGCCGACGTCTTGATCGGTTCACGCTACCTGAAGAAAGACAGTATTAAAATAAAGCAGCCATGGAAGCGGCGGGTCGGGTCGCGCGGGTTTAACTTTTTTGTACAACAGATGCTTTTGCCCGGTATCGTTGATACCCAATGTGGTTTCAAACTTTTCTCTGCGGCGGCCACCGAAGCAATTTTCCCTTTGCAGAGCCTACAGCGCTGGTCGTTTGATGTCGAGCTGCTCACAATTGCCAACCAGCTCGGTTTCCGTATCCTTGAAATTCCTGTTGACTGGTATGATGATAGTAGCTCCCGGCTTAATGCCACGAGAACTGCTACGAGCCTAATGCGCGATCTTCGCAAGATTCGTCGAAAGGTCAAGGGAAAAGAATATGCGCAAGCAAGAGTCAAGTGAGCGCCCTGTATCTGCACAAAAATTTGTCACAGACCAACTGTTAGTAATAAGTGGTATCGCAGTGATTGCTTTACTCGGTTTGGCATACTACCTTTTTGTGGTACGTCACCTTGGCCAACCCAAGGACTCAGCTGTGACGGTAGTCTCACCAAGTGTTTCAGCGACTGCCAGTACAACTTCCGCGGCCAATTTCCCGGTTGTAACAACGAGCGCTAGCCCAACAAATGCCCTTCCAGGCAGTTTACAAGCGGTGATTGCTAATTTTTACGCTGCGTATGAGGCAAGGGACAGCGTGCGGCTAGAAGCGGCTTTTACAGTCGATGCCAGCACAGCAAATCAAAACACCTTCTTTGGTATTAGTAGCCCCTCTGGGACAGGCCTGCCTGTCTTATTCACCACTCCTACCCTGCAAGAGAGGGTAGTCGGTTATACCATCACGACCGCTACCCAGACGGGAAGTAATTGGGTAGTATCAGTTATAGAGAATCGAACGACTGGTGATGGTTCACAGATAGCTCCTGAAGTGAATCTTTTGACCTTCGTGTCCGCCGACCAAGACCACGGGGGTTGGCTCCTCGACTCGTATACTCATAGTGGTGCCACAGGAAAATATAACGCCTTCTTTACGGAATAACCATCTCATGCTACTAAGAATACATGCGTACGTGAAAAAAGTTGATGGCAAATTCATGACCTTGAGCCTTGATGATGGCCAGGAATTACGCGTGGCGCAGTCAGATTCTGACCAAATTGCCCAGGGTCAGGAATGCATGGTCACTATCCAAACAGTTGCCGAAGCCCAACAAAGTACAACAGAACTTGCCCATAGCATCCTGAATTCCATCCTTGTTAATGAAGAAGCAAAAAGCCAAAGCACCGGAGAAGGCGAACGTTGAAGAGACAGAAGGAAACGTTCAAATGCCTCGGAACAAGAGGCGGGTTTTATTGTGGGCGTTCGGATCCACTGTCGGGGTTTTGTTTGTGCTTGGTGCCGCTGCTACAACCTATGCCTTTTATTACGCACCCCGCTTTTTGCCCCGTACGACGATTGGGGGCGTAGCGGTTGGCGGCCTTAAGAAAGAGGATGCCCTCGCGGCCTTATCGGCAAAGGAGAAGCAATTTTTAATCACGCCCCTGACAATTACGTATGGGCCAAAGCAGTGGGAAATTGCGCCCGCTGATTTTCAGGCTTCGGTGAGTACCGATGCCGCCGCCGATTCGTTGTGGGAGGTTGAAAAAGGTGGGGCTTGGTGGCACCAGTTGGCGGTTTTATTCAAATCCCCCTTCACGCCTCATCAAGCCGATGCCCAGGTTGTTGCTTATACACAAAGCGGTGAACAGGCACTGGTAAGCAAAGTTTTTAGCCAAGTCGAAACACCGTATCAAGAAACAGCACTAACGGTTGATGCTTCTGGTGCGCACATTGTGCCGGGCGTTGCAGGGCAGCAGGTCGCACGGACGAGTTTTCAAACTGACCTGGCGGCCGATTTTGCCCATGATGCAAATACTATTGCCCTCAGTCTCGTGCCTTTCCTGCCCAATGTACCCGCCAGCGGGGCACAAACGGCACTTGCCGAAGCACAGCAAGTTTTAGCCGCCCCACTGACACTAGAGCTCCAGACGGGCAATACGGTTACCTTTACACAAGCCGATTTGCAAGGGTGGCTCACAACCGTGGTGGAAGAAACACCCACCCCGCACCTTGCGTTGAGCCTGAAGCCTGACCTTGTAAACGCGCGCCTTGCTGATATTGCCAAACAGATTGATACCACGGCGCTAAATGCCCAATTGGCATTTAGCAATGGTGCGGTCACGGTGGTGGACCCTGGGCATAATGGCGTATCCCTTGACCAAGCTGCCACATTGGCAGCCCTTCAGCAGTATGTACAGTCGGATAGCTATTCGGGTTCAGTGGCAGCAGTGATTGGCACGGTGCAAGCAGCCGTACGTCCAGATAACTACCAAGCCTTGGGTTTGAACACGCGCATAGGCACAAATACTACTGATTTTTCCGGCAGCCCAACAAACCGGGTGGCAAATATCGGCGTAGGATCACGTTCCCTCAACCTACTCCTGATTAACGATGGTGATACATTTTCTACACTCGGTGCACTTGGCCCCATTGACCAAGCGCACGGGTATCTTCCAGAACTTTCCATTATTGGGACCCGGACAGTCCCTGAAGATGGCGGAGGCCTTTGTCAGGTATCAACCACACTCTTCCGCTCAGTGCTTAATGCTGGCTTGCCAATTGTCGAGCGTCAAAACCACTCATACCGCGTGAGTTACTATGAACGGGGCGTTGGCCCTGGGCTGGATGCGACAATTTACTCACCAAGCCCGGATTTTAAGTGGAAAAATGATACCGGGCACCCAATTTATTTAGAATCGTCGGTCAAGGGGAATACGATCACATTTGATTTGTACGGTACAAGCGATGGCCGTATTCCTACGATTTCACCACCTACCATCCTGGCGACGTACCCTGTTGGTGATCCAATCTACGCGCAAACGGACACTTTGGACAAGGGAGTGGTGCAGCAAGTTGAGCATGCGCACGATGGTGCCAAAACTACCGTTAGCTACACGGTGATGCGTAATGGGCAGCAGATTTATCATCAAGACTTTGTCAGTGTTTACAAAGCCTGGCCAGCCCAGTTTCTCGTAGGCACCCATGACCCAAGCCAAGGATAACTTTTTCTATGTCAGGACACAGTAAATGGGCGGGCATCAAGCACAAAAAAGCTGCCGCCGATGCCAAGCGCGCCAACGCTTTCACAAAATTGGCCAATAACGTTACCGTAGCCGCCCGCCGAGGCGGTGGGGATATCCTCATGAACCCGACGTTGCGCGTGGCGGTGGAAAAAGCCCGTCAAGCCAATATGCCAAAGGATAACATCGATCGCGCCATAAAGCGGGGCACGGGGGAATTGGGTGGCGCAGTCGCCGAAGAGTTGCTCTATGAAGGTTTCGCCGCCGGCAATGTAGCGGTCCTGGTTGAAGTGCTTACCGATAACCGAAACCGCGCTAACGCCGATATCCGTCAAATCTTTGTTAAAAACGGCGGGCGCTTTGCAGAGGGCGGCGGCGTTGCCTACCAGTTCGCCCAGAAGGGGGTTATCCGCTTGGAAGTCCCCACCGGGAAAACCGATATATTTGAAGAAATTGCCATTGGCGGCGGCGCCGATGATTACCGACTAGAAGATGGTTACGCTGTTGTGTATGTCCCAAGTAGCGAATTGCATATGTTGAAAGATGCGTATGAGGCTGCTGGTTTGCCCACGTCTTCAGCGGGAATCGAATACGTTGCCGCTACCCCTTTTGAAGCCGGGGAAGAAGATTTAGAAAAAGCAATTGGGTTGATTGAAGCCTTGGAAGAATATGATGATGTCACCAATGTATATACCAACCTGGCCGAATGATTATCCTCGGCCTTGACCCTGGCACGGCGTTGGTGGGATGGGGCATCCTTGATACTGGAGTGCAAAACCGGGTTGATGGTGCCCATTGTTTAGGCTATGGGGTTATTTCGACTGACAAAAGTATGACTGACAGCCAGCGCTTGTTAGCGGTTGCCAATGGCCTCGAGGCCTTGCTCGATGAGTACAAACCAGGTTTAGTCTCGGTTGAGCGATTATTTTTTTCAAAGAACCAAAAGACCGTAATGACCGTTTCGCAGGCACGGGGTGTTTTGCTCTACGTTGTAGAACGAATGGGTATTCCGATGGTGGAATTTACCCCTCAAGAAGTAAAAATGGCACTCACTGGCTATGGAAGGGCAGAAAAACCGCAGGTTCAGAAAATGGTCCAGCTTCTTCTCAAGCTGCCACAAATCCCTAAGCCCGATGATGCTGCCGACGCGGTAGCGATTGCTCTCATTGCGGCGCAAACCCAAGGCTTTAGGGGGCGAGCGTCTACCTCGGTCTAGAGCCAGGGGCCTTAATACGAGACGACTTGACTAAATGTCAAGTATACTTTACATTTGGAGAGCAAGGTATCTGTAAACATCTTTCATGTCTGATGAAGTGAGCGCCGTAAATTACGAAGAATTGTACCAGCGGGCATTGGCAGATGCCGAGAATATACGCCGCCGTGTAGATGAGGAAAAACGCCAGTTTGCCAAGTACGCACAAGGGGCGCTGATAGAGGATTTGTTGCCTGTGGTAGACAATTTTTACCGTGCGACCGACCATGTCCCTGAGGGGCAAAAGCAAAGTGCTTGGCTGGCAGGTATCTTACATATTCAAAAACAGTTGCTCGATGTCCTCGAAGGCGCCGGAGTCAAGGAGATCATGGTCAAGCCAGGAGATACCTTTGACTCACAATCCCACGAGGCAATCGGCACAGCCGCTTCGGCGAAAGTCCCTGAAGATCACATTGTTGAAGTAAAGAGCCGTGGCTACCTCCTGCACGACCGTCTCCTTCGGCCTGCCCAGGTTATCGTCGCGACAAAAGATAAGTAAATTAAACCTATGGCAAAAATAATTGGTATCGACCTTGGTACGACAAATTCAGTAGTTTCTGTAATGGAAGGTGGCAACGCGAAGGTAATCCCTTCGGCTGAAGGCCCTAACACAGTCCCATCCATTGTCGCCATCAAAAAGGATGGTGAACGGGTAGTTGGAACCCCGGCCAAGCGCCAGGCAGCTACGAATCCAAAGAACACGATTTACTCGGTAAAACGTTTTATTGGCCGCAAATTTACCGATGAAGAGACGCAGGAAGACAAGTCCCGTGTCCCGTATGAAATCCTCAAGGGCCGCAACGACTTGGTTGAAGTGAAAATGGGCGACAAGGAATACACACCTGAAGAAATCTCGGCCATGGTGTTGCAAAAGCTCAAGGCAGATGCCGAAGCCTACCTTGGTGAAAAAGTGGATGCGGCCGTAATCACGGTGCCTGCTTATTTCAACGACGCCCAACGGCAGGCAACAAAAAATGCTGGCAAGATTGCCGGCCTCGATGTCAAGCAGATTATCAACGAGCCAACGGCAGCGGCAATTGCCTATGGCCTTGACCGCAAAAAAGACGAGAAGATCATTGTTTACGACTTAGGTGGTGGGACGTTTGACGTAACTGTCCTTGAACTGACGAACGATGACGGCCGCACAACTTTTGAAGTGCTGGCAACCAACGGTGATACGCACCTTGGCGGTGATGATTTCGACAAAGCCCTCATGGATTATATTTTGGCTGAATTCAAGGTGCAAGAAGGCCTAGATTTAACCGGGCAGCCCGATGCCATCCAGCGCATTAAGGAAGCGGCTGAAAAGGCGAAGATTGAGCTCTCGAGTGCCACCGAAACCGAAGTCAACTTACCGTTTATCACGGCTGATGCCTCGGGGCCAAAGCACTTGGTAATGAAAGTGGCACGGGCGAAATTTGAGCAGCTGACTGAAGGTTTGGTCAAGCGCAGCATTGAACCGGTAAAAAAAGCGCTCAGTGATGCAAAACTAACCACCAAAGACATTAACGAGATTATCCTTGTTGGTGGCCAAACCCGTATGCCAAAAGTGGTTGAAACGGTACGCGAGTATTTTGGCAAAGAGCCTAACCGTTCGGTAAACCCTGACGAAGCAGTAGCCCTTGGAGCCGCAATCCAGGGCGGCGTCCTTGCAGGCGATTCCAGCGCCAAAGATATCTTGCTTCTGGATGTCACCCCGCTCTCCCTTGGCATTGAAACGATGGGTGGCGTCATGACCCGGATGATCGAGCGTAACACCACCATCCCTACCTCAAAAACCCAGGTTTATTCCACTGCCGCCGACAACCAGACCCAAGTTGAAATCCACGTGCTCCAAGGTGAGCGTGAAATGGCCTCTGACAACCGGACGCTCGGGAAGTTCATCCTTGATGGCATTCCTCCTGCTCCTCGTGGGGTGCCCCAGGTAGAGGTGAGTTTTGATATCGACGCCAACGGTATTGTGCATGTGAAAGCGGTAGACAAAGCGACTGGCAAAGAACAGAAAGTAACGCTTACCGCTTCGACTGGCCTTTCGGAAGAAGAAATCGAGAAAATGCGCAAAGACGCGGAGACGCACGCCGAAGAGGATCAGAAGAAAAAAGCCCTGATCGAGGCACGCAACGACGCTGATTCCCTAATCTACACTGCCGAAAAAACGCTGAAGGACGCTGAAGGCAAAGCAAAGCCCGAGGATATCCGCGCTGTAGAAGATGCGATTGCTGAGTTGCGTAGTGTCCACGCCAGTGAAGACGTTGAAGAAATCAAGCACAAACTCGAGCAGCTTTCGGAGAAAATCCAAGTGGTTGGTGCGGCAATGTACCAGCAGCAAGCGGGTGAGGGTGCTGAAAAGGAAAAGACGGAAGAGCCTGCTGACACTGACAAAGAAACGCCTGAGGAGGAAGAGAAATAAATTCTGGTGGCCAGTAACGACTACTACAATATCTTAGGTGTTAGTAAGTCTGCGTCGCAGGATGAAATTAAACGTGCTTTTCGAAAGAAAGCACATGAGTTACACCCAGACAAAGGTGGCGATGCAGAGGAATTCAAAAAAATTAACGAGGCCTACCAGGCGCTTTCTGACCCGGAAAAACGTCAGCAATATGACACCTTTGGCTCCGCTGGGCCTACTGGTGGCTTTGGTGGCGGGTATGGCGGCAGTAGCCAGGGCTTCGACTTCAATGGCTTTGGTTTCGGTGGTGGCTTTGGCGACATTTTTTCCGATATGTTCGGTGCAGCGTTGGCAAATGTGCAAGCTGAAGTCCAAATTTCAGTGGCGCAAGCAGTACTTGGTGATCAGATTGAACTCCGGGTAGGGAATGAACGGGTAACGCTTGATATCCCCGCCGGCACGCAAGATGGCCAGCACATTGTCTTTCGCGGCATGGGCAAAAGCTACCGTGGGGGTAAGGGCGACCTGACCATTATCTTGCGGGTAGTCATCCCACGACGTCTTTCGCGGCGAGAAAAAGAGCTCTATGAAGAGCTCCGGAAGCTGAGCCGATAGGCACATGAGTTGATTTCTGGATGGCTTCACCGCCATACTAGAAGTATGAAGAATCTGACCTGGGATGTTGTCACGCTTGCGGCTCTGGCCCTCCTGTTAGCTTATAGCCTGCTTATTCGTCGTCATAAATCGCTCGCTACCCTGGTGAGCGTCTACATTGCCTATTTTATTGCTTCGAGTTGGGGCGAGCGGATATCGCAGCTTTTTAGCGGGCAAAGATTACTTTTTAACCAGGTTTGGATAAAATCTAATGCCACCCCATACGCCGTGCAGGGGGTGCTTTTGGTCATATTCATATTTCTCATCTCAACCTTTTTGAAACTAGGGGGAAAACGCGCCCGGTACTCGACAATTGAGGTAATTGCCTATGCAATTTGTACGGTTGCCGTGAGCCTGCTTTTCATTTTGTTATTCTTGCCAGATCCTGTGCGTGAACACGTTTTGAGTATCTCCCGCATCGCGCCATTTATCTACCAATACCGCGACTGGGTGCTCATGCTGCCTGTCGCTGTCATGCTTTACTTCGGTATTTACGGGGACGAAGAATTATAGCTCCCTGAGCCGAAAGTGTTGACAACTTTTGGTGGTTGTGCTATAAATATTTTTGTCCAAAAAAGTTCGGCGATACGTTGCCGATAGATATGGGCGGAGAAAGATCATGAAGATTCACAACCGTTACGGACCTCCGGGCCATGCGCCCGACTCGTTGAACCTTTGTCTCAAGAACTCCGGCGACGCGGCCGGCCCTCGTATGAATCACGTCGGACGCCGGCTCGGCGACATCGACAACGTGGGCGACGCGATCACGATCGGCGGCGGCAACTAGCGGTGGTCGGCGGCAAGCAAATTGCTACGCTGCCGACACCGACTTGCCATCGAGAACGGCTTTCATTATGGCGATCCCGGACGGCGGGATCGCGGAAGTGGAAGACCTGCTTCTCACTACAGGTTGATCGCAGATACGAGTGCGCCTTGCGCGTACGACGGTCTGCCATCGGTCAGCCTGCCAAGCGACACCCCAACGGGGGTGTCGCTGTTTTATTTTGTGGACAAAGGAGGGAAAACTTGCTAGATTAACCAGGTACGAAAATTCCTGAGAGATTGCTTCAGGTCTAACCGGCCATTGCTACGCAATGTCCTGTTGACCCCTCGCTCGCACGGTTGAATGGGTCAATATTCGCCTACGGCGAATATGATACCCTCACTCACAGTCGTTGCCCGAGTAAACTCGGCACCGACGCTTCGCTCGGGTCTATAGCTCAATGGTAGAGCAGTGGCCTTTTAAGCCATTGGTTCTGGGTTCAAGTCCCAGTGGACCCACCACCTAAAAAGGATTGACTTGTGTCAGTCCTTTTTAGGTGAATCAGACAGTGGGACTTGAAATACTATGTCCATGCCTGGGTGTTCGTCGGAGACGAATGTCTCAACAAGTCCCAGTGGATCCATCAACAAGAAAAGACTGATCAATCTCGGTCTTTTCTTGTTTTGTTTACAATCTGCCTTTTCCTTCTTATACTAAAGATATAATTATTCAAAGGAGGTATGGCCGATAATTCTGTGCAAGAGCACGTACAGGAGCTGGAGGCGCGTTTGCGTCGTCTTGAACGTGGGGCATCAGGCCAGTCAACCTCTTTTTGGCAAAGGTGCAAAGATACCTTTGGCCTTGATGAAGACCAGGCAGCTAACCGAATGATTGGCTGGGGCATCCTTGCTTTGACTGCGGTCGCGCTTATCAACAATATCCAGAACCAGTCAGTCCTTTTCCTCTTAGTCATCACGGGCTCGATCGGGGTGTGGTTAATTCTTCAGGCATCGGGAATCATTGACGAGAGCGATTCAGTCCGCCAGCTTGCAACAGAAAGCCGGGCGGAGCGGGCAGTACCAGCTGGGCGGACCCACCACACTGTACGGCTTGAGAAGCGGGTGAATACAACACAGCGTTTGCAGTGGATAGCATTGCTCGCAGGGGTTTTCATCGGTGTGACGGCAGTTACGTACGCGGTTGCAAGTATCGGGCAGGACAAGCATAGCGAGCTCCTCCTTATCTTGGTTATTTTTGCCGGGATTGCTGTGGAGGTGACTCGACGCGAATACTCACGCCTCTTGCAGTATTTGCTTGTCATCGGATGTGCAGTCTTGCTTCTCCTCTTGCCATCAACTCCTTCAACCTTGGCCCTTACCTTGTTTTTGACTGGCATTGCCCTCTGGTATGCCTTTGAGAAGCACGACGTGCCATTGCGGTTAGGGGTGATTGGGGGAGCACTCTACCTAACCCAGGTTTGGCTTGTGCCACAGGGGCTTGATCAAAACATTACCGCTGAGCTGGTGCGCCAAATTGCCGGTATTATTTTGTCGGCATTGGCACTCCTGCCGTATGTCCAAAGGCGGCGTACCCTCGGGGAGCGGGATACTTCGAGGATTTCCCTGGCGCTTGGTGCTTGTGGGCTCCTCTTTACCTTAGTCAGCAGCGCCCTTTCCCTCTTGGATTATGGCTGGGCTTTGGCCTTGCTGACTACCGGCCTTGTCCTAGCCGGGCTTGGCTACTTTGCCTGGATTGCCCATGAGCGGCTATCGTATGCCAAGTACTTCTTTACGCTGGCGCTTGCGGCGGGTGCCGGTTTTGTCTTGCTGGCCTTCGATGCCCCTACCATTACCCTTATGCTCTTTATGGCTGGGATGGTAGTTTCTATGATTGGTTTTGTCCTGCCAAGCTATAGCGCACGGTTGCTTGGGGTAGGGTTACTCGGTTTGGCTGTGCTTACCTACTTGCTGCTTTTGGTCCCGGCCCCTCTTCAGTATTCGGGGAGCATCTTCTTGCGTGAGCGGGTGTGGATGGGAATGCTGCTGGCAGTCTTCCTACCCCTCTTGGCACATTGGTACAAAATTGCCCATATGCGTGGCATGGAGCTACTCTTGGTGCCCACTCTCATCGTCTGCGCGTACGTTAGTTCCTTCTTCATCCTCTTTGGGATTATTTACTTGGATATCCCTAGCGTTGACCAAGGCGTACTTTGGCTTTTGCTGGGTGCTGGAAGCGTTATTGTCGGGATTCATCTCAGGAAGACGCTCTTGAAGGTCCTTGGCGTGGGGCTAGGCTTCGCGGCATTTCTCAAACTGCTCTTTACTGATTCTTTACAGATGTCAGCGCCAGAGCGTATTTTAGTTTTTATCCTGATCGCAGCTGCCCTTATCAGTATTGGTACTACATCAAGCTGGCAGCTGCCCAAAATACACAATCACAATTAAAGGAGGAATATGTCACATGTAAATATTGATCATTTAACCACCAACGGGAAGATAATCCTCTTGGCCTGCGACCAGGGTATGGAGCACGGGCCGGTAGACTTCAATGAGAAGAATATCGACCCGCATTATATCTATGAAATTGGTATTAAAGCAGGATTAAATGCGGTCATTTTTGGCCGTGGTATTTCTGAGCACTATCACCAAGATTATAAGAATGATATCCAGCTCATTGTGAAGCTGAACGGGCACACTAAATTCAACAAGCCCGATTCTTACGGCAAGCAAAATTGCAGCGTTGAAGAAGCTATCCGGTTCGGGGCAGTAGCGGTCGGATATACCATCCATATTGGTGCTGGTCACGAAGCCGATCAGATGCAAGAGTTTGCCGGGATTGTTTCAGCCGCCCATGCCAATGGTATCCCGGCCATTGCCTGGGTATACCCACGAGGCCCACAAATCACTAACGAAAAAGATCCTGAACTGTGTGCGTACGCAGCCCGGATTGGTCTTGAGCTAGGAGCTGATATTGTCAAAATCTACAACTCTGGCGATGTCGGTGCTTTGCGCTGGTGTGGTTTGTCTGCCGGTAAGACGAAAGTAGTAGTTTCTGGTGGCGACCACGTTACCCCAGAAGAGTACGCGGAAGAATGTAAGATGATCATGCAGGCCGGCCTCAGCGGTGTTGCAGTGGGCCGCAATGTCTGGCAGGCGGAAGACCCCTACCACGTTTGCGATTTAATCAAGGATGTTATTTACGGCGGTAATTTCTAGCATAGCTTTGCCATGAAGAAGCGGGTGGTTGCTCCATTGCCAGCGCTCGATGCTCCGTCTGACCAGAAGACGGAGTTCTTCATGACTGCCTCACACCAGCTCAAGACACCGCTCGCTATCTTGCAGTGGTGCCTGCAATCGGTGTTGGAAGACAAGGGACTGAGCCAGCAATCAAGGAGCCTCTTAAAGCGCGGTGAGGAGCAGGCCGAGAACATGGCCCATTTACTGAGCGATATGTTAAATGTCTTCCGGATTGTCCATGAAGGCAAGGGTTCGGAACGTGCCCTGTTGCCAGTGGACATTAATGTGCTCCTGAAATCTGTCCTCGAGCAGTATCAGCCTATTGCGGATGTGGCCGGGGTGCGGCTGGTGCGTGGCCCTATGGAAGACCTGCCAAAAATATTGGCCGATGAACCCTATTTGAAACAGGCAATTATCAACTTGGTCGATAATGCAATCAAGTACACTCCAGCCAAAGGAAAAGTTGAGGTTTGTACAAAAAGGCAGGGCAAAAAAGTGTTCATTGAAGTGGCCGATAGCGGCATTGGCATTGCCGATGCCGATGCCGGCCGGCTTTTCTCAGAGTTTTTCCGGGCCGAAAGTGCGAAGCAAAAAGCCCGCGAAGGTACTGGCCTGGGCTTGGTGCTTGTCAAACATATCGCCGAACGCTTTGGCGGTACCATTCACTTCAAAAGTGTGCTCGGCAAAGGGACGACCTTTGTCCTGGAACTTCCACTACCTAGCTAACGCTTCAAGAGGTCGATAAATACGTTGCCGGGAATTTCTACCCGACCGAATTGCTTCATCCGCTTCTTGCCCTTTTTTTGTTTCTCCAAGAGCTTGTTTTTGCGGGTGACATCGCCACCGTATAGGTAACCCGTCACATCTTTGCGAAACGCGGAGATAGTTTCACGGGCGATAACTTTGCCGTTGATAGTAGCTTGGATGGCAATCTCAAAGTTTTGCTTTGGCAGTAACTCCTTGAGTTTCTCAGCCATTTGCCGGCCACGGGTTTCAGCCTGTGAACGAGGGACAATTACCGAGAGCGGGTCGCACTTATCACCAGCCACGAGCATGTCAATTTTAACGAGCTCTTCTTGAACGAACCCAATGATTTCGTAGCTCATGGAAGCGTAGCCCGAAGAGGCGCTCTTGAGCTCGTCGTAATAGTTCACCACAATTTCGGAGAGGGGAATTTCGTAGCTAAGTACTACTCGTTCAGCGTCGAGGAACTGGGTTCCCTTAAAGACGCCGCGGTGGCGCTGGGTAAGATCCATAATGTTGCCCATGTAGCTTTGTGGGGTGACCACTTCAACTTTTACCCACGGCTCGGCAACCGTCGCAATGCGGGTGACATCAGGAAGTTCGGATGGGTTGTGAATCTCAATCGTTTCACCTGTCGTGAGGCCAACTTGGTAGGCTACAGAGGGGACGGTGCTAATGACATCGGCGTTGTACTCGCGAAATAAGCGCTCAACCACAATTTCCATGTGGAGCATGCCGAGAAAGCCACAACGAAAGCCGAAACCAAGGGCAGGAGAATTTTCCGGAATGTAGGAAAGGGCGGAGTCGTTCAGTTTATACTTCCCAATTGCGTCGCGCAGGGAGTTATAGTCGGCGGCGTCTGACGGATAAAGCGAAGCAAAGACCATTGGCGTGACGATGCGGTAGCCAGGGAGAGCTTCGGGAAGGTCGCGATCAGCCAGGGTAAAGGTATCACCAATCCCAATATCGCTCACCTCTTTCAATCCAGTAATAATGTAGCCAATCTCACCGGTTTTAAGAAGCGGAGCGTCTTTACGTTGAGGAAGAAAGTAGCCAACTTCCAAAGCCTCGGTCTCTTTGCCACCTTGAATAAGGAGGACGTTTTTGCGGTCTTCTAATGAACCGTCAACGAGACGGATGTAGGCAACTACGCCGCGGTAGGCGTCGAAAGCGCAGTCAAATACCAGCGCCCGGAGAGGCGCATCAGCGTTGCCTTGGGGGAAGGGAACATCACGAACCACGCGGTCAAGTAACTCCTTCACGCCCTGGCCAGTTTTGCCGGAGGCAAAAATAATATCATCTCGTGAGCAGCCGATCAGTTTCATCAGTTCTTCAGCACGACGTTCTGGCTCGGCGTGGGGGAGGTCAATTTTGTTGATGACCGGGATGATCGTCAAGTTCTGATCCATGGCCTGGTAGAGGGTAGTCAATGTTTGAGCCTGCACACCTTGTGAGGCATCAACCAAAAGGACGGCACCTTCGACGGCGGCCAGTGAGCGCGAAACTTCGTAAGAGAAGTCAACGTGACCGGGAGTATCGATAAGGTTGAGAATGTAGTCCTGGCCTTCAACGGTGTGGTGCATGCGCACCGGCTGCAGCTTAATGGTAATGCCACGCTCACGCTCTAAGTCCATCTGGTCAAGCAGCTGCTCTTTCATTTCCCGGTGTCCAACCGTTTGGGTAACTTCAAGCATGCGGTCAGCCAGTGTGGACTTCCCGTGATCAATGTGGGCGATAATGCAGAAATTGCGGATATTTTTCATTTGCCTGATCTGAATCTTATCAGAAAGGCAAAGGACTTTCGAGGGGCTTGTAGCC